>Ga0153916_10000133_pt1 | contig 43511 bp, 77 predicted proteins | sample Opewatmetagenome_FD_109642 | JGI IMG/M metagenome (GOLD analysis project Ga0153916, IMG submission 109642) | Freshwater wetland microbial communities from Ohio, USA - Open water 3 Core 3 Depth 4 metaG | ecosystem: Environmental > Aquatic > Freshwater > Wetlands | place: USA: Ohio, Lake Erie...
ATCAGCGAACCCATGTGTCCAGCATGAAAGAAAGGGCATGCAAACTCCCCGCAACGTTCTACCTTTACTGTGTGCTTCTTAGCCATGCCCCGCAACATATACCTGTTGACGGCAGAAAGTCAATATGCGATGATTCTTTCATGGATCTTATTACTTCTGCCAAGCTCTTTGCTACTACCAAGCATGTGCTCGATAACCATCAGCTTTATGGGAACATCCTCCCGTATACCCACCACCTTCAGGCGGTCGAGCAAGTACTTATTCGCTTCTGCTTCCAAAATGATGAGAATCTTCGCGCGGCTGCGTGGCTCCACGATGTTGTCGAGGATACTCAGGGTAAGGCCAACGAGGTACGTGCACGAGATCTAGAAGAACTCTTCAATGAAGATGTGGCTAATCTGGTCTCGGCTGTAACGTCCGAGAACGGACCTAATCGAAAGACCCGCAACGCGCTGACCTATCCTAAGATCAGGGAAACAGGTGCGAGGGCCATTGCATTGAAGCTTGCCGACCGTATTGCCAATGTGGAATATGGGGGAGGGGCGCTAGTCATGTATCGCAAGGAATACGCCAATTTTAGACATGCGCTGTTTGTGCCATATACTGCCGAAGTTGCGGCCGAAGACGACATTAATCCTGTTCCCGGGTTTGTCTTTCCTATGTGGAAACACCTTGACAGGCTACTCAGTTAACTGATAACATGCCCCGCATGAAGCTAACTGCAATCTGTATCCTGCTATCTGCGTGTGTGAATCTGCCCCATCTCGATCCTGCTCCGCGTTCTCCCAATGCTGTAGATAGTACTACTGTATTAGTAGAATCAGCATGTGCCGATGACTATACGGATTGGTGGTCCAAGGCCGGAACCGGTGTTGCTATTTCTGAGCGACATATCCTCACCGCCGCGCACGTTGTATCTTGTCCGGCACTTCCAGGCGTGTTGGTCACCTTCCCAAGTGGCCGCAAGATGAATATGGTTGTAGAACGAGATGCAGCCATGTTCGAAGATGGTAGCGATGTAGCGCGCCTAGAAATCTTTAGTGCAGAAAATTTCAATCTAGGGATTGTACCGCCCTGTTTGGCTGCCCCTGTTGAAAATGAGGCTCTAACTGCACATCTGCGCGATGGGCGCACTGCTACAGGAACCTATCTCGGAAGTAATGTTATCCAATACATGGCGACCTCGCATGGAGATTCTGGCTCGGGCGTTTGGAATATCGCCGGATGCCTTGTCGGGCTAGTGTCCAAGGGTACAGAGGACCATAGCTATACACGTATCGTACCGGTTGGAAAAACGTGGCTTAGCGGGACCTAGGTCACGCTGTAGATATTCCAGACAAACCAACTACCGTCAGACGGAAACGTCTGCAATTCGCTGTTGGCATGGATGACTACGATACGTCCGTAATGCGTACCCACCTGATCCGTATCTCCAAGTGCCCATACGCGCTTAACCGTGCCGGTTGCCAGAGCTACTGCTGTTAGTGCCACTAAAGATACTGTGCCATCAGGCTTCTTCCAGCGCATATTGATGGCGGTTGCAGTAGTTAGATTTTTAGGGACACTATTTTCGGTGGCCTGGAGTTCCATATCAGGCTCAAGATCCCCTACAATTAGACTATACGCCATGTCGGATAGTATAGCATTTCCGGCAACATTAGTGCTTGACACATCAGCCAGGTAGTCCCGAAGCGATCTACCCCACCATTGGGGGAGATTCATGCGCCATTGTAATAGCATATTATCGAACTTCGATCCAATTGAAGCCACCAAAAACATCGGCCGCATTAGCGATTCTGGTTACACACAGTACGAGGATGTCGGCTGCCCCATCTGTGCGTAAAGATAATGGCAAATCTTTCATATTAGCAGCCGCTGTTCCTATACCCATCGGTGCACGTATCTGAGAGGATACGTATTCAGACCAGATTGTAGTACCTCCTGTGATGGCGGTAGCGGATATATCTCGTTCGGCCATGCTGCTGCCCCCAATTCCCACAAAAGATGCCCCCGTTAGTGAGGCGGGATTTACGATAAATTCTAGAAGCACATTATCTGGAGTAGTGACGATAGCTGTAAACCCGACGGGTATTATGATGCCGTGATTATCCTGGCCGCCGTAAACAGTTGCCGGACGTATTGCAATAAGCGGTGTACGTACTCCGAGCGCCAGTGTTGTCTTTGCTGTCGATCTGGCGGAGGAGAAATACTGTCCGATAGGATCATGTCCACCTTCACTAATGATAGCGGCACAGATACCGAGCATCGTGGTTGCAGTTCCTATGCTCTGGATTCCCCACTCGATAGGCAGGGATGCCGTACGCATGTACGCGCCTGCCGTGGTGTTTGCAAAATTAAAACTGTGGACGTAGTAGGTCTTGCCATTCACGACAAGCCCAGTACGAATACTTCCAACAGCTAGCCACTGGAGATCTATGACAAAATGCTGTGCCTTGGAGGCATCTAGTATGGCTCCACTAGGACCAGCACCATTCATGGCATCCATATTCCACGATGCTTGCGCGATACGCTGGCTGGACATGCCAGAAACCGACGTACGGAACCGTAGATATACTCCGGTGTTATCTCGCTCTAGGAAGACACCATCGGTGTTATCTCCATACCCCATCCATGCAAGTGCTGTACCATTACCTAACTGCCCTGTGATCCTGACCAATTGGGACTTACCTGGCTGGTAGAGCGCGTATCGATGCGAGCGACGACGAATCGTATGCCCGTTTGTTGTGCCTACCGACAACACTGCGTGCGGTGAGGATAGCGTTACCGAACCGCCTGTACCTCCGGACTCGATGGTGCCCATCAACGATGGAGCCAGATCGTATTGGTGCGTAACCTCAAATAGGGATGTGGTCTGGGATACTCGCAACCTGCCGAAAGCGTCTACCTGGAGTTGTTCACGCACATCCTCCGCAACCGCTAGCAGGCTGGCATCTTTAACGTGAGCCTTTACCGTACCGGAATCATCTACAAAACTCTGTAGCTTTCCGTCATCGGTTCCTGGCACCACACGTGGACGCCTTAATCCGGCACCTGCACCTGTGGTGACAGATGACTCGTCCATCTTGGACCCGCCATTGCCCGGAAACAGTTCTGTAAACGCATCCGCCATGCCATAAGCATAGCAGAGTTAGCCGTATTGGTAGCAGGGGTTGGGAATCGAACCCACTATGCCTAAAGGCGGAAGATTATGAGCCTTCTTAGCGACCGGTGCTTGTCCCTGCACTCTACTTATAACTCGCAGTAGTGATGTTGTCAAGAGGTATCGATATCGGTGCAATTGGTACTTGTAACTATCTCCGGGCTAGGATAGTATGGGCTGCGATGCATAAAAAGGTAGAAGTAGTTCGGATCGATGTCGTGTACTCCTATGATGATGCTTGGGGATGTTACATGGACGGTCGTCTGGTGGATCAAGATAATGGTACCTTCTCGGCCGATCGGCTAATTAAGGTTTTGGGGGGCCGCGCAGTTATCGGCTATGACTGGCATCCGATCCCCGAATTGCCGGATGAGAATTATCCGGAAAGCTTGCCGGAACTCCTTGAATGGGTTTCTGCTCAGCTCGTAGCCAGCTAGAATGTAGGTTTATGTGGTGTCTGCGGGGCAACTGTAGTGATCTTGGCCTCCTCGGGTAAGATAAACCAGCGTGCTCGTCGGGGGCTGCCGAGATTGTAGACCTTGTGGGTACGCTGTAGGTCCACGATGCAGCCGCTAATTCGCCCGAGCCGTGCCCCGGTCGCTTTCGAGAGTTCTAGGGTGGACACGGGATTATAGGAGATGATGGCATAAACCAGCTTGCGGAGATCTTTCGTACTGGTTTCGTCTCCGACCTTCCAGACCCATCGATCACGTTCGGGGGTTCCGATGTTATGCACCTTATCCTTCACACCGGTCATGGCCTTCATGACACGATCCAGCGGGGTATGGAATTGTCGAGACAGTTGCTCCATCGAGGTGGGTTTCTCCTTCAAGGTTTGCTCGATAGCCTCCAGCAAGGTCATCGTGCGCTTGCGCGGCGGTTCCTCGGTCTTCGCTGCCTTCGGCTTACGCGTCGTCGCCACGGCCTTACGAGCCTGTTCTTGCACATCCCCGGTACCCCTAGCCAGTGACAGCTCCTTCGAGAGTTTTTCCACCTGTGCTTGAAGTTGATCCACGCGCTGGGCTAGATCTTCTCCCTCCTGGCTGTAGTCGAGGTTCTCCGTGGTGGTGTCGTTCACAGTGCTGCTCATGTCGTTCATTTTGATTTCCTCTACCTTTTCAACTTGATTGTTTGGTTGCCGTCTACAATGGGATGTATTAGCAGGCTTTGTGCCAGCACCCTCCTCTGCGGTTTTCACGCACTTAGAGTTATCGCTAGGTAACTGCCCTACCGCGCTTTTTGGACACCCATACAGGAGTGCAAGAGCGCCGACGACGCACTGCATGAGTGTGCAGGCTGTTCTAGACTAGGTACCGGCTTGCCGGGAGTCTGTCAAGCATCCGGAGAGTGATAGCCAACCCCGAGCACCATTCCACAATAGAGCCCACATGCTTCAAACGGCAACAGCCACATGGTTACCTTGATGGCTAGCACGAACCCTACCGTGGCAGCACCCCACTGCGCCACCGACCATCTAGCCGCCGCATGCCTGCGCTTGTCCATGACAGCCTGGACCATGCGGGCATGCGAGTAATCGATCCCCATCGCCGCTATGAAGATGAGCGGACCGAGTCCTAGGAGTAGCCAGGTCATGCCCACAGCGGTTCCTCGGCTTCTTCATCGGTAGCTGCTGCCGACTCCAATTCGGCTTTTGCCATCACGTCCAGATGCACAGCGGCCTTGCAGGCTTTGCAGCTCAGAGCACCCAAAGCAATCGCCCAGCCGTTACACGTGCGTTTACAGACAGTCATGCCAGGGTTACGCAGAGAAATCGCATGGATGACCTTGCTTCGGCGGGCCTTGATGGGGGTGTACTCCGACATTTGGTCAGGATCCCACATTCATCAGTGACAGTCAAACACGTTAAGTTACTGAAGAATTACAACCACTTAAGGGTACTTTCACATCCGTGTGTTCTGAGGTGCAGCCCTTGACATGCCTTGTTTACATAATTTCAACTACTTACATTTAGATACAGCATTGGGCTTGCATTGCCGCTGCCACCTGTAGTATATGTAGGTCGTCATGAGCACAGAATCCCTTATCGAAATCTTGCGTGCGCATCTGGCCAAGGAAGGTCTGGTTTTCTGCCGATATGCGGACACTCAGTTCGCACTCATCGGAATGAAAGAGACTGTAGCATTACAGGAACTTGCCGAACTGGTCAAAGACGCACTATCCGTCGGACCGTGGATCGAAGACGGGAAGTGTAACGGCAGGGTTACGCAGGAGATTCCGGCCGAAACTGTGCAGATGTTGCGAGCACTTAGCGTCAGCTAGACGGCTAGACGGCATCCGAATCGATACCGTATACTTAAAGGATGTCCGGTGAAACCAAGTCCGCTCTAGTACTTCTGGAAGATCTATCCGAGGATGAGGCAATCGCCGCCATCCTTGCCACGGTACCCCCAGGTACACCGGTCACCATCCATGAAGAAGACTGCTCCATGGGCGATGACCCGGACGAGTGTGACTGTGACTCCGTGACGCTTGTTACGGGCGCGGCTGCTTAGCTAGCCGCTATGCTTTTTAATATACTCTATGGCTTTCGCTAGAGCATTGGCGTTTTCGTTAAACGACCCGAGTCCCATGTTACACTGACGGCAGAGTATCCCGCGCACCTTGCCTGTTGTGTGACAGTGATCTGTATTCCAATCACGTGAATTCCAGCTAGTGCTTCTAGGTTTTACAACATGTAACTGTGCGAGTTCAGGTAGCTGCTTCTCGCAAATAGGACAGCACCCGCCCTGTTCTTCGTATAGTGCCACCCACTCTTCCAGAGTTATGCCGAATTTCCGAAGATGACTCCGTCGCTTTCTTTCTGGAGTAGGTTGCATGCACTCTCGGCATCTAAGCGCAGGCAACCCCTTACGATCTGTCGGGTAATCCGCTAAGGGCAGCATTTTCTTACAACGGCTACACTCTTGGGGATCTGTGCGTGGCTTTACTTCCCTAACATGGCAGGCAGCATGTGAACATTCATAGCTACAGTACTTGCCCCGATTTTTGTTAGGATACCTCCAGAATGTTTCTCCGCAGCCTTCACAGGTATGTTCTCGTTGGCCGGGCTTAGTCTGGATACTTAGTGATTTTCCACTTCCCATATAGTGAGGCACATTTTACCATGTAATTACCAGTCCGGCAACAGTGTCTCTTCTGCCATTGAATGTGCCAAACACTGACTCAAAGCATCGACCCGATCTGACAGTCTGCCCAGTGGAAATTCAGCTAATTCCTCAACAAAATCAACTAGCCAGGCAGCACCATCCATCAAATAAGTTTGACCATTCTCTATGAAACTTGCCACAACCATGAGTCGGTCGGTCTTATCCCCCTTAGCGTCCGCAGAAACAGCCTCTATCGTAACCATCAACGGCTTGCCCTCGTCATCCAGAAGCTGTCCTTCCTCAAGCTGCTTCTTTAGTGCCGTCATGAGTGTTGGGCCGGCAGCCTTATCTTCGATTAGCAGTCTATCGGGACGCCACTTCGCGATCGTCCTGTTGAGTACCTCTAGAATCTCGATATAATCGCCGCGCTGGGTTCTGTCATCAAGGACGAACCGGCGTCCATCTTTGCCACCAATGACCAGAATTCCCCAGTTGGAGCCATCTTCGGTTTTCTTATTCGCAGGGTCCACACTCACGACAAGCCAGTCCAGATCCCAGCCCTCGCGCATGTAGGCGCGTTTGATGAAGTACGGCTCAACCTTTTCATCTGTGCCCGCTGGGCGTGGGCGATTATTGTATTCGAACTGTCCAGAGCCATCGTCTGTCAGGCGACAGAAGTTCCACCAGGAACGCTTGACCTTACCACCCTCGGCAAGAGTCGGACGCTGCTGGTACTGTCCAGCATACTTATCTCGAAGAACCTTACGATAGTTGGCTAGTGCACTCTCGGTGAGACGCGAAGGGTGAATACTTTCACCCTCTTTAGTGCGGGGGTCTGAGCCCCACGGAGTCACACACTTGCGACTAACTTCGAACTCTGCGGGTAGTACGACATTCAGCCATCCTGTAGGGTTCTCTGGTGACCAGATACCCTGTGCAGCAATGACGTGCGCAGTCCAGTCATTCGCATGGACACGCTGCTGGATGCCAATACGCAACGAGTGGCGATCGTCGTTCACACGACTATAGATGTTCGTGTCCCAGAGATCGTTTACCTTATTACGTTCCAGTGCAGACTCTGCATCAAGCGGGTTGTTCGGGTCATCATAGAGAATCAGATCGGCTCGAAGACCTACGATTTCGGAACCTGACGCCTTCGATAGACGCTCTCCGCTTGCCGTGTTACCGTAGTTGGACAGTGCGTCCTGATCATCCTTGAGCTTCCAGTCAGGCTTGAAGCTGTTCTGGAACCACGGGTCCTTGATAAGCGCACGAGAGGCACGTGCATCTCGCAGTGCAGCCTGCTCGTTTACGGACAGGCAGATGACCTTCCAGCCGGGGCAGTGAATCCACGCCCACACGGGGAAAAACACGCTCATCAGTTTCGACTTGAGTGACCCGGGAGGGACTCCGAATACAGCATTACGCACCTTAGGCGTGTATTGAGGATTCTTACGAGTCTCTAGCCAGTCAAAGAACATCCCCTGAAGGACGTTACAGATGAATTCGTGGTGCCAATTCCACTCCAGCACCGTCGAGGGCTCGACAACATGCCAGGCTTGCTTACAGAAATCAGCTAGCGAGGCTTTTGCGATCTGTGTATCTACCCACGAAGTGAATGCACTCTTGGATTCCGGTGTTGCACACAGCTCCAGCACCTTGTTGTATACATCTGGCTCTGCCGCTGGAGGCTTGGGGTTCTTGTTGTATTCTTCGCGCTTAGCCTTTTTGTGCGCCTGCCATCTATCCCTAGCTACGTTTTTATTGTTAGGATCCTGGCGAGGATTCTGTAGGGGTTTACCAGATAACTTGTTGATGCCATAAGGGGCATCGGGTCTGGTAGCTGCCCAATAGATAGGTCCGTACACTAGCCCATAGTCGTCAGGCAGTGAGGGCTTGTTTGAGATGCGTACTGACCTGGAGACTCTTTTCTGCTTTGTAGCAGCGGGTTCAACAAGTTCCGGGGCCGGGCAGCCGCACGCCGGAAAAATCATGTGGCACTTACTCATTATTCCTCTGGATGTGCTTTGAAGTACTCAATCTCGCCTAGACGCTTTACGGCTTCTTTGCGGGTGTCGAATTCGCCAAGTACTTCACCTTCACTAGACATCACTGCCCACTTATCACCTTGTTTTTCGATATAGTCGTAGCGTGCTGTATCATCGTCTCCGTCCTCGGCGTCCTTCACCGGATTACGCCGAGCGTAGCCACCCACAGCATGGGTATTGGCAACCGATGTTGCTGTTCCGCCTGCGCCAGGGTCACTCCCTGCACCCATAACACCCTTGGGCATTAGAGCTGCATATCCGGGAGCTTCCTTGTTCTCATCAATCTGCGTTTCGAAACTGTATTCTCCCTTATACCGTGACTTACGCACTTCATCTGGATAGAGCACACCATATTTGAGAGCTAGCTCATCCGAACGTGCCTGTGTGAGACGTGCTTCTGCCATTTCAGTATCGGTCATCTGCCAAAGCGGCTTGAAGCGAATGTTCCACTTCTTAGGCAGTCGTTTCTTGCCAACTGTACGCATGACTATCTGGACAATCTTCTCCAGTAATGGAGAAACTTCCTGATCCTGCATACTACCTATTTTGTCATAAAACATGCGCACATCGCTGTCACCGTTATCGCCGATGTTGCGGCTCTGTGCTCCGAGCAGGAACGGGAGCGGGAGATCGATTGCTAGCGAGAGCCGGTTTGACAGCCGGTCAAGCAGATCCGGTAGCCCGCTAATGTTTGTGGTCTCCCGCTTGAATGTCTCTTTGGTATCGATCAGGATTGCACGTGCAACCGAGCGAGCCATCTCCAGTGCCTGCATACGTGCCTGGAGGCCCTTCGGGTTCTTGGCCACGATCGACATGAGATTTTCAATACCGAACACAGGCTGTGAGAAGTCCGTAGCGATGAGCCCTGCTGCCTGCCAAGCAACATTAAAATCTCGCAGAATATCTACAAGGTAAATAAGGATCGAATCTCCCCAGTACGCACCCAGTGAGCTGACATTCGTCTGGAATCTGGATACACGCGTACCTGGCAGAACGATTAGACGCGATTCGTGGATGAGATGCGTCTTTGTTTCAGGTACAGCCCGCTGTCCGGCAACAGCCCCGGAGGTACCTGTCATCGAACTGACATTCACAGAACTTAGCTGGTAGTATTCAGGCATGCCGTACTTGGGCTGGCTCGGATCTGTATAGTACTGGTACGGCTGTAGCTCCATAGGCTCTAATACGGTGAGCCAATCCAGAGAGGACACACGCTCTACATCGAATGGTGTATCCAGTGCCTGGGAATCATTAGCACCTAATAGTATTGCAGAACCACCCAATGCCCGTTCGACACACATAGCCCGTTTGACAATTTTACTTACGTTCAACTCTTTGAGGCGCTGCTCGATCTGCTCTTTAAGGTCGTCATGTTTGTTCTCTTCACCAATGACGATCTCAAAGCCTTCACGGAAACATTCGTTAGGTACGAATTCGATAGCCCTTTTGGCGATATCGTCTCCGCGCCACAATTCGATAATTTCTGTATAGCCTAGCGATGGGCTGGTGAATGAATGGCTGAGACGTTTATCGTAGGAGGCGTTGCCTATACCTGATAATGCTGAGCCCCAACCATCGTGGCGATGAGCAGCCTCTGCTTTGGAAATACCTGAGATGTTACCAGACTTTCCTTTAGTCCAATTCGGGTTACCACGCGGGCGCTTAGGCTTATCGTCTGACATGGTGCTAGTATGGCATGCTATTTGCTTAAAGCATAAGGTACCATATTTCTTTCGTATAATTACACATAGTTACATGATTAAGGTTGACGTGTGAGGCTGCCTTGTGCGAGGATAATCAGCGTGAATCATCTAGCGGTATTGAAAGAAGCGGTCGAAATCGAGTGGAACGCTACGCGCACCAAAGCGCCACCTGAATTGCAGGAGCACGCACTGTCTGTGCGCACTATCTTTGGAGCCGAAGGCGCTGCCCTGAAGGTAGAGGTACTCTGGCACCGAGCTGGTGGCTGCCAAGCGACCTATTCGGTCAGTGCTATGCCTAGTTGTCCTGTGGTAGCAATTACACACGAGGCTATCATAGACAAGTCACTACGCAACGAAGGCATCGGGCGCTGGTTGGCGGCATTCCGGCTACGAGCCTACCGCCGTGCCGGTTTCACGGCAGAATTGTGTACGGTGCGTACTGACAATCATGCATCGAATGCGCTAGTTAGGAAGCGAGGTAAGCTGGTTACCGAGGTTGCTTCCGAGCACGGCGGCAGCCTCAATCTGTGGCTGACGCCGATCCCACTAGCCGTGAAAGTACAACCCAAATGAAAATCATATTAACACTATCTCTCCTCCTTGCAGCCTGTGTGGCCGATCGCCCGAGTGCACCGGCAGTTAGGCTCATTACGACTCTCACGGATAGTGTTGTCGGTGTTTCTGCTTGGGAACCTTTAGGTTTCGATGTATCGGCGAACGATTCCGAGTTGCCTGAATGCGCCTACACATGGTACCGGACCAAGACTACAAGTTGTCAAATCACCATCGGAATCGTGATCGACCCTTTGCTGCGAGAACATACGGGAACCCTGGCCCTGTCCTACCGTGACCAGCGCACTATCGTTTTAGATGATGATATCCGCGAACGTGAAGCGTTATTAGTTGCTGTAGCGCACGAGTCTGGGCACATCTTGCTGGATACGCCTAAACATACATCTCGCGGTATCATGGGAGGTACATCTTGGCACATGTGGGATGAAGATCGAACTCTAGCCTGTGAAACAATTGATATTTGCATTGAACCGTAGGAGAAGTTATCATGCACGAGATTACCAGAGAGACTAGATTGCTTGTTGCCGTCCTGGCATGCACTGACGCATCGGGGCTGCCCGACCACTGTGCCCTAGACCGCGCCAGAGAGGCGTACAACATCAAATCCTGGAAGTACCAGGAGATTGGTGCCGAGTTGGGGTTCAACAAAGATGAAACTTTTGGCATCATTGATGGCTGGGACCAGAACTCGGGTCGCCAAGATCAGTTTGATTTCCACCATCATGTAACTAGTGAATTCGATTTCGGTGTCGGTTATGCGATCGGTAAGCACTGTGCCGAAGTGTGGAAGAACAGCCTGGGGAACGTATGAGCGATACACTTACAACACCACAGCCGCCCAAGTTCCAGCGTGAAGGTAAGGGGGAATGCACCCAATGCCGTCGCGAGATTGACACACTGTTGATGCCTACCCCGACCGGTGAGCGGTCACTGGTAGCATCCCGCCACTTCCGTGAGGTGGCTGGGCGTTCGAATGTACTGGCATTCTGCATGGGTTCTCTGGAGCCCATTGGAGCTAGACGCCGCAGTGAGTGATATCTGGTTTACGGCGGATAGCCACTACGGGCATTCGAAAGTCATCGAATACACCAAGCGTCCATTTGCAAATTCCGAAGAGATGGATGCGCATCTAATTCGCAACTGGAATGCAGTCGTGAAACCAGGAGACCTGGTCTATCACCTTGGGGACTTTGCCCTGTGTAAAGAATCTCGCGCCGTAACAATCGCAAAACGACTACTGGGGCAGAAGTTCCTGATCTTCGGCAACCACGACAAGCGCCTTCGTAAACATAAGCCATTTCTGGACGAGTGGATCTGGACCAAGGATATTGCCGAGATTGATGCAGCGGGACAGCGCATCACGCTCTGCCATTTTGCCATGAGAGTTTGGAATAAAAGCCATCACGGTGCATGGCACCTCTACGGGCATAGCCATGGATCTCTTCCTGATGACCCGAATGCTCGTTCCGTCGATGTAGGGGTTGACAATTGGGACTACACTCCTGTATCATACGATACTCTGGTAAAGCGAATGGCAATGAAGACTTGGAAACCTGTAGACCATCACGGTAAGCAGGATGAAGGTACTTTTCACGGCGAATTCTGATCCATCAAGGATGTGAATGTCTGAACATTGGGAATATCTGGCTGCCATCATTGCTCTAGGAGCCGGTCTCTGGGGGCATGTCCAGAGCTTTGGACTCTGGTTTAAGGGGCTGATTATCACCACCCACTGGGCTGATGATGTCGCCGCAGCCACGCTTGCCGGGTATCTCGCGAACGGTAAAAAGCCGAGAACCCGTCAAGGTAGTTACTCCATGTCCACGGCTTTCGTGAAACCCCTGGGGCGATCGAACCTGGTGGCTTGCGAATGGCTGGTTGGTATCGGTACCCTGTTCTGGTATAGGGGCTGGAGACCGATACTGGCCTCGAAGTCCAAAGAGAGTGGTGGTATGGATGATTACCCGTATTCATTCTCTTATATCAGAGGCACGGTAGATTGGGATGCAGTGATGCACGCTGCGTCAGCAGCACGTACACATTCTGGCACATACACTAGCATACGTTACAAAGTGAACTACCACCACGGTAAATCGCTTGGTTCTGAATTCTCGGAACAAGGGGGCATCATTGAGGATAAGGACTATCGCAGGGACTGGAATCCTGCAAACGGTTGGCGACTGATCCACTGGAAGCCCGAAGAACTCGGAGGTTCTGCTTCGGCTACAACATTCAACACGCTTGCACTCTCTGATGAATTAGTTGCTCTGTCCAATGAGATGTGCTTCTGGCACGAGTCCGGCGATTGGTATCATAAGCATGCCATCCCCTGGCGACGCGGGTACCTGTTCCATGGAAAGCCGGGCACGGGTAAGACCTCGCTCGCACGAGCGGCTGCCGAGACCCTAGACCTACCTGTTCATGTTTTTGATATTGCCTCGATGTCCAACCAGGATCTTCGTGATGCGTGGACCAAGATGACCGCTGACGCTCCGTGCATTGCACTCATCGAAGATATTGATGCGGTGTTCGAGGGCCGTAAGAACGTAGCTCCTGGAGGCGGTATGATGGCTTCTGGTGGACTTACATTCGATACGCTTCTCAACTGTGTAGACGGTGTCGAACGCGCTGACGGGGTGATGCTCATTGTCACCACGAACCATCTCTCGAACGTAGATGAAGCCCTTGTGAATCGTCCTGGTCGAATTGATCAGGTGGTGGAATTCAAGGATTTGGACTTCAAGGCCAGACTCAAGCTGGCCAAGCAGATTCTGGATGATGATGCCTTGGCGCAGCGAGTCGCCATGGAACAGCCGAACATGCCGGCTGCACGATTCATGGAAATTTGTTGTCGCATTTCGCTGAATGCGCGCTATGCCTCGATGGACCCCTACCGATGAGTAAGGACCCGACATGCAAAGAAATAGGCCACATGTGGCGAATCAAGAACGAACGTGGCCACGATAACGTGCACTGCGCACGCTGCTTCCAATGTTTGGGGGTTGAACGGATGCTGGAGGCTTTTATCAAAATTCACGGCGGAACGAGGATTCTATGACGGATACTGTACATAAAAAGCTTGATCCTGATGATCGCCTCAAGCCGTTCATAACGGAAGAACCCAAAGAAGGCGATACTCGGGTAGTTATTAAACGTTTTCCGAAGGGTCATCTGTTTACGTTCGATAAGCACGAGCGTAGCTATCGGCTATCCTGTGCCGTACTCATGGAAATCACTCAAGTCTACACGCAATATGATGGCTGGAAGATAAAGAGCTATGGTACCAAGACTACCATCCCAGTGCTTGGCATTTGGGGGCGCATCAAGGCATGGTTCGTTAAACCGAACCCACTGCCAGTAGCTAAAGTGATAAAAGATGACAAAACCTAGATTGTTTATACTGGCCTTGGTAGTTCTGGGTAGTATCGGAGCAATATTGGAGACATGTACACAATGAAGATCATTCTTATACTCGTATTGCTAGCTGCCTGTGGGGACAATTTGTATCCAGCTCCAGATGCTGCACAGGATGCCACAACATGTTCTCTTACATGGAAAGATGTCTATGCTATATGGGAAGATGCACGATGCTCTTTCACCGAGCGATGTTACCCAGAAGCTTTCAGAGCTACCTATAAGAATCATCCCACGTGTCTCGTGCGCCAAGCCCGGTTTCACTGCACGATGGGGGCCGAAGAGTGGTGTACATGGAGGTATCCGGTAGACCGCTGCGCAGTATTGCAGCAATGCTATGACGAGATGAGTGTACTATCTTGTATTGCAGATGATGTTCCGCCGTCTTGCTACCTGGCAATCGTTCCCGGAAGACTAGGGGATTAAACGCGCCGAAAGTTAGAACGGTTTACCTCGAATATTCCGTGCGCCGAGAGTTATAGCTACATATGAGTTCCGCTAAGCACACTAAGCATAAGCAGGCAAATCGCATGGTTAGTGTGGCTAATTCAGAGGGTGACAAGGTGTCTTTTGCACTGGAGAACCAGCTAAACTCCTATTTTAGGCAGTTAGCAAACCACGATCTCCTGACACCCGAGGATGAACACAATCTGGCTAAAAGCATTGAACAGGCTGAAATCATGACGTGGAGGCATGTATTGTCCTGTACAGAACTCATCCCAGACCTGTTTCTGCTGCTAGACACTACAGTAAAGCCTCCTAAGACAGATAGACCTGAAGCGATCAAGAAAACTGCTACCGCTCTACGTAAAGTTGATTTGGATCGTGTACTCATTGATACTGCATTGAGTGCCTTCTCCAGCGGTAAGCTTAAAATCCCAAAAACATTTTTGAAACCTGCGCAACAATCACATCGTGATGCTGCTGCGCTACGAGATAAGTTTGTGCGTGCGAACCTGCGGCTTGTCGTGACGATGGCACGTCGTTACGACCGTGGCGGTATGCCACTGGCCGACCTGATTCAGGAGGGCAACCTCGGTCTGATACATGCGGTGTCACGATTCGACTATCACCGTGGCTTGCGGTTCTCGACCTACGCGTGCTGGTGGATCCGGCATGCGATCGGGCGTGCGCTCGCTGATAAGGCACGTGCGGTTCGCATCCCCGTGCACATGGTTGAAGCACAGCAACGTCTTGAGAAGGTACGCCAGCGATTGGTAGGGGAACTTGGTCGTCTTCCGACCCTACAAGAACTATCCAAAGCCGCACGGGTACCGATCGCGAAGCTCAACCAAATGCAGTGCTATATCATGGGTCAACCGATGTCCCTCGATCGGCCGATCCACGACGACGATGATCGAAGTTTTGGGGATACAATGACCGACCCTGACAGCGAGGAACACTCGCCCGAAGATAACATGACGACAGAGACCTTGACCAGCCAGATCAGACGGCTATTGCACCACCTGTCACCGATCGAGGCAGACGTGCTGACCAAGCGCTTCGGGCTCGGCGATGACGAGGAGCGCACGTTCCGCGAGATCGGCGACCAGTATCATCTGTCGCGCGAGCGCATCCGGCAAATCCAGAATTCGGCTCTGGCTAAGTTGAAAGATGCGTTGGCACGAGAACACGATGGCGATATAGATTTTTAGTCAATAGTTGTTTAAACAATAAGGACATGAATAGAATGGCTCGTACTAAAGCAGAACCCTTTGAGAATCTTTCCCAGGATTTCCGTGATACTGTCGATGCACAAACGCGCGACGATATCAAGAGAACCATTTGTCAGGTCACCCTCGATCAGCTTGAGCTGATGGAGGCCCAAGCTCTTGATGAGGACTACCAGAACCTCAAAGAGCAAGCCCGTGAGGCGGGTGCCATCTACCGAGAGGGTACCAAGATGAACAGCCTCAAGATCAAGTACGCGAAGCAGGTGCTTGAAGGTAAGGGTGGATGAAGTTCATAAACTACACCACCTGGGAAGTTATACACACGTCACCCAGCAAACGCGCCGGGGTGCGGCTGTGTGAATGCGGTGGGCAGATTAAGGGCGCTTTCGACTTGTGTCGCAAGTGCCAGAAGTATAAGCAGCTACTGCGTGGTTATCGCGGATTAAAGGATTATTTGTAATGCAAGGAGTACATGTCGTGAATGTACAGGACAACATGAATAAAGTGGAACAGGCTAATGCCCAAGGCTACTATTCGGCAGCACAACTGGGAATTAACATTCATCGTCTACAGCGTCTGGTAGTCGCCCATAACGTAGCAACTTTAAGATACGGGAAAAGACTGTGGTTCTTTAAACGCTCTGAAGTAGAGCGAGCCATTCTAAAGGATAATTCTGATAGAAATAGTAGTACGAGTATGGAATCGGAACCTGACACTATCGTCCCCACTAGCTGGCTAAATGCAACAGAAGCAGCAGCCAAACACGGTGTACATTTCTGCACATTTTCAAAGTGGAGAAAATCGGGACACATCGAGGGCATTCGCGGAAAACGCGAAGATGGTCGTAAAGAGTGGTACTATAATCCACTTAGTCTAGATAGCTACTGCATGGACTTAGCTAAACGTAAGGCTAAAATTCAACAAGACCTTGCAGGCATGTCTACCGCTCCTGTCGGGATGTCTGGCACGACTACCAGTCCTGCTACCGCATGCATTTCATCCTCACCTATGCCATCTGATAGAATGGACGTATTATCTGATAGGATAAGTGTATTATCTGATACGGTACACGTACTGTCTGACAGGATAGATAGTCTAGCTGCTGGAATGAATACCGTAATGAAAGGGCTTCTATCCACAATCGATCGGATAGAGGCCCTAGAGTCGGTCAAAATCACTACTACAGAACCATTACTGATCAAGGCAGCCAAGTTTACACAAAACGCCAAACCAAATGTAGACTGGAGAGCCAGGCGCAAGGAAACACACAAACGCCTCTCGGAGATATTGCAGAAGGCCGCAGGCGCCCAACTAAACTTCAACTACTATGGTCGCATGGTTAACATTTGCATGCAACGCCTAGCCGGGCGTTCTCTAGAGGACTTGACCGACCAGGAAATTCAGCAGCAGGTACTGCACTTAGAGGCGTGGTGTAATAGTACTACGCCGCTGCACCATCCTGGATTTGAACTGATGCGTCCTAGACCAGAAGATTATCTCCAAACTGCTGGTTCGATGACAACTAGTTCTTGACATCACCTGTGAGGATCGTTGCATACCAGCGTGTATCTACTCGCAGCCAGTCGTTCGATCAACAAGATGTTGCGCTTGAACAGTTTATGAAACGCAATAACGCCGATGTCGCAAGTACGTACAGGGATTTCGCGATATCCGGAACTGTGGACCCGTGGCAGCGTGCAGGGTTTATAGCACTACTTGAAGGACTTAGAGAGATAACTCCGGATGCCATTTATGTCAGTGATCAATCCCGTTTTACACGCGCTAGTCGGTACTACGCGTGCATACAATTCCAACAACTGGAGTTGTTACCCCCTGTTATTTTTGATGACGACTGTTATACGAGCAAGCCCTTCACCTGTATCTGGGATAGTTACCGCTACACCAATGTACTCAGGCTATACTAGTGAAAGTCATCCAGCATTTGCGGCGTGAATCAACACATGTGCAATGTTACGGAAAACTGCCTGATATCGAGCCCGGTTCTTGGGGGCCGTGCCTATGGGCAGGAGTTTTCGGAGACGACCCTCCAGAATATCGCTACTACGACGACGATGACGTAGCTTGCATGTGTGGGTACGACGGTTGTGATGTGTTACTAGACGCACTAGGAACACCAGATCCTGACCCCAATCCTGATGATTATGTTTGTATCTGCGGAGTACTTAACTGTACTGCCCAAGATGCTCCAAAAGCAAGACAAAATAAGCGACATTTTCCTGCACATTATTATACGGACATCAAACTTGTTTATGGCGTTATTCCGCTACAGGGAGGATATAGCGAAGTGAGCGATCTGTATGAACCCCTAAAGGAATTACCTAGACATTTTCAGGTCCCGCCTCCCCTCAATTCAGTGTACATGTTACTAGACCCTGAATTGGAAGGCTGGGTGTATGCCATTGCACCGAATCCCGATTTAAGTCTTCACCGCATAAAATTGGGCTGGACCGCTAAGCCTCCAGGACGACGCATAGATCAATACCGAACAGGTAACCCAAATCTCCTACTGCTAGGACTGTGGGAATCGTTTGCGGCTGGCGAAAGTGCCGCCTTTGCTGCTTGCACGGGGAGGATACGCGATACCGAAGTATTTGATGTTCCAGATCCCTGGCAGGCCATCGCGGATATTGGAAATGCTATCGCCAAGTATAACACGTGGCGTAAGGCATCACTTTAGCTTGACATCACCCTCCAATCCATGGGACTATGTCCTAGTCATGCAGAAACTCCTTACACGCGACCAGTTCCGCAACGCCGTTTTCGAGCGTGACGGATATCGCTGCATCCTGTGTAAGGAGACGGCGGTCGATGCTCACCATATCATCGAGCGGCGGTTGTTCCCGGATGGAGGCTACTACCTAGATAACGGTGCTTCCCTGTGTGCCCTGCACCACATGGCTGCTGAGACCACACGGCTCGCTGCCGATGAGATCCGTGAGTGGTGTGGGATTACCAGAGTCGTACTCCCGCCACACCTCTATCGCGATCAAGAATACGACAAGTGGGGGAATCCGATCCTGCCCGACGGCCGGCGTCTCCGTGGCGAGCTATTTGACGACGAGTCCGTGCAGAAGGTGCTGGCGCCTGTGCTGCACCTGTTCACCGACAAGGTCAAGTACCCACGCACGTACCACCTCCCATGGTCACCCGGCGCCACCGATGACGACCGGATCATGGAAGACCCTGATGCCTGTTTCGCCGGGAGTGAAGTCATTGTCACCGAAAAAATGGACGGAGAGAACTGTACAATGTACAGTGACTACATCCACGCTCGGTCCCTGGAATACGCCTCGCACGCGTCCCGCGACCGTGTCAAAGCGATGTGGGCGAACATCGCGCACGATATCCCAAAGGGTTGGCGGGTGTGTGGTGAGAACCTGTTCGCCGAACATGCGATTCACTACTATAACCTAGAGGCTTATTTTCAGGTGTTCTCGGTCTGGAACGAGAAGAACATGTGCCTATCCTGGGACGAAACTGTGGAGTGGGCCACACTGCTCGGGTTTCCGACGGTGACCGTGATCATCCCTGGCCATACCTGGAACCCTCGCATCCGTGAGGATCAGCATCTGACTTCCACATGGAAGGCCCTCGTCTCACATGACTCCGAGGGCTACGTGGTCCGGGTCGCCGACGACTTCCACTACAAGGACTTCCGCAGATCGGTCGCCAAGTACGTCCGCGCCAACCACGTTCAGCACAAGGACGGTCATTGGAGCAATCGGCGCGTGGTGCCGAATGGGCTACGCGGTGGATCCTGATGGGCGCAAAGTGTACATCGAGCACGCCGAGGTGTGCCGATGCTGGATCGACGACTTCGGGGCGATCTATGTCGTTTCACCATGTCGTCGTCACGGTCATCACATGACCAAACGCCGACTTGCACAGATGGTGCACCTGCTACGCTGCCGAATGGTCCGCACAAAAAGAGGCATATGACACTTAGATTCAACCCATTCCCGAAGGTAGACACTCGCCGGAATACTATCGCCGCCGTGGTCGAGGACCTCGTCTCAAACTTCCTGTACTACGACCGCAAGGAGGACGAGGATCTACCGCGCGGTGCGATTGAGGAAGCGATCTCCGCTGGGGAAGTCTCCGTCGAGGAAATCGTAGAGCTGTTCGAGTATGCACTCAGGCGAGGTTTGCCGTGAGTAACCCATCCCAAGGCCAGTACTGGTTAACGCCTCAAGAAGCGCGACTACTTAATCTGGTACAATTTGAAAACGGTGTCTATTGGGACAAGCCGTTCGGGCACTGGTACGCCAGTGACGAATCCTACGACAATCTGTACGGTCCGTTTCGTACCCATGCGCAGGCCGTTGCCTGGCAGATGTCTTATGTGGAGGGTCTATGACTGTTTCTGAATCTGGACAGCCCGAGCTGGCTCGCCGGTTACCTGGCCCGCTGCATCGTGGAGTACGGAGAGGGGGAGTAGATGTCCCACTGTCCACACCGAAAGTGCTGCCAGTGCGGCGCGAAGACGGGCACGCCAGAGCATGACGTCGAGTGCCCGGATGTTGCGGTGCGGCGGGCGATGAACAAGCGCAGCGAGGGGTACGTGTCGCGCAAGCTGCCGGCTCAGTGGATGCTCTGCCTCGCCCGCAATTTGGAGATTGGGGCTTGGTTGTGTGAGGCGTGGACGCTAGGTGTCAGGTTCGGGCAGCGCGACCTCTATCACGAGGAATGGCTGCCGGGTTGTAAAAGAAACGCCAGATGAGCATATGGTGCTTGACATCTGCTTCTCCTTGTGAGAGGATGGCTTACACCCTAACCAATTGGAGCGAAGATGAGTTACCTGGTCAGCATCGTGTATCCTGTCGCTAACTACAAGGACGATCCCATCCACACCCGTCTTGACAAGGTTCTAGATCGTAAGTGTAGCTCCGAGGCTACCGACATGGATGAGGATAAGCTCTTGACCAGGACACTGGTTTACACCTTTTTCACGGAAGACTTCGTGAAGAAAGGAATGGCCCGTGCCAATGCTGCCAAGCGTGCCTTTGGATGGGAAGGCGTCGAGATCTCCGTGAAGGAAGAGAAAGATAAGTACGACAAGTACGAACACTACTACGATGGCATGGGGGATTAGTATGACGGATCCTGCTGTCATCGCGTTTCGAGGGCAGTACCGGTTTCTGTCCAACTTCTGGCCATGTACCATCCACATGGATGCATTCATCTATCCAAGTGTTGAACATGCCTACCAGGCTGCTAAGAGCCTCGATCTGGCCTATCGGGAACGTATTCGCGATGCCTATACAGCATCGGTTGCCAAGAACATTGGTCGGCGAATGACCCTACGCCCGGGGTGGGAGGACATGAAGCTAGAAGTCATGTACCAGCTCGTTCGTCAGAAGTTCACTAACGATAATGAAGATTCCAGGTCACTCAAAGTACAGCTCCTGGCTACTGGGGATAGCGAACTTTGTGAAGGTAACACTTGGGGAGATATGTATTGGGGCACCGTCGGAGGTGTCGGGATGAATCACCTGGGTAGGATTTTGATGCGTGTTCGAGAAGAACTACGCCGAGAGGCAGATGTATATGGAAACTAGGACAATGTTGGCAATCGGTTTTGTGCTGTTCGTGCTAATACTAGTCACCGCTGTGGCCTGGGGTGTTTTAGGTAATTCACCTGGCGGGGCCGCCGCAGGGTTGGGCACAGTCGGCCTCTTGGGTGCGTTCTTCTGCGTTGTAATTAATGTCGAACTTGAATAATGACCTTGCATTCTGAACAACGCACGGCTATTTGGGTTACCGTGTTGTGGACTCTTTTCTGGGCTTCATTGTTGTTGAACTACGGGTGCTACCACGGGGGTGCCGAACCGATGCGCCCTGTCGTGATGACTACTGCACCACATTCTATCGTAAAACGTCCACATAAGTTGACTACTGTTTGTCAGCGCCAGATTATGAAAACAGTCAACTTTGCAAGTACAACACCTAGCGCCGATGAATGCCAAGATTGGGATTTCGACGAGTATTGGCTATGTCTATGGGTGGTGCAGAATCGGTATATCGACGATTTGACCCAGGATATTTTTGGGATTAATTCTGTGTGTTCGCCGGGTTTTGAAGAAGGGGTTGTACAATGAAGAAATGTAAACATCTGCTGGTTTCACGGGGTGCTGCTATCACATTGGCACCTGGAGTGGAGTCAATTCACGTCAATGATGGTAGAAATCCCTTCATTTGTGACGTTAAAATCTGTTTGGATTGCCTGGCCTGGTTACCATTGGATAAGGCCAAGTGATTAAACAGTTACTCTGTAGGGTGCTAGGGCATCGGTGGTATGTTTCTAGGGCAATTAGTACCACATGGGAACGCCACGAGTGTGCTCGGTGCAGGATCGGACATTGGAGCAGTGAAGTAGACTGCTACAAGAGCTGCCCTCTATGATTGATAACCTGAAATCCGAAGTCGAAGAGGAGCGAAGGTATCGAGTAGCGAACTTACGCGCGGATGAGGTTGTGTACATCAACCGGGAAGCCTGCAATTATACAGGTGCTAGCTGTCCACATCTGCCGATGTTCCTTAATCGAGGAAGAACTTCTGAAGGGGGACACTGGACAGCATGCCTGGTTTGCGGTCACACCAGCGAACGGCCGTCCTTTGGCATGAGTCGCTCGGAACTAGCTGCACTAGAAGCTAGAGAGCGCAAGCAAGATCTCTTTGGGGCCTTTTCAACGGGGGTTGCGTTAGGAATTCTTGCAGCAGTGGTGTGTATGTGGTGTTGGTCGTGATCGGCCTAATGATTAAGCCATAAATTACATAGTATTTTCAATTAGTTATATGTTTGTGGATATTTTGTAGAAAATTTTATTATAATTTATTTTCAGTCGGGTGCCGCACCCCGTTTTCACCCCTCCCGGGCATCGCGCCTTGACTCAGCTCACGACGCTTGGCACGACTCTTGCAATTCAGTCAACTCTGGGGCACTTGCCTTCCATCTGCCATGCCCGAATAGCGCGCCTCCCACGTGCACGATCGGTGTCACACTCCCCCCATAGCGCGAGTGAGGTAGCACGCGAAAGATCGCAATCCTCGATCTCTACGGCAGTCTGACGGATATCCCAGAGAGTCTTTTCGTTCAGCATGACTTACCTATAAGCATGTCCTATGCCATGCCTTTGCCACAGAGTTACCCTTACTTATGCTAGGGACACTAGGTCCATGGGGTCATTAGTCCCTAGCTAGCTGGGGTCACTAGTCCCTAGCTACGCTTGCGCACGTTGACGGTAGCGAGTCCTGCGCACGTTGACGGTAGCGCGACCAACTCACTCGTGCGGATAGTCCAGCAGACAGAGGTACGCGTATCGCTGACGTCGCAAATGTCGCGCTGAGCGCAAGCCATACGGTCAATGAGGGTCACGTACGCGGCAAGCGCAAACCCGAGCAATGCGAGCAGACCACACACGAGAACGAAGACAACCGCGATCGGGCAGATTTCGAAAGCGCGAGTGAAAGTGTGCAGCATGACTGACTCCTATTGCAGAGTGTGTGCCAGCGCTCTGGGGTAACTCTTTCCAGGAGTTACGCTGAGCGGGGTACGACTGACTCTAGGGACATTTGTCCCCAGTGGAGTCTACTGACCCTAGCGACGGCAACTCATATCGCCAGTGAGGCACTCTGCGATGGTACAGCCTACCATCGGCCGGTAGGGTTTCCCCCACGCTAGCTTGTAGGTCACTGGCAGAGAGAGTAGCATCGCGTTTCCGCGCGTCGAGGCACGTAGTGCGAGCATGCGCATCATGTGGATATCGATTCTCATGACTGACTCCTATTGCAGAGTGTGTGCCACGACTCGGCTGACTCTTTCCTAGGGTTTACCCTAGGGTCTATCGATCCACCTAGGTCGGCTGACCCTAGCTAGGTGGAGTCTGTAGACCCTAGCGCACTCTAGGCGCTCACATGAGGAGCATCGAGCGTATACACATTCTGGTACAGAAGGTTGCTCGCGCTTTCCTCGATCTCGGTTTGGCCCCATTTCGTGGCCCACGTGCACTCATGGGCGGCACGAGTGAGGGAATCGATCACGCCAGCCGCGCTAGCGGGCGAACCTTCCGCGCGCCATGCGACGGTATACGCATCGATTGCATCCTCCACACTCTTTCCCCCGGTGGGAACGGTCCCAGCGTTCACGAGGCGCGCGATAGCCTCTGGGACCGACAAGCGAGCGCCACTCTCGGAATCGAGGTAGTACTCAGCCGATGCCCGAGTCCAAACCGCTTGGAGATCGCGAGCGACCGATCCGAATTGGCCCGACATGTTCGCGACGAGGTAGCGGATCTCGGACATGTCGCCCTTGTGGATCTTGCTCCACTGGGATCCTGTGGTCTGAGCAAGACTCGCGTTCATGCACCGGAAGATCATCGCTCCCATGTTGCCCGTGATACGCCCGAGACCATCATCGCGCCCCGAGATGTCGAGGAAAAGCGAAGACATGCGCCCCACACCACGATGATCCGGGATCTCCACCGGCGCCGGCAGGATCGCCCGGATCTGGTAGCGCGTGGTGGCACGGTCGTACTTGATCTCACACTTCGTGCGATCGGCCATGCCCGCGTCGCGCAAACCGCGCGCCATGAGATCGGCAACCTCACTGCCGTCCAGAACGGTGTAACCGTTACGGGGGTCGGCCGACACGCAAGCGAAGATTTCACGGGCATTCTGAGTGGTCATTTTGGTTTCTCTTTCTTGGGAGTGAGTGGTTTGGAAGCGATCGGAACTATTGCAGACTCGGTGCCAAGCCGATCGATCGCCTAACTAGCTGTCATTTCGTGGTGAGAGTGTCGATCTGCTAGGGTCTATCGTTCCCACTAGGGTCTTTTGACTCCACTAGCGGGGTACTGTAGACCCTAGCAGTTACTCCCCGGGGGCAACATCCCTAGCGCGCATGCGGCGAACCATCGTGCGACGCTTGCTCAAACCCGCGTTAACGTTGGGGGAACCAACGCCGTACTGAGTAGCCGTCAACTGTCGCCACGAAGTATCGGTGAGGAGTGCTCCGGGGGCCTTATCCAGGAGATCCCTACGCTGCAAGCAACCCTCAGAATCGAGCCGATACTCTACGAGATCGACGATCCGATCCCGGCGATTCTCGGATGCGATCGTTGCCTGGAATGCGGAAATCGCATCCTCGAACGAAGGTAGCGCGTCCAGGCGCGCACGTTCGGCTTTCGCGTTCTCGTGGCCGATCGCGAGGAAAGCCTGACCCTGATCGAAAAACAGATCCTTGCGATCGGTCTGGAGTCCAACATCTGACAGGATCTCTTGCTCGGCATTGACCACAGCAAGCGCCGCGCGGTTGATCTTGAGATCAGAGAATGACTCGGCGGTATGCTCGGGGGGCAACGCGGGGAGAATGACCACAGCCGACGACGGCGCGGGGAGGGTAGTACCCTCGGGAAGCGGATCGCCGCTCAGAGCACTCCAGTCGATTTCGAAATCGGCCGGAACGGGATCCGCAAGCTTGATCCCGAGATCCGCAAGATACTCGGAAGGTTCGGCAGTGACGTTGTTTTCGTAGGTATCGACGGGGGGCATGGTCTTTTCCTTGAGAGAGTGTGTGTGTGTGTGGTGAGAGTGTCATGGGAAACGAGTTGAGAGAATTAGCAGCGGGGCATGGCTAGCCTTTGAGACGTTACCCCTAGGGTATTGTCTTTTGATCTTTCTTGCCTCAACTCGTTTCCGATGATTCCCTCTAGTTCACATTCGGTGCCAAGTGTCGTGATACTCTTTCCGAGCAGTTAGTCTAGTGTCACTTGTCCCCAGGGGACACTTGTCCGGGGACACTTGTCCCCAGCATTCGCGCTGCACTCCCTAGGAGCAACATCGCGAGCGCAAACCCTGCGATCCCTGCGATCACGACTCCTCCGGGGGGGAAAGGTACCACGCGATAAGCACGAGCAAGAGCGCGAAAACACTCGCGATCTCGAGTCGCGTCACGTTGTGGCGCTCGATCCAATGTGCGAGTGAGATCAGCATGTTAGATAGCACTCCAATCGATCGCGTCATGCGTCGCGTAGTGGTTCCTCTGTCCCGTCAGAGTGAGGGTCCGATCGATCGCACGAACCACGCGATCAGCATCATGGCACGTTTCATGCCAGAACGGATCGATCGTTGCGGTAGTGAATGCCGGATCGCCTGGAAAGCGCGCGATCTTGCTCTCGATTCCGGTAGCGTCAAAACGTACCACGATCGAGTTACCGCCACACTCGCGCAAAAGTGCATCTAGGCACTCTGCGATCGAGTAGTCATACCATGCTTATCCGGTTGACACCCCTCACAGGAGTGAGCGTTATTGTCAGAATTGGAATTGGTACGGCTCATGCCGCGTCCGTTCGCGCCCACGGGTAGAAGCCCCACACGTCAACCGCGTGAGTCGCGGCAGCACGCGACCATCGCCATTCGCGCACGATCGCATTGATCGTGTCGCGGCGGCTCGGCCTGCGTTTCCACCAACGCGGCTTCCAGATCACGGAACACCAGCCTTCTTCAGCTCCTTCAGGTCGTAGCTCGAAGTTCCGGCCGCTCGTGCAGATTTGATCGTGAGTCCGACAGCTTGAGCAACGGCGCGCACGCTCGTGCTGTCGTTGCCTTGGAGGAGTCGGCGGTGGATTTCCGAGAGAGCCGTGGCGGCACCAACTAGCCATGCGTCTCGGTCCACCGGGCGAGCTTGTCGGTTGAGGCGAGGCCGCTTTCGCTTGCTGACGTTCAGTTTCAAGACGATGCAGTCGTCGAGGCGATAGCGGTGCGTGGACGTCGAGTTGTACATCGAGGCGATGTCGGCGGCGGCGATCACCCCGCGTTGGAATTCGGTGTGCTTCATCAAGTGCTCCGAGTCACGTTAGGGGTGTTAACCGGATAAGCATCAGTCATACTCCAGCTTACCTGAGGGGCCTAGGTGGGACATGGCTACTGGCCATCCTTGATCGGGCGCTTGAACCACGCGAGATCGGCGTCAGTGAAACGTTCGGCGTCAGCGGCAGTGACGCGGCAAACGCTGTAACCGCAGGGAACCTTGAAAATTGTATACCACATGTTGTCAGGGAACCTTTGCAGAGTGTGTGCCATGGCGTTTACGACCGTAACTCATTGATCCAAGGTCCAGAGCACTGGGGGCAACTGTATCCAGGGGACAACAGACCCTAGCAAAATGGGGTCTTTTGTATCCACTGAACCACCGGATCCGGTGATCCGGGATCGAGCTTTCGCTGACTTAGGCTATCAGTGCCTTTGGCATGCCGATCGCAATGTCCCGAGTCACAATGTCGAATCAAACCATCCTTCATTTCCTCGTCGAGGGTCCGATCTGCCCGAAGGGTCGCAAGGTCGCAACCCTGAAGGCCGCCCCGCAAGGTCCGGGATCGGCTCGATCTCCAGCATGGCAGCGCGCGTCACTCGGTGCGCGTTGTCTACGGTCCCCGCGTGGACTACACTGACGGTCGTACCGTCAAGATCCCGAGCGAAAGCGTGGTGCTCTAGCAGGATCCGTGCCAGGGGGCGCCAGCCCCCGGGTCCACACGGACCCACCCCGAGCGGGCTGCACAGCGCTGGCACGCGGTGTGCATTCCGCTGGAGGTTTTATGAAGGATTTCGAAGTAATCGCGGATCAAGATCCGTCCACAGCTTCCCTAGGTCTCAAGCTGAAGGCGTTTGCCATGGCTCACGGGATTGACACGAAGTACATTCCGTGGGAAGAGATCCGGGACTATGGCGACGGTCCCGAACATTTGGAGGATGCGATCGCCACGATCAACCGTCGTATGCCCGATCACACTCGCACGATCGACTGGCATCCTGACTACTGCGACACTCTTGTGTATGCGACTATCCGGTGGTTCACGTGTGAGGCTAACTGCTAGAACGCGACTCCCCTTGCTGGGAGAGTGATCCCCCTAGGGGCTGGGAGAGGGATCCCCCTGCTGGAAAGTGATCCCCCTAAGCGGAAAGAGGAGCGACAATGCAATTCCCGCGTTGGAAAGTGGACATTATGGTCGCTGGTGATCTCGTGAGGACATTCCACGAGACCGCGACGACGGCGGAAGCTGCCATCGCGAAGGCGAAGTACAAACTCAAAGGCGCCGTTTCGAACGCTGGGCCGTTCAAGTTCAGGGCGACACCAGAGCGACACCAGTGACCCCCATCAACCCCTAATGAATAGCTGGAGAGGTAACCCCCGGTGAATGCTCCCCAACGGGGACACCGTTTGTCACTGATAGGGTTGACGAGCAAGGCCCCTTCGATGTTGATGGTAAGTACATCAGTATCTCTGTGGGTTACTGATTTCCCTGCAATTTCGCCTATTTAGGTGTGTTTAGAGCCGGTTTAGGCGCGCTTAGAGCCGGTTTTAGCCCTATTTTACCTTATTTTAGGGTAATTTCCGGGGTTTCTGGCGCTGGAACGTGACCCCCCGTAGGGACTAGGATAGCCCTGCCATCCTTGATTTCGGACAACATGAGTGCCCTCAAGAGGGGATCGGCAGTATCTATCTCTGTTTGTGTGTGTCTTAGTACTTCTCCTGCTGGGGCAGGCTTCCCCATGTTGATCTGCCGCTCTGGACGGACAGTGCCGGAAGGTGGCACCCCATGGAGTTGTTCCCAGTCATAGCAGAGATCTTCCCACTCTTCCTGGCCATACTCACAGTCAGCTAGCAGTGGATATGGTAGTTTCTTTGCTGGAGTGGGGGTCTCCTTCTTGGCTGGAGTCTCTACCCCCTTAAAAAGTGGGTTAGCAGGGATTATCTTAGCTGGAAGAGTGTCCTCCCTAAACACTCTGCGCAATATCCAACTATTTAGAGGAGTACCATCCTGATCGGCTGCCAGGCGCATAGCCTGGAGTTGTTCCAAGGTACAGCGGATTGTATACCGTTCACTTTTCTTACGTTGCTTCATGTGGGATATAACTGACCAGTGGTCACCTTTTGCGGACATTTTTCCAAAAACGGTGTCCGCAATCAGTGACCAGTGGTCACGTTTTAATGACCAACGGTCATCTTTTGATGACCAGCTAGTGACCAATGGTCAGTTTTTAATGACCAAACAGTGACCAGTGGTCACGCTTTAGTGACCAGTGGTCACTGTTTGCGGACACGACAAAAGTCCTAATGTCCGCAATCAGTGACCAGTGGTCATCTTTTGCGGACATTCTGTCCCACTGTCCCGGCTGACCCTGCTGGACAGTGACACCCCTATGGTTTTTGGGGAGTGTCTACAAACTCTGCGTCAGCAATGTCATCGGATGCACCCCCATTGCTAGGTGACGACCCCCCATCCCCCAAACGCAGTGCCTCTTGGAGTGCCCTAAGTTTAGCTAGTGGGAGTGCTCCATCCGGTAATGCGTCATTAACTCCGTGGATTTCCACGTTGTTCTGGATATGCCCCTCAAGCTCGATGGATTGGACAGGCTTGCCCCATCCCCGATCGTTAAGCTCCTGGGCTGCTCTCATCCTGTCTTCGTGACGTGGCACAGGGGAAAGCTCGTCGGGTACCGCCCTTAGTAGACCAGGCTCGAAATCCCGACAATCACACTCTTTACAAGGGCCTAGCACATCTACTTTGGCAGTAGTGTGAGAGTGATCCCAGTGGTCACAGCTGCCACACTCCTCTATCAGCATAGGGTAGTGTCTCCCCTTCATGATAATGACCCACCATTCGTGCATGACCTCGACGCCGACACGATTCTGTATTGCTACCGCGAGGTTAGACCTCACTTTACGCAGGACAGTACGTGTTGCTCGTGGTTTGTGAGGGGGGAGTTGTCCCTTCTGGAATCCCATTTTTCCCTTAGGCATTCCACAAGCTTACCACGAGATCATGCGTGTGCTTAATGTTTCAATTATTATTGAAACCTTCTAAACTATTACACTTCGAAACCTATCGAACTGACACCCGAGTCTAGTTATAAAATCAGCCACTTAACCACTAGACTGGAGTGTCACTGACACTTGAGTCTAGTACCGTCACCTAGGTCTTGTCACTCCGAACCGGAACACTTCCGGCAAACCCCACGGTGCCACCGTGTGCAGATCACGAAGCCTAATAATTGCTTCAGAGTGAGGCAACCACAGGTTATCATAGTCCAATTCAGACTCGACACATGCCTGGAAAAGTAGCCCAGCGATAAACTCTTCAAGCGTCATCTATGCCTCCTATAGAGTTAGTGCTACCCGGTAATCGTCAGCAATCTCGTGCCACATGGTGATAAACCCGTCCCAGTCAGGTGTTAGGTCCGGTAACCAGGATGCCGCTCGCATCACTCTCCTTCCGCAATGATTTCCATAATCTCCAAACGAGCATTCAGCCGCGCCCGCTTGGCCAAACCGCGACGCACAACCCGCTCCCCCTCCTGCCTACGATCCTTGCCATACCTCGTCTTACGAGACAGCGTGCAACAAGGGCAGGATTCCCCGTAGGAGCGATTCGCACCGCATGCCTTCATATGTCTCCTTTATACTGCTAACCGCGTGCCAGTGCCAGCCTACCAGGTTTCACGGGGTTAGCGCCTAAGTACCTGTATCCTCGTTGCGACAGTGTGAATCTGGCCACTGTCCCGCTGTCCCTGACCCTAGGGACAGTACATTCCCTAATAATACTATTAAATTATCACCTACTGTCCCGCTGTCCACGCTGTCCAGGGCATTTCTCCATAGGACCTGTGAGAAATGTGTACCCCTCCTCTATTCCCCACACACCCTATCTGAAATGTTGTATTTCTTCTAGGGACAGTTGGACAGAGATATAAAAGATTACATAACCTACAGGGATCATAGAGAATACTGCTGTCCCTAGGATTGTCCCTACGTCCATACTGTCCCTAGGGACACTCAACGTAGGTGGACTACCCCTCCGGGACTACCAGGGAAGCCACTCCACGGAACCGGAAGATAGCAACGCCAGCAGGGCAACGAACATGATAGCCATGTAATACGCTGCTCCGGTAATGCCAGGCTTATCGCTCTGGTCCACTAGCAACGCGAGCAATACGAGACAGAGAACTACAGTCACAGCTTCACCCCTTTCCCAAAAAGTAGTCGATCCGTAACAATGACCCACCACACGATCCCGGCGATAATGAGCATATCTTCCATGCTGAATTGTGTAGGATTCACAGCTTCACCATCACTTTCTCCATGAGAAAGGCATCGGAAAATGCCTGGTAGGGAGTGTTCTCCCCATCCGACTCATCGTCAAAGGGGGCATGCTCGATGTTCTCCTGAAACTCTTCGGGAGTCATCACCCGCCACACCTCATACTCCACCGGGCGCTGGCCTTGCTGCCACCTCCGGTTATTCTCCAGCTTTAGGGCATTGAACGTACCCCGCGCCGCGCCGATAGGATCGGTCGCAGCCACGACGTGGTGATACCTCGACACGCCGAATTGAGACCAACGCGGGGACACGCTATACAACTTGAGCGGAATCTTACTCATCAAACCCTCCCTTATTCTGAAGTGTTACACTAGCATCCCGCCTATGACGGGTACCTACAGCAATAGACTGGCGCTTAGTCGTGTAGGTAAATGTGGTACTCCACCCACACGAGCAGAACGCACTATACCGGGTAGTTAGACTGCCCGGGGTTTCGATCCCGACCGCGGTCTTATGGTGGACGTAGGCTTTCATCGGGTATAGTACCCCCGCGAGATCATGTACTTGCGTGTCTCCCTATACGAGGAGTTATAGACTCTCCATGTACGTCTCACCCAAGCGGTAGGCTTCCACCCGTAAGTTAGTAGCATTGCGGCAAGAAACTCTTTATCACGAGTTGGGGGTGCCGGTTCCCCAAGCTTTCTAAGCCTTCTACCCGCTTCAAGGTACGCAAGAGATGCCAGGTAGTGAGCAGCATACGGGTATCGCTTACCCAGATCTCGATTTATATCCTCATAGTTAGCAATGAATCGCCCACCGGCACTTTCCGATATCTTTCCGGCACGAGTGCACAGATCGATAGCTGCATCTCTGGTAGTCATTTTAGCCCCCTTGCGTTGCCCTCGTCACCCTACGCCACCCTTCGGAACGTCTTGAAGTACCGCTCACCCGCCCTAGCACGTTCCCTGGCACGATCGTCCCGTGCCTCACTGATGGAGACCACGGCAACCTCGGGCTCAGGCGCCCAATCCTCCCAGGATTCGTAAGGGTCATAGTCATCGTCACAATCGAACCGGTAAAACCCGTCATCAACGTCGTAGGGAGTATTCACCTCCCCATCAACCCACAGTTTGACCCACACGGGATCGCAGGGGTCATAGGGCAAACTATCCCCGTAGCGGTAGTCATCTTCATAGGGATTGTATTCATACCCCTCATACTCGTACTCGTACTCATCCCCCCAGGCGCGACCGTCCAGGAAGTATTGCCAGTCATCCCCGCTCGGATAGTAATCGTAGGGATCGTGCGGGTTATACCCACTACAGCCCATCACAGTACGGATCGCTTTCATGCGCGGGTGGAGATCCTCCCACCGAGTGAGGGGGGTACCATACTTCCACACTGGAGGGTCATTCTGCCCTAGTTCCAGATCGAACACCTCATGCTCGATTTCGAGGCGAGCGCGCTGACGTTCTACTTTCTTCATACCCCGACGACGGGATACTTCCCCCATGCGGGGAGCGCGGTCAAGGTTACACTGACCAGCGCCCTGATGGTTGTGATCGTCATGGACCGTGCCGTAGCGCATCATGATAGACCTATCCTATTGCTGGAAGCGTACCAACCCTAACTACCTGGAACCCTTACAGGGGCAGCACCCGGAGCTGTGGTGCTAGGTACACAGGGTGTGGTGCATCGGCAACATATCCTGTAGCACCTTGCGCGTGCGGGTCCGCTCGGTCTGTCGCCAGAACCACTCTTCTCCCTGAAAGTCTTTCCAGTACGTGCGACGGTACGCACGGTCCCAGCGTCGGGGAAAGAGCCCAGTCAACTCTGCGAACATCTCAGAGCACACACAGGAAGAGTCACCCTCGTTAAACTGCTTCTCGGTGTACTTCGCAATCAGCGTACCATTGAGGTACAACTCCTCGGTAACATTGCGGTAACACCGATACTCGATGCAGTGATTGTTGATGTACACCACCCGTGACAGGTAGTCACGTGGTGAAGGCTTGCTAGATACACCGCAAGCCAACCGGAGTTGTCTAGTTTTTACCATCACTTACCTTTCGCGCGGTTGGCACGAATTGCCATGATCTCGTTATAGCGATAACTCGCATCGTAGAGTAACGAGGCTAGGAGTCGATCTCCGTAGGTCAGATCACCAACAAGGCTACGTGCCTCTAGTTCTTTTACGAGTTGATCATACTCATCAGTGGTAATACAGTGAAGGCCCATAAACTGGAGTCGAATCAACATGCCATCGGTTTTTGCATGCTTTACCATGGAGATCCGTTCCGTTGTTCCACTGGGATAGTGTGATAGACCTTATCGCAAGATTTGTAATCCTTACACTGACGTTGGGGCAGTGTATCCCCTGATGTGATAGGCTCTAACTCAGAGGGTTTCCGCTTTCGCTGGCACCACCAGCACTTCATAGCCAGAAGATCCGACGGTACCAGGGGAGAGTACTCTTGATCTGCTCACGCAGAGGTTGCAGTGCACGAGGATCGGTAATCACTTCCTTGCGCACACACATTCCACGGGGAGTGAATCCCCCTACACTGATCGTCATTTGTCATCCTCTCCCTGCAATCTCTGCAACTCTGCCCTAGCTTCCTCAATGAGGAACTCTGATTCACACTTATCGCAGACGTCCTCATTCTCCCACCACTTTGGGGGTACCATCTTAACTTCTGCACAAAGAGTACACCAGTTATCTTCGTACTTCTTTTTTAGAGTACAGAAATCACAGTGACACCCGTTGATTGGAGTAGCCGGTTCGTCAGGGCCAAGTGCCAGGAGCCGATCGATCATATCCTTATCGATCATACTTTACTCCTTGTGAATTCGTGCAGCGGGTAGACCCCGGTAGTGACTACGCTGCATAAGTCGGGTACCCATGCGAAATGGCCACTTAGCAGACCACAACATGATACGTAGAGGAATCTCCACGGGCCAGAACAAGGTCAACGCACCATTTAGGGGATCATTATCTAGATTCTCAAGACGGTAGGATGACCTCTTTGGGAGCATTTCATTTCGTACTCCCACACCTACAATGTAGGCCAGGACGGATCCTACAAAAATCCATAAAGTAATCACGACTCCCCTCCTAGCTCGAACTCGGTGAGCGAGTAGATTGTATATGTACAGTTAGGATGATAATAACCGCGACTGATGCACTCTGCACGACACTTAATAGCATCCTGTAGATTGCCAAACCAGTCAACTATCCAGTTAGCATGAGGAGTTTCCCTGAGACAATGTACTTCACGACTCCCCTCCTAGCTCGAACCAGTGCCACTGAGCACAGCCGGACTTACCCTCACTGGTAACGATCACCCCAGAAACCGGATCCTGCGAACGTCCTTTCATGGGAGTCGTCCACTCTTCAGAAAGGGTCCACTCCACTAGAGAGTTACGCACTCCCCCATAGAGCACACCATTACGGGCGTTGTTAAGAATATCGAGATCGGATGTTTTCTTCACCACACCACCTCGATGAATTCGTAGCCCGACTGAGACGCATACCTCACGTGGTAGATACCGTCCATGAAGTATTTCACACGATGCTTGGAGAGTCTCCCTCGGATACCCTCGATCACCCGATCTACGCGAGTCACGACTCACCCCCATACTCTGCACTACCATATGCAGGATAGAAGAGGGCATCATCCTCGCGGTTCGCATCCTCGATATCGTCAGCGTACTCCGTGAGGATATCTCGGGAGTCGTTACGAGCACCCCCACGGGGGGCCAGGCGATGAGCCATCTTACCCGCCTTACGGTGGAGTGCCGCAACCGCTTCACCACTACGCTTATTGGTGTATGTATTCGCCATGGGAATCCTTATTGCTCGATACGTGCCAGAGCTAACCAGCCGGATCTATTATAGCACTGAAGGTTAGAAACCGTGCCGCTGATTCACAGTGTGCCAATTAAAGGGACCCCATACCTGCATGTGCTCCTATGAGGACATGTCTGAAAGGGGAGTACGCAGAGCCCACTAGGCCATTCGTGATCCGTCACAAACCGGGTATAAGTGTGTCCCAGCGGGGACCACTTCTCACTAGAGAAATAGGGTACATCCACCCACCTGCCCCTGTAAAAGCGGTCTGCGAAGTCCATCACAGTGTGCCGATTGCAGGGGTACCCGGACCACCTAGGGTAAACAGCCGCTCGGTGTAGGGCACTTCCTGGACAGAGTAACGCACATCATACCTGTGAGGAGCAACCCCGTGTGCCAGGTAGTCAGCATCCTTGCGAGACTCCCACTCTGTCATCGCGTCACGCCACACACGGAATTCAGGAGTCTTAACAAAGTCCTTCCACGGTAACCTAGTGCTAGATCGAGGATCATCCCCAACCACCTTATCCCGTTCGGCAGGGGACCACTTTGCTACCAGCATTTCCAGATTCTTTTGGAGTGTAACAGTGTACTCCTGTGCATCTTTCTCGGTAGCGAATGCTCGCACCAGCCACATCGAGTAGTCGGAGTACTCCCCCGCTTCACCAATCAGCACATACACTTTGTCTTGCATCATTCCCACCCCTCACCAAGCAATGGACTGGCGCTTAGGATTAGTGTTTTGACTTTCTGCGTAGCATCCTCTCTGGCTGTGTACACCTTTTGTGTGCCGAAAGTGTCGCTACGCACGCTGTACACATCCGTCTTACTCATCACGAGATGTAACCGCTTACTGATATCCCAACCAGTATCGCTCACATCAATATCGGAGAAGTTATCCCAGTATTCAATAAGCCAACCCTCGGGATTCGTGCCGTGTTTCTCGGCGTACTCTACCGCCTGATCGAAACTCTGGAACATCGCGTGCACGAAACAATCAGTACACCCGCAGAGATAGACTGCCCACATGACTAGCCTCCAAATATACTAATAGTCTACAGTAGATTCCATAATAAGTATATCACTGGTATTCACTTTAGTGCGAGACGCCAGTTGAATAGTACGCACAAAAGCATAGATCCCTGCACGGCATTTTGATTTTGTAGAATAGGTTCGACTGGTACTAATCACCCGGCCAGTTGTTGTTACTGCGGTAAACCAGTAACAGATTTTCCCAGTCAGGTTAAAAAATCTACCAGTATAGAGCTTGAAATGAGCCATGTTATGGAACCATTTCCTGATAGGCGGTTCGCATGGCAGTCTCCTCGCCTTCCTGAAAAGGATCCAGGGATTCAATTTCTAGGTTGAGTAGTTCGATACTGCTATAACCTTGACCTGTGGAGTTTGACGTTCTGGGATTGCCGAAGAAACCACCTCCTGCACGAAAGGGCTGAGTATGATCAACAACATAACCAAGTACGCGTCCATCTTTCATGACTACAAACCTTTCGGGTATGCCGAGTTACGCATCTCAACACTTGTGACGGTTGGGCGTTTGTCTGTATCCCGTTTTTGAATCACAACGACACTCAGGCAGTTGTTACACGTTTCGATAGTTATGGTACCGATTGATCTATGTACATCCATATGGGTTCTGAAAGCATGAATACAGCAGTCACCATGCGATTTACTCATCACACAACCTCCATCAGATGTTGGCGCTCGAAATGTGCCTCCCACGGAGGAACCCCCTCACGGTAGGACACAGAAACTTGAACCCAGTATCGTCCATCAGCCCCCATCGTACCCGCATTGTGTACCACGGTTGCCGTGTGTTCGTAGCCCAGCGTCGTAACGCGAACCTGTGAGCCGATCGCAGGGCGCACCGGGCGCACACTGGTAGCGGCGCACGAGGCGAAAGAGGGCACCCCGTCATCGTGCGTCATGGACATTTGGGCCATGCGATTCTTGAGCCAACGGAAGTAGGCTCTGGAACATTGCTGACATGTCGAATCGCAGAATTGCATGATTACCTTTCCTTCAGACGATCCTTTACCGCTAGGAGTAGCGTATCGGCAAGACAGGTAGCTTGCTCTTGGGTCAGAGTGAATAAGGCTACCTTTTGTTCATGAGCATCAAAATAAGTAACATCGATTAGTTCCGCTAGACCATCCCCGTTACTACCGACGGTGATTCGTTCGCCTGTCTTATCATCATAGATAGCGTAATTGATTTCACGCGTGCAACTCATTAGATGTCGAGCCTCTTGTGACTCCACCCCGGAGGGAGCCATTCGTAGGAGAGTTTATCAGCCATAGCCCTTAGATGTTCGGGGGAAACACCATCACCAGCGACAGTGATTGCTAGTGAATATCCTGTCTGAGTTACCCCCAAGTTTCTCGAGCGCGATCCATACGCCCAGTGGAGTAGCAGTGTGATCGCGTCATGAATATCCTGAACGGAAGCCACTTTACTCATAGGAACAGTACACCCCCGGAAGCAATGCATCGGATATGGATACCCTTCGGGGTATCTTGTGCAATCCACTTACCCTTCCACTGGGGAGCAAAACGCTTCTCAAAGAAATGTTCAGGCATTGTGAGGTAATTTTCTGGCAGAGTAACATACTCCTCACAAATAGGACATTGCACCCTCATCCCCGATCCCCCTGCCTTTTCATATATTTGGGCGTTGCGCAGAACGCATCCGCTCCCAAGGCTACCACCCTATCGTAAGCCTCTACCATCTCTTGCTCATCACGATGAAAGGTGACCGTGGTTTCCCCGTGCCAGCAGGCAACAACCACCCACCTACGACCGTTGTGCGTATCCCATTTCGCCATGCCGACCTATATTGCTAAGGGCATGCCAATCCTAACCATGCCTAACTATTGAGCCACCTCTTAGCCCCCCGTATCAACTGCACCACACGTGTGGTGAATTTGACCCACCCGGTAGCCGGTGGTACGTAGGGCGCGGGAACCGCGTAGGAGCGCACCCGAGCCGGTACAGGAGGGGGAGGATTACTCTTACTCTCTTCCTTCTGGAGTGCTACCCCTAACTTCTTTCGCATGTCAATCACTTTCACCGGAGCGAGTAGGGCATCTCCCAAGCAATTCTCGGGTCCTGCCAGATCAAGTTGATCAGAATCTCCTGTGAAGTCCAGAATCAGCCCGTCAGTCTTATCTGGAAACAAGCGCAAACACCTACCACTCATCTGTGTATACAGAGTACGTGACTCGGTAGGACGACACATAGCTACACAAGAGGTTTCAGGAGAATCCCACCCTTCGGTAAGTAGCATTACATTCACCAAATACTGAATCATCCCATGCTCGTAGGACAGTAATACCGTATCCCGATCATCCTTCTTCATCGAACCGTCCACTAACGAGGCACCTACTCCACGTGCCAGCAGACTAGTGCGAAGTGCCGCCGCATGATCACGATTCACCGCAAACACTACAGTCTTGCGCCCCTTGGAAAGTTCGACAAGGGGACCGGTGATCCCCTCTACCACAGCAGGATTCATCATTACCCGCCCAAGGTCCCCCTGATGCAAATCACGAACCATGTTTCCGAATTGATTCTTGTACTCCTTGGTGCGGATAGTTCGAAGGTCCAACCCCTCCACCATCACGCGCACCCCATTCGCCGGAACGAGGTACCCCTCAGCTACAGCTAGGGCAATATCGTATCGATGCGTAACGCTATCAAAGAGCAACCCCAGAGATACCCCATCAGCGCGATCGGGTGTGGCTGTCATCCCCAGGAGTTTAGCTCCTCCACTCCGAAAATACTGGATCGTTCGGAACCATCCCGGAGCAGGAGCATGATGTGCTTCATCAGCAATAACTAGGCTAAAGGTGTTCGGTGGAACATCACGCATCCGTGCTCGACACGAGGCAGGAGAGCAGACCACCACACTCGCACGTTCGTATTTCCGTAGGTCATGGGTGACAGAAAGGCCAAACTTTCCCAAAGTCCGTGTCAGTTGGGCAATGATCTCCCTTCTAGGAGCGAGTACAAGGATCTTGTGTCGAGGATCGCTTTGCACAAGCCATGCCGCAACCTGGGATAGCGTGGTGCTCTTTCCGGTCCCAGTGGCAGCCTCGATAAGCGGGGATCGACCCGAGGCGAGATCATGCCAGGCATGCCGCGCCGCCGAGTCTTGATAGGGCCGTAGGGTAGGTTTCATGCGTCACGTCCTAGAACCTTTTGCATAAGCGCACTACGGAGCAAGGCTAGGCTAGGCTCCCATCTCTGACACTCTTTCCGCGTGCCGGTCTCCATAATGATTTTGGTATAGGTACCTGTGTGGGGGAAGGTAAGTAGGGTAGGTTTCAATGCGTCACGTCCTAGAACCTTCGCGTTGCAATAAAACCAATCGATAAGAAATATTTCCGACGGTTCAGATGGGTCGATTTGCCACTTTAGGCACTCTGTACGTGTACCAGTCTTCATGAAAACTTTGGTATATTTCCGTAACGGAAGCGCAGCATTGAAAGGGTAAGGGCCATTCATTCAGTCACCTCGATATCTAGACGCACCCGCCCGGTAGGAGATTTACTGCTACAGATCTGGATGTTATCTACCTTGTAATTACCTGGGGTAGTTCCTGCCAGCATGAGAGCGTCGACTACAGGATCTATCACTGGTAACGCATCCTCTTCAAGGATGCACATGAGATAGTCCTTATCTGTCTTACAACCGCTCCCCCCTCCTCGTAGATTACGGTGGATGCTATCCACATTGTAATGCCCCCCTGGAACGCAATCATAAAAATGACCCTTAGATTCCAATTTCCAGGCAGTACCATACTTTTTCCAGTATGGAGCCATGCGCGGATTTCCGGCATAGAGCACGATCAACCGTACCCCGCTTTCGTGCACGATGACTTGCTCGTCGTGATAACGCATTACTTTACTCCGATAGATCGATGTGGAGTACCCGCCTACCATCAGAGCGCATGCTGGACCGAATCGTCGCGTTACCTTCGATAACTACCCCATCCCGATCCAAGGACTTCAGGATGGCATTGCATACAGAAGATCTGCGATCGGGGCGCTCTACCAGAAACTCGTAGTTACCTCCGATGAATCTAGCTCCAGGATCTCTGTAAACCGTAACCAGCGTTCCGGTATCCTCTGGATCATCCCGCAGTGTGCGTTTAACAGCATAGTGCCTGTTGTCGTAATTCTGGCGTAACTCGGTTACGACGCGTGGGGGATATGCATCAAAATCCCAAGCACCTCCAGTACCGCGCCCACGCTGAGCGTGCACGATATCCCCCACTTGTAGTTCACATCCCTGGCATGTGATGCGATCTGCAAGAATCACCGGGGTAGGGTAGTCAGCGTGTCTCCAACGAGTTGTATGTCTACTGCACCAGTAGTTAGAATGCCTGACCCAGTCTTTACCGCAAGTAAGACACATCGCATTGTATGGGGGAGCATGCCCGTCAGCAAATGACTTATCGTCTAGCTTGTCTAGTTGATAGATCTCTTCATCGGTGTAAGGCATGTTCCCTCCCTATCGTTTGCACACTACCGTGGTACGGTCTGTCACACACTACCGGGTGCGCTTAGTAACCAGCTTCTCCCCACCCGTGATCGCAGCCGCGACCGCGACCTTAGCCTTGCTCCACAGTGCATTCATGTTCTCACAGTGATCAACCCACCCGCCCGTCAGGAGCCAATTCGCTTCGATGTCACCGGGATCCTTGATAAAGGCATCCATCGGTCCCATCCATGCCTTGACTGCCGTATCCTCGGTACCGTTGTAGTTACCCGCCCCGATGGTACGAATCAGCGAACCAAGCACAGCCTCATTCCGCTTGAGGATTTCCCGTGCCTTGGGAACGTCATGCGTCGTGATACAGTCGATCACTTCCTTTTCCGTGGCAACCCACCCGGTACAGTTGTGGTAACCGTAGGCATACGCACGCCGTGCCAGATCGAACACCATATTCATGACCAGAGGATGTGCCAACCAGGCATTGGAGAGAGTGCGATACTCCATGCCATGCGGGGGAGTACGGTATTCACCCGGCTGACCGTAAAACTCGCGCCGAATCGGATTGTCCTGGTTTTCAAAGAGCGACACACACGCCACTCCGAGAATCGCATCGAGTGCCTTCACCGTGCGCTTGAGCGTAACATCATTCAGCGGTCCACCAAAGTGAATGTGGCCACCCGCGAAACGGATCGGAACCTCACGACCGGGCAACCGCTTGCCCTCGATACCGTAGGCATTGAACGAGGGCATACACCCGAATTCGACATGTTCACTCTTGGCGGTATCCAATTCATGCTGAGGCACCGGAAGAACCGATGCCAGAGAAAGCCTGGCATGCTTGTCGTATGCCCGAGCGTTTTGGAGCACACACTCCAATCCACGCTGCACAGAGTCAACCTGCCAGGAGAGGCACGTAGCCGCGTAGGTTTCGAATTCGGCTTGAAACCCATCCCAGTAGACCGCGCGGGAGCCACCCGTGCTCGCACGGCCGAGGTTCTTTTTCTCGGACTTACCGCCGAGAAACTTCCACGCAGGAATCACCTCCCCATCCTTGTCGACCACGAAAATCTCAGGATCGGAGCCCACCATGTTACCGACAGGGCACGCGCTATCACCGATGTTTTCGATGTTGTACTTGGTAAATTGCTCCTGCAATTCACTGTACCGGCGACCGGAAAGCACATTGAATTCAGCGGTAACCGGGAGATCGATCCGCTTGACGGTACCATTCTCCAGATACTTGATCTGTCTCCAGTTGGCGCCGAGGTAGGAATCCCTACGATCCAGGATCACAAACGTGCGCGGGAGCTTGCCCCGTGGGGTTTCGTTTTCCATCACTTGGACAGGGACACCCGCGATATCCGTGAGGTTACCCAGAGTCTTGATCTCACCCTTGTAGAGTTTACGTGGTGCGGTCATGGTCTTAGCCTTTTTGCGTGGTTTGCGTGGTTTGCTTGAAGTGGCGAGCTTGACGTGTGCTGCTTTCTTATGCTCACGCCGTGCCATCTTAGGAACGGATTTCGAGGTAGGCTTGGTTCGTCTAACTAATTGTTTTCTTTGCATTGGACTTCTTCTCCATCTTCTTAAGTGTGGTGCCTGTGATACTCCCCGTATCCCGCGCACCACACGAGATCTCGATTTGGATCTTACCTCGCACCACAGCCCCGCTGACGATGTATTCCTGGTCCTCATGTTGCACGACACGAGCAATTGTAGACGGTGCTCGTACAAACTCCTCTACTGCTGAGAGTAGGGGATGTACGGATTCATTTTCCCAGGGAAGATCTACCCGCTTCACAATTGCGTAGTAGTTACCGTCAACTTTCATGCCGTGATAGGTATTGTGTCGGTCGGGTGCTGCATAGGTCCCATTGGGCCTAAACAGATTTGGCATGTAGATTTGATTAGAACTGCGATACACCCCGTTAGGGATGTCATAACACTTAGCTACAGCCCATACCCCATCTTCCGATACCCAATGAGTACGGGGATCCCTATCCGCCACTGGTATCACTCCAATACCAGGTACCATCTTCTCTCAGAGTGATACTCCATCCTACGAATTGCAAGGACACCTCCCCTGGATTATGGAGTACGGGGGAGAATGGGATCAGTGGGGGACCACCCCCCCGTTCAGGGGATCCTAGCGGACGTGTGTTCGTGACCCCATCTTCACACAACTCCGTACATAGGAGCTTGCGCAACTCGGCCACCTTGGGAGTATCGGACACTCCAATTCGTTCGCCTACCCGGCCCTTGAAAGCAACCCGCCCCTCCACATAACCCCCACACATTGTGTAGCCATCCCCACAGGAGAACCTGTCTCCGTAGAATCTACACGGGCAAGGATTGTTGCAGGACATCACCCTTCGCCCCCCATATCCCGAGCATTCCACGCATTGGCGATCGACTCATCGATCTCGGCGTCATACTCAGAACCCCCTAGCGCCCTTTCCACCTCGGCACGTTCGGGATCCAGGTAGATCCCCCCCTTGGACAAGGAGACACCTCCATACGTCGTGCCGTTGTCGTCGACATCATCGATCAACTGCGCAAGAGCAGCCTCGATCTGAGCCTCGGTCGCGTTTTCATCATCGAGAATTCCCTCCCCGTTCAAGGGTTCCAGGATATCCGTGAGATTGAGTTGAACCACACCCTGAGCGGGAGTATCCCCGTTCAACTCTGTCACCCTTGGAGTGTTCGTCACCTTGGGAATCGCAGGAACCCCGTTCGCAGGAGTCTTGAAATTCTTGAAATCGAATGCGCGGCGGATTTCGAGTAGCACATTATCCTTGGAATCGAACATGTAGGCGTTACGCTCACCGTCAGGTTCGGTGCAGAGCACGGCCCCCTGGGGATACTTGGCACGATTCCCTCCCTCACCGACCACGATATCCTTATCCAGGATACGAGTCACGAAATAGTGCCCTTGAGCTGACTCTACCCATTCCTTGCCAGGATCCTTCCATCCGATAATGGCATCTCCGACCAGTAGTTCATTAGGATGGACGTACTTGACGATACCATTCTTATACGGACAATCACACAGCCGATTGCCGATATGCATATGATACACCTTGGACTTGTCTGGAGTGCTACAGAAACACATGGCACTCTTACCCTTATGGTAATGGTGGCGCATGCCATCACTCTTGCCATCCGTGAGTGCGGGAGGCATGGGAGCGGACGGGCGGTATTCGTACTTACCATCCTTATCCTTAACCCAATTAGCCGCTCCAAAACGGTCCTGGTAGCCCCCCGTGGTACCACCATAGACCCCGCTACCACTGTAGACCCCATAGGTGGGAGTATCGAACCGCGAGCGGGTCTTCCAATTCATGTTGCTGAAGAG
>Ga0153916_10000134_pt1 | contig 43251 bp, 43 predicted proteins | sample Opewatmetagenome_FD_109642 | JGI IMG/M metagenome (GOLD analysis project Ga0153916, IMG submission 109642) | Freshwater wetland microbial communities from Ohio, USA - Open water 3 Core 3 Depth 4 metaG | ecosystem: Environmental > Aquatic > Freshwater > Wetlands | place: USA: Ohio, Lake Erie...
ATATACTTGTCTAAAAAGTATTTTCCGCTTCCGTCAAATTTAGCGGCCCGGCCGGGGAAATCTTTAGGCAAAAATCCAGTACGGAAACAGCCAAGTAGCGCACATAAAATGAAGGAGACAGCGGTGATGTCAGGTAGCTGCTCGCGCGGCAACCTGACCTACTGGATGTAATTAAACAGCGATAGGTTCTGAAGCTTCGCAAATGATTGCTGCGCCGCCTGCAAGGCCAGCAACTGTTGATTCAAGCGGCTGGCCGCCTCCGCGTAATCAAGGTCTTGAACCGAAGACAGGGCGGTCTGCGAGGCAAGAATAAAATCGGCATTTGCCGATTTCTGGTTGTCGATAGAATTCAACCTAGCGCCCACGCCCGTACTGACTGAGGTGAAGTTGTCCATGGCCCGGTCGATGTCCACAATGGAGCGATTGAGGTTGCTGATGAAGTTGGCACGCGACACCGGATCTGTGGCGCTGGTATTGAGCGTATTGATTAGGTTCTGGACGCTGGTGAATACGTCTTGATTCGTGCTGGGCGCGATCGTGAATTGATCGCCGCCGGCCGGAGCGCCGCTTACCGATACTTGAATGCCGTTGAATGCGATCGCCGCACCGCTCTGATAGGCGCCGCTGGTTACCAGCGCATTGGCGCTGTCCCGCACCTCATAGGTCGTCGGCGTCAGAAAACTGAGCGTATAGGTATCCTGAACCCATGCCGCCTGATTGGTCACCTGCCCGGCGTCGATCACTCCCGTGCCGGTATTGGCGCCGTTATAGGATGTAACGAAGGTCCCGTTGCCGTTCGGTATCGCCTGGAATACAGCGTATCCGGAATCGCCGATGGCGACCTGCCGATTCGTGCCTATTTGGATGGAACGCTGGCCTTGATCGCCGGCATAACTGAACCCGCCGTTAGTTTGACTAAAAGGCTTGGTGTTCGTGCCGTAGCCGGCAAATATGTATTCGCCGTTGGTGCCCGTGCTATTTGCCAATCCCAGCAGCCCATCGAGGTGCTGCTGCATTTCCTGAGCGATGGCCTGGAGGTCTATGTGATCCATGATGCCACTGTTGGCCTGCACCGCCAATTCCCGAACCCGTTGCATGGTGTCGGTGATGGTGCTCAGGGCATTCTCTTCGCTGTTAAGCGAAGCCTCCGCGGCCCCGATGTTTCTTTGGTGGGTATTGGCGCTATCGATACCGTGCTGCAAATCCAATATCCGCGCCGAGCCGGTCGGATCATCGCTGGGCGTCATCACGCGCTTACTGGAACCCAGTTGCAACTGCGTTTTGTTCAGCAACGCCTGCTGATCGAGGATACTGTCCGTCCCTCTTTGAAAAAATTGATTCGTGGATATGCGCATAGTTTACCTATTTATCCGTTTAGGGCGCTCAATATGGACTGAAACAAGGTTTCCGAAATACCGATTACCTTGGCGGCAGCTTGATAGGCCTGCTGAAATTTAAGCATGTTTGCCGCCTCTTCATCGAGATTCACGCCCGAGACCGCAGAACGCGCATCGGTGGATTGCTTGAGCAGGGCATTAAGTGCATCGCGGCTAGTCCCCGCCTCCCTGGCCTTGGTGCCGACATCAGACACGATCTGCCCATAGGCGTCCTGAAATGTAGCCTTGCCTCCATCCAGCGTCAACTGCGTCTGCAATGCGGCGATTTGCTGCATATTACCGTTGTCGCCCACACCGTTAGTGTTAGGCCCGATCGTAAAAGTGTCTCCGGTCGCGGGTGTCCCGCTGATTCTGAAATTCCACCCGTTGTAGCTGATGACCCCGCCGCTGGTGTATGAAACCGCGTTCGTCGGCGTGCCGGTGGTGGCGCCGGCAACATTGAAGGTGGTGGCGCTGGTAAATGTGATCGTAACCGTATCGGTCAGATTGGGATCGGGCGGGTTGAGCGCGGCCTGTCCGATATCCGCGCCACCGGAATTGGCCGCATCCGCGCTGGTGACGATGTGATCCACATAAAATTTGTCTCCGGCCGCGGGTGTTCCGCTGCCGTCGGCGACTTGCACCGTCCAACCGTTGAAGCTGATATTAGAACCCGACGTGTAAGTGAGATTCTGTGCAAGCGTGGCGCCGGTCGTTTGATCGATCACGTCAAACGCGTTCGTGCCGGTAAATTGAATCATCACTCGATCATCGGGCTTGTTCACGCTGACCGCGCCGGCACTGGCACTGCCTATATTGCTCAAAGACGCCGCAACCGCCACTGGAACGGCCGCCGCAATCTTTGCCGGATCGGTGATCACCGTGCTGAGATCATCCGCGCCGAGCCTGGTAGGCCGGATCAAGAACTTGTCTCCCGCTGTCGCGCCTGACGCAATGGTCAGGGAAATGCCGTCGACCTCGGTAGTCGTGTAGGGAGAGTTCCCGCCGGTATTGATCGCTGTAGTCTGGCCGTCGCTCAGGCGCGTCAAGCTATAATTGTTAGCACCGTTGTATACCAAATTGTAATCGCTGGTCGTGAGATCATTGGCATTAATCAACGTACCGGTTACGCTTCCGGCGCCGGCATTAGTGCTGCTGGGCAGCACTTCCGGTGCCGCAACAGTAAATAGATCGCCGCCCAAGGCGCCGTTAAGGTCCATACCTAGACGATGCTGCGTATTTGAACCACTGGCCATAGCGATGGCAACGCGGCCCAATGCGTTCTTGGCGGGGTCCAGCACTTGATTGCGGAAATTCAGAAGGCCGCCCAGGGAACCGCCGGAGAGCTGCCTCGATACCTCCACGTTGCCGCCGCCTGAGGAATACCCAACCTCATAGCGAGTAGGATCATAGCGATTGGGAATGGCGCTCAAGGCCTGGGTTTGTATACCGACCACCAAGGACTGACCGTTGCCCACGAATACACTGACGGCGCCGCTATCTTCCTTGACTATGGAAACCGAGGTCAATTTCGCCAATTTGTCCAAGGCCGCGTCGCGCTGATCCAGAAGATCATTAGGCGCGCCGCTGGTTCCGGTGTGCCCCGTGTTGGCGATCTTGCCGTTCAGGTCGGCGATAGTGGTGGCGAGTGCGTTTATCTCTGACACGGAGCTTTTTATCGCCGTATTAACCTGCGCATTCTGTTGATTGATACTGTCATTGATGTTATGAAATTGAGAGACCATAGAGCCGGACTGGCTCAGAAGCGTCTGTCTTACCGCCAGCGAGGATGGATTGTTTGCGACGTCATGAACCGCGCTGAAAAACTTTTCTATCCCCGCACTCAGCCCCGTGTTGGGATTGCCCAATAGATTATCCATAATGCCGGAAAATTGTTGCAAGGTATCGGCGCTGCTGAACGAGGAGGTATTGGTCCTGACCTGCCCTACTAAAAATTCGTCGTAGACCCTTTTGATATTGACTACGTCGACGCCGCTGCCGATGAAATAACCACCTGACCCTTGAGGCGGCCGCGCACTGAGTTCGACGGTCTGCCGGCTATAGCCGTCCGTGTTGACATTGCTGATGTTATGCCCGGTCGTAGTCAGCGCCTGCTGAGCCGCCGCCAACCCCGACAAGCCTATGCCAAATATATCGGCCATTCTCTATCCTTATGATTTAAGAGGATTATTTATAGACCGGGCGCGATTCATACCAACCCTTTGTTTAAATGAATTTTCTCACTCAACATATCGGCTAAGTATCGTCCGCCTTGAGTTCCGCCAAGGCCGACGCCAAGGTGTCTCCATTGAGGACGTTGCTCATCTTCTCCGCATACCGGGGATCGGTGGCATAACCGGCCTCCTGCAAGGCGCTCGCAAATTGCCGGGGATCGCCGGCGTGCAGCAGCGCCTCTTTGTAACGGGGATTATTCCGGAGAAATTGCACATAATCCTGGAAGCTCGCGGTCGGAGAATCATAGGAACGAAACGCCGCGACCTGCTTGACGGCGACCCCATCGCGATATTCGATCGTCGGCACCGCCGCAGTCTCTTTTTGCCAAGCACTGCCGGCCTTGATACCAAACAAATTATTGGTGCTGCGGCCATCGGCATGACGGATTACGCCGCGGCCCCATCCCGTTTCCAGCGCCGCCTGCGCCACTAATACCTGCGGATCGACGCCCAATTGCCCCGCCGCCTGCTCCGCATCGGACCAGATGGCTTTGACAAATGTCGATGGCGATGAATAGATAGCGGCATTCTCCGCAGCGGCTTGTTTGGACGCGGCTGCAACAGGCGCAGGCGGAGTCGTCGGGACTGCACTGGGCTCAACGGCCTGATGCGATTGGGCGTGCTGTTGCAATTGGCGAACGATGATGTCCGCCAGACCCAGAGTCTTCTGCGAAGTCATCGTCTCGGAGATCTGCTTATCGTAGAGGTCGCGGTATAATTCCCCTTCCTGGCCGCCGAACAGGGGATCGCCCGGCGAGGCTTTCCTCATACTCTGCAACATCATCTGGACGAACAGCGCCTCGAAATGCTTGCCCACCTCCTTAATCGCAGCGGGTGCATCTTTGGCGGCCTTCAGACGCAACTGTGCCAATCCCTGAAAATCGGTATAGACACTCGATGATGGTATGGCAGCCGTCATGATCTATTGATACACCTGTACCTGGAAATCGATTGCATCCTTGGCAAATACTTCTCCATTGCTTCACTACAAAACGATCAATTCGGCGCGCAATGCACCCGCCTCGCGCAAGGCCTCAAGGATCGCCACCAAATCGCCGGGCGCGGCCCCGACCTGATTGACGGCGCGCACAATCTTGTCCAAGGTCACGCCCGGCTCGAATAGAAACATCCGATTGGTTTCTTGCGTGGCCTTGATATCGGTGGCGGGAACCACCACCGTATTGCCGCCGGAAAACGGCGCTGGCTGGCTCACCGTCGGCTTCTCCGTAATGGTCACCGTCAAGTTGCCGTGAGACACCGCCGCCGCCGTCACCCGCACATGCTCGCCGATCACCACTGTCCCGGTGCGGGAGTTGATGATGACCTTGGCGGCGGCCTCTCCCGGTTCCAAGGTAAGGTTCTCCAGGACTGAAATATATGAGACGCGCTGGTCCATGTCCCGCGGCGCCTGCACGACGATCGAGCCTGCATCCAACGGTCGGGCCGACCCTATGCCGATGGCGTCATTGATGGCATCGGCCACCCGCTTGGCGGTAGTGAAATCTTGCTCATGGAGATTCAGCACCACTACATCCTCTCCGCCCAAGGTGGTGGGCGCGCTCCGTTCCACGGTGGCGCCGCTGGGGATGCGTCCCGCACTCGGTATATTGACGGTGATCTTTGAGCCGTCGCTGCCCGCCGCCCCGAAACCGCCTACGACCAGACTGCCCTGGGCAATCGCGTAGACTTCCCCGTTGGCGCCCTTCAACGGCGTCATCAACAGGGTCCCGCCGCGCAAACTCTTGGCATTGGCCAAAGAAGATACGGTGATATCCAAAGTCTGACCCGGTTTGGCAAAGGGCGGCAATTCCGCATTTACCGCAACCGCCGCCACGTTCTTCAACTGAGGATTGACGTTAGCCGGCACCACAACGCCCAATTGCGCCAGCATGCTCTTCATACTCTGTATCGTGAAAGGCGCCTGGCTGGTCTGATCGCCGCTCCCGTCCAGACCTACCACCAATCCGTATCCGACCAGTTGATTGGTACGCACCCCGGCAATCGTCGCCAGATCCTTGATACGCTCGGCATGCGCGGAAGAAAGGGTAAAGAGCAAAGAGATGAGATAAATCCAATAGCGCATGACAAGACGCGGATTCAACTCCCGATGCACTCTGCATAGATATTCCATAGTCATCTTGTTCCTTGTTTAACTCTTTGCCGATTGCCCTGTGCCTTGCATTAAAAAGGCCACCATTTGCTGCTGAAAAAGCCCGCCAGCCAGCCGGTGCCATTGGCGTCGTCCAGCGTACCCGTGCCGGTATAGCTGATCTTGGCGTCCGCCACCAAGGTCGATACCACAGTATTGTCCGGTCCGATGTCTGAGGGGCGAACGATGCCCGAGAACTGAATGTATTCGTCGCCTTGATTGATCGTCAGCCTTTTTTCGCCTCTCACCACGAGATTGCCGTTGGGCAAGACTGTCGCTACGGTTACCGTCACGTTGCCGCTCAATTGGTTGCTCTGGCTGCTGTCCCCCGTTCCCGCGAAATCCCTAGAGCCCTTTACTTCGGCGCCCAAATTGAACTTCCTTCCGGGGAATCCCGGCATGGGGAAACTGAGGGGCGCCCCCAGTATCGTCGGGTTATCCATGGCGATGTCTTGCTTTTTGGAAGTATTGGTATTGGCCTTCTTACTGGCACTGGTCTGCTCTACCAGGACAATGGTGATAATGTCTCCCACCCGTCGCGCCTTGGAGTCCTGGAACAGGGAAATCTCCTGGCCGGATTGATAGATCGCACCTTGCGTCGCCGGCGGCGACATCTCGGGCTGGGGCCGGGTCGGCGCGTAGCTCAACTGTTCCTTCGGCGCCACCGCACATGCCTGTAACATCGAAATCGCCGCGGCGAACAGCGTTGCCTTGACAACCCAGATCGATATCAGCCATCCCGCGGAATTGATAATGTCGCTTCTATTCATGACTACCTTACTCTTAATTAAATGGTGTTCACGATGAATTTGAGCATGCCGTCCGTCGCTTCAATTGCCTTAGAGTTCATCTCATATGCGCGCTGTGTTTCGATCATATCCACCAATTCTTCAACCACGTTGACATTCGATGTTTCCAACGAACCCTGCACCATTTTGCCAAGTCCGTTCAGGCCGGGGGTACCGGTTTGCGGCGAACCGCTGGCGGCGGTTTCCAACGCCAAATTTTCTCCTACCGGTTGCAGCCCGGATGGATTCACAAAGTCCGTCAATTGCAGATTGCCGATTTGAGTTGGAGAAGACTGACCTGACAAAAGTACCGAAACCGTCCCATCGTTGCCGATCGTAATACTCTGCGCCCCGGCGGGAACGGTGATGGCCGGCTGCACCTGATAACCGGTGGACGTCACCAACTGCCCCTGAGAATCCATTTGAAACGTGCCGTCGCGGGAATAAGCCAGCGTCCCGTCCGGCATCAGCACTTGAAAGAAACCCCGGCCCTGAATCGCCACATTCAGAGGATTGTCGCTCTGCGTGATATTTCCCTGCGAATAGAGCTTTTCAGTGGCGACGATGCGCGTGCCCGTACCCAGCATCAAACCGGAAGGCAGTTGCGTGTCCTGCGATGTCTGCCCACCCGCCTGCCGCACATTCTGATAAAGAAGGTCCTGGAAAATTGCGCCGCTGCGCTTAAAGCCCGTCGTGTTGACGTTGGCAAGATTATTGGACACTACCGACATCCTGGTCTGTTGCGCTTCCAGGCCGGTCTTTGCTATCCACAGTGCTTGATTCATTACCGATCACTCCTTACTTTGATTACGCCAGGCGCAGCAACTGCGTGCTGGCCGCATCGTTGTCTTCCGCCGTTTTCAGCAATTTGATTTGCGTCTCATAATGCCGGGAAAGCTCGATCATGTTGGTCAAGGCTTCGATGCCTTTGACGTTGCTGGACTCGAGGACACCCGATTGCAGCGACACCGAAGCGTCCGCGGCGAGATTCGATTCCGCAGCCGGCCGCAACAGTCCTTCGCCGACCTTAATCATCGGTTCGGAGGGCGTCTTCACCAATTTGATGCGGTCTACTACGGCAAGGGTGTTTGGCGTCTGCCCGATGGGTAGGATAGAGATCGTGCCGTCTGCGCCGATCTCTAATTTTTCATTGGGCGGCACCGCGATGGGCCCGCCGTTACCCATCACCGGATAACCCATACCCGTGACCAACATCCCGGCACCGGTTAATTGCAAGTCTCCTGCCCGGGTATAAGCTTCGCCGCCATCGGGCGCCTGCACCGCGATGAGGCCGTCCCCCTTGACTGCCACATCCAATTCACGTCCCGTAGCGAGGATCGGCCCTGAACTCAGATCGACGCTGGTATTGGCCACTATCGCATTGACCCGGCTTTGATAACCGGGACCTTCTATGGGAACCGCCTGGAATGAAGCAAGATCGGCGCGAAATCCCGTGGTATTGATGTTGGCGAGATTATTGTTATTGATGGCTTGCGCCAACATAATATTTTTTGCGCCGGTCATGGCCACATACAACATTCTATCCATACAAAGCCTTCTAGATTAGATTCTCTTAGCGAATATTGATGATGGTCTGGGTGATCGTATCTTCGGTCTTGATGACTTGAGAGTTGGCCTGAAAATTTCGCTGCGCTGTGATCATGTTTACCAATTGCGCAGTCAAATCCACATTGGAACTCTCCAAGGCACCGGATTGCACCTGCCCAAGACTCGCGGTTCCGGGTTGGCCTACCAAGGGCGAGCCGGAATCGAAGCTTTCCGCCCAAGTGGTATCTCCCAATTGGCGAAGCCCTTGAGGACTTGAGAAGTTCGCAAGGGCGACCTGTCCCAGGGTCTTCGATTGGCCATTGGTGTAGCGCGCCTGGATGTTCCCGCTGCTGGAGATATCTACGCCGCTCAATTGGCCCGTGGCATAGCCGTCCTGATTCAAGGCATAGACACCGAAATTGCCGCCATACTGCGTGGTCGGTGCTTGCGAGGCATAATTCAACGTCAAGGCCAAGTTATTGGCACCTGCAACGGCAAAGCCGTTATAGGCTATCGAGCCGCCAACCGGCGTAGCCAAAGTACCGTCTGTGTTAAACGTAAGATTACCGGAGACGGTCGGCGTTGCCGCCGCACCGTCGATATAGAGATAGGTCGACCAGGCGCCCGCCCCGGTATTGCGGAAATAAAGCGTCCCCAGATGGCTGGCCCCCAGCGAATCGTAGAGCGTTAATGACGTCGAATTGTTGTATGAGTTGGGATCGGTAGGATTGAAAGCTACTGCGGGGGTGGTTGCAGCCGCATTCAGATTAACGCCGACATCGACGGTGGACGTAGCTTGCGGTGCGATGTTCGCGGTATTCAATTGCAAGTCGCCCAAGGCACCCGTGACTGTGCCGCTAGCATCCGCCAGGTACGCCGTCAGGCGCTGCTGCTTTGAGTTGACGATATAGCCGCTTTTATCTACGCCGAAGGCACCGGCGCGACTGTATACTATAGCGCCATTATCGCTCAATCGGAAAAATCCCTGGCCGCTGACGGCAAGATCGAGTCCATTATTGGTCGTGGTAACGTTGCCCTGGCCGAATTGTTGATCGATCTTTGACACCCGGACGCCGCTGCCGATCGCCGTGCTCTGCGTGCTGATGTTGGCAGACGAAAAGATATCGGCGAACTCCGTGCGCGACGCCTTGAAACCGGTCGTATTCACGTTCGCAATGTTGTTGCTGATGACGTCCAGATCCGAAGAGGCGGCATTCAAACCGCTTAGAGCTACACTGAATGACATTTCATTTCTCCTTAAACATTTCTAATGTTTCACATGATTTGCTTTATATCGCTCATCTTTATGGTTTCGCCGGTCGAGGTGTTCAGCATTATTTGCTGGTTGGAGGCGTCTACCATCACGCTATCCACGCTCGAAGCCACATAGGTGCTCATAGCCTGTGCGGTCCCATCGATACTGGCCTGCGCCTTGATCTGATAGATGCCTGCAGGAGCCTGTCCGCCGTTATCCATGACCCCATCCCACGCGAAGGGAATCATCCCCTTGCCTTGCGCGCCTAAATCCATCTTCTTCATCAATTGACCGGCGCTATCGTAAATGCCGACTGCCAGGTCGTTGGCGTTCTGGGACAGATCAACGGCCCCGCTCAGTGTGCCGGACGTGCCCAACGTCGCGTTGGATCCGACGGCGACCACTTGATGCCCCACCAAGGAAGCGGCCTGCATGGTCTGGTTCGCAACAAACGAATCAGCGAGATTTTTAAGAGAGCTCTGCATATCCTGGATACCCGACACCGCCGAGAATTGCGCGATTTGTGCCAAAAATTGGCTGTTATCCATGGGCTGGGTCGGATCTTGGTTATTGAGCTGTGTAGTCATCAGCTTGAGAAAATCGTCCTGTCCCAATTTGCTGCTTGACTTAGTTGCAGTTGTACTGGAGCTGCTGTTATAGGTTGTCAATCCCAGTTTATTCATCAAATCGACGTTAAGGTTACTCATATATTTTCTTCCTATGGTTAATCGCCAAGAGTCAAGGTACGGAGCAGCATTTCCTTCGAGGTATTCATGACCTCTACATCATTTTGATAGGAACGTGAAGCGGAGATCATATTGACCATCTCTTCGATGGAGTTCACGTTAGATCCATAGACATAGCCATTCTTATCTGCGAGAGGGTTTCCCGGCATGTATCGAGCTTGAACCGGCGCCCCGCTCTCGCTTATGGATGCCACCCTTACGCCGCTGATATCGGACTGATCATTGCGCGCCGATGCATAGATCGCTTCGAAAACTGGTTGTTTGGCGCGATAAGCTTCAGCCTCGCTGCCGCTCACGTTGTCCGCATTCGCCAGATTGCTAGCCACCACGTTTAAGCGCACCGATTGGGCGCTCATCCCAGAGCCTGCTACATCAAAAATACTAAACAGCGACATTTACTAAGCTCCTTTTATTGCGTACAAGATGTCCCGTATCCGATTGCTAAGAAACATCAACGATGCCTGATGCTGAACCGCGTTGCGGGTAAATTCGGCCTGCTCCATTTGTGTATCAACCGTATTGCCGTCAAGCGCCGGCTGCAGGGGCACGCGGTACATGAGGGGGAATTGTGATCCTGCGCCCCTTCCGGCCTGAATGTGATTGGCACCGGTTACAGTCAAAGGTAATTCACCCGATTGGGCCTTGGAGAGCGCGGTCTTGAAATCGATGTCGACGGCCTTATAGTTCGGCGTATCGGCATTGGCGATATTGGTGGCCAGCAATTGAGCACGCTGGGCGCGCAGCGACAACGCTTGCACGTGCACACCCAATGCCTCCTCAAGATTGATCGCCATCACTACCTCCACCATTGTCAGATCGCACAAAGGACAGGCAATCCACGTGCCAACCCGGGTTCTCAGGTGGAATTGTGCTCTCTAGGCGGTCAGGGCAAATACATGCGGCAATATCATGCCGTTCTTTGCCGCTTACGCTGCAAGAAGGCACGCCGTATTTCTAAAGGGGATGTTCCGCAGGAAGGATTTGAGTGACGATTATCTTTATTTGAGACGGAATACCATGCCGCCATAGCAGCGCGCCACTTCGAACTTGCTGCTATAGCGACTGATGGCCTCGGAGCCCCCCATAAACATATACCCGCCCGGCTCGATAGCATTGGCCATCCGTTCGAGAATGTCCGCCTTCTTTTCATCCGAGAAGTATATGAGGACGTTGCGGCAAAATATTACGTAAAACTTGCCCAAGGCAGTGAATGGAGAAATGAGATTTTGTTCTTGGAACATTATTCTATTCCGGACAAAATCTTTCACCTTTGCTTTTTCGCCGTGTTCATCGAAAAATACTGAGCGACGATCGGAGGTCAACCCCCTGCCAAGCGCGATGTCTTCATAGATGCCCTCTTTAGCGCCCTTCAGAATGGTCGGTGATATATCCGTCGCGACGATTTGCACGTTGCCCAACGGATGCCGCGGGTATTCGCGCCGGTATTCTTCTACGATCATGCTGATGGAATAGGGTTCTTGGCCTGATGAACAGGCGGCCGACCAAATGCGTATATTCGGGATGCATGAACGCGCCAGCTCGGGAAAGATCATCCGCTTCAGGGCTTCATAGGGGTATTGATCGCGAAACCACAGCGTCTCGTGGGTTGTCATCGCATCTATGATCTGCTGCCGCAACCCCGAAGTGGCGCCATTCTTCACGGCGGTTAACAACTCTGAAACGGATCTTAGCCCGTGCTTAGAAAGCAATGCTTTCAAACGGCTGTTTACCAAATATTGCTTATTATCGCCCAGCTCGATTCCGCAAGCGACAGAGAGGAACTCACTTAACTGCTCATATTCGACAAGCGACACATCAAGACTCACGTTACCACTCCTCCTATAGGAATTTCCCGTGAATCATGCCGACTGTTAAATTGTCACAATCAGCAAAAACTTGAGCCATACCCTGGAACGTTCTCCCTCTCGACTTCATACCTAGAGCCTCCCCTTCCCCCGCTGCGTAGATCAAGCAGCTTGTGCGGTTTTTCCATCCAGAGAATCTAGACGTTTCGTTATTTCATTCGCCAAGTCATTGGCATCAAATTTAGGGACAAAGGCATTGGCATCGACCTTGCGAATCAAGTCGCCGTTAAACAATCCGCTTAGGGAGGTATGCAAGATCACATAGAGATTACGCAACTTTTCGTTATTGCGTATCTTGGTCGTCAACGTATATCCATCCATCTCCGGCATTTCGATATCCGATATCACCATCGCCAGCTTGCTTAGATTGGCATCGTTCTGTTCAGCCCATTGCAGCAACTGCTCATGGGCTTCCTTGCCGTTTTTACAGAGCACGGACGCTATTCCCATCTTTTCCAGCGTCTTCTGGATCTGATTCCTGGCGATTAAAGAGTCATCCACAACCAATACCACGCGATCATGCCCCTGTTCCTCGGGCAGCGCCTCTATGACCTGAATCGAGTGCTCATCCTTCAGGGCGCTGACATTGCTGAGAACCCTTTCCACGTCGATCATCTCAACCATATCCTGCTCGACATGGGCGACCGCCGTGAGGAAGTGATCGCGGCCCGTACCCTTGGGGGGAGGAACAATATCTTCCCAATTAATATTGACGATGCGGTCGACGGCGCGTACTAGAAATCCTTGTACCGAGCGGTTGTACTCCGTAATGATGATGATGCCGCCCTCATCATCCGCCCTCGGTTTCTGGCCTATCGCCTTCGCCAAATCAAAAATCGGGATGGTCTTGCCGCGCAAGGTGGCAACTCCGCAAATAATGGGATGGGAATTCGGAATGCGTGTCAGGGCGGGGCGCTGAATCACCTCGTGGACCTTAAATACGTTAATGCCGTAGCGCTGGTTGCCTTCCAGATAAAACATCAGCAACTCCAAGCGGTTATTACCTACCAGCTGTGTGCGCAGATTAACCCCGTTTAGCAATTCGCTCATACGTCGCGACTCCATAGATTTACTAGCCCGGTATCGACTTCACAGAACAAAGCTTAAGCATAGGATCGGCACGATGTTTGCCTCCATTAATCACATCAATCAGACATTAGGACAGTAAAATCGATGCCGCCAACCATGCGTAGTGACAATTTCGAGCAGCACAAGTATCGCAGCCATTGCCGGGCGCGGCGCCTGTTGTTGGCATTAATGTTCCTTCCATCACTGCTCATTTTGACCGATGGTGACGCATTGGGGGCATCAATACAGCCGCCTCTCGCCATCAAGGAGACTGCTCGCATCTTTATCGACCAACAAATCGGCCGGGATTTCCCCAAGCATGAAACTTTGATCGGCAAGCTCGATCCCCGTCTGAAATTGACGGCCTGCGACAAGCCGCTGGAGGGATTCCTCCCACCGGGCGGCAGGCTTCCCGGCAATACGACGATCGGCATTCGCTGCGCGGGCGGCAAACCCTGGACAATCTATGTACCCGTCGCGGTGATAGCCACACGCAAGATCGCTATCACAAACCGACCGATACTCCGCGGCGCGACCATCACTAAAGACGACATCGTGTTGGAATACCGAGAGGTGGCGGCGAATGGCTCCTACATATCCGATCCGGAACATGTACTCGGCAAGATCGCCAAGCGGTCGCTACCGGCCGCCGCCGCACTTGAAGCGGATATGTTATCCGCGCCGTTACTGGTACGCCGCGGACAGCAAGTCATCATCCTCGCTGAAGACAGCGGCCTCGCTGTAAGAATGGCCGGAACTTCCCTGATGGACGGTGCGGAAGGGCAGTTGATACATGTGCAAAATTCAATTTCAAAACGCACCGTAGAGGGCTTGGTAATCCAACCAGGCATCGTTAGAGTCAATATGTAATACGCGCCATACTAAAGGTATGGACTGCATGACCCGTTAACTTATTAGCAAAGAGAGGTACTACTTATGGCAATCGATATTTCAGGGCAATACCCTGCCCACCCATCGAACGCCAAGGCGGAAGCAAAAGGACAAGTCGGCCGTACCGACCCCCCATTACCAAAGCAGCAAACCGGACAACCTTCCACACCCGACACGGTGACCTTGACGGATACAGCGGCACAACTCCATAAACTGGGAGCGGCAATCGCCGCTTTGCCGATTGTCGACAGCGCAAGGGTGGAAGAAGTGAAACAAACCATCCGCGATGGGCATTTCCAGATCAATTCTCAACGAGTGGCGGAAAAGATGCTGAACTTTGAAAACATCCGGTACCGGGGTATTTCCTGATGAATAACCCCATGCCGACCATGCCTCCTTCTCCTCAGAAGATTCGTACCTTGCTTCAGCAGCAATACGATGCAGCGCGCAAGCTGATTGAGCTATTGACCCAGGAGCATGTCGCCCTCAGCGGCAACGATTTGCAGGGGTTGGAGACAATCATTGCCGCAAAGCAAGAATGCATGGCTCGACTCGAAGAATTCTCCCACAAATATTCAGCGCGGGCACATCCTCAATCGGCCGCTCCTAAGGGGGGAATAACCGCCTGGTTGCAACAATGCGATCCCCAAGGCACTTGGGGTCTCGAGCCCCTATGGCAGCAAGTCGAGCAATTAATCTCCCAATGCCGCCATAAAAACGGCGTCAACGGCAAGATCATTACCATCAACCACCGGCGAATTCAACAGGCCCTGGCGATTCTACGGCAAGGCGAACCAGGCTCTGAACCCTGCTACAGCCCAACGGGCAGCCGCCCTTCCTCCTCATCCTCGCGCATCCTCGGCAAAGTGTGACTCCGCCACCCCGTGGCGGTTCCGCGCAGCAAGTGCTAAAATGCCGCCCGGTTTGGATGTCAGCATCTGAATTGTCCTGCTAACGAGAGCATTAAGGGGCCGTAGCTCAGCTGGGAGAGCGTCGCGTTCGCAATGCGAAGGTCGGGAGTTCGATCCTCCTCGGCTCCACCATGATCTCAAGCCCAAGGAGTTCCCTTGGGCTTTTTGCCTCCGGCACGTGTTTATAAGTCGCCTGTCACCCGCTATACTCGCCGCAATTCCTGTAAAGTACTCGCAATGGCCTTCTTTCTAAAGCAACCCCGAGACGTATGGCTGGCCACTATATTTTCCGCCATGATCTGGCCAGCCTCGGCCAGTGCGGATGATACGCCCACAAAGCCCTCACTCGGCTTCAGCGGCGGAGTAGAACACTTCCATGAAGCGGAATTTAGCGGCTCGGGGTCGCGCCTGCTGTCGGAATCGGGCGGCCGCTATCTGATCACGGCCCTCCTCGACGACAAGGACCGCTACAATCGCGACGTTTCCTTTTTCTACCATATCGAGGCCTCTGCCTACTTGGGGCAAATCAATTATAACGGGCGATCCCAAAGCTTGGATCCCGCGCAGAACAACATCCCCTTAGACTCCAAAACAAACTATCAAGGCGGGCGCACCGAGGCATTAGTCGGTTACCGTTTCAAACCTTTCACCATCCGCCATCCCGTCGAGGTGATAGGAGGGGTGGGGTTCGACGGGTGGAGCCGCCGCATTCAGGACGGTACCGCTGCCAACGGAACCTTGGTCAGCGGTATTCAAGAGACGTACCGCGCCACTTACGGCAAGATCGCGCTGGGTTTAACCGACGTCATCCCGTCAACATGGCACAACCACCTGCAATTCGGCCTTAAAGCGCCTTTCAGCATCACTGAAGACGTCGGTCTGCGCGATTTGGGTTATGACAACGACGTAAGCCTTTCCCCCGGCAATACCTACTCCGGTTTCATCAAACTGATCATGGAATCACCGCCCGACAAAGACCATCCCGGCACCATGCTCTTCTCCGTCTACTATGACGGATTTAGATTCAACCCATCCGACAGCGTAACGGCTTTTCAGAACGGCAATCCCGTTCAAGTATACCAACCGGAAACGCATATCGATATCATCGGGGCGCAACTCGGTTATCATTTTTGATCAGCCATGCCGCGCATAGCTGATACGCTGTTTTAACTCGATCTCATAATTTTCTGCAAAAATAAAGGCCCGGTCCAAGGTCAGGACCGGGCCTTTATGATGGTCGATTGCTTGTAACTTATTGGACCATTTCTTTCAACTTCTTCAGGGCCACGACCTTCACGACCGTGCGTGCCGGCTTGGCTTTGAACATGGTCTCTTCCCCGGTAAACGGATTGATCCCCTTGCGAGCCTTGGTGGCCTTTTTCCGGATTGTCTTAATCTTTAAAAGACCGGGCATCTTGAATTCACCGGGACCCTTGGGCTTCACATGCCGGGCAATCGCATTCGTCAGTTCATCGATCACATTACCGACATCTTTGCGGGACAACCCGGTGCTCTCAGCTATGCTGGTCAATAGCTCGGATTTGGTGAACGGATCCTTTACTGGACCTGCTTTTGCTGCTTTAGCGGTAGCTTTCTTTTTCGCCATACTTCCTTCCCTTTAGTAGTGTCTAGATTGAGCGCGAGAATGCACCGTACACTAAATTAGTAGAAAAAGCGGCATTTTTCCAGTAAAAAATGCACGAAACCTCTTGAGAAGGCCGTTTTTCCCTGGCGGGCGCCGTCACGACCCTCTTCCACGTGCGCAATTCCTGCGTCTAGAGCGTTCCACACACGCGTTTGCTTGCCGTTGAATAGCGACATCGGAAACCCGGCGGGATTGGTGCCCGGGACCGGAATCGAACCGGTACAGCCGTATTAAAGGCTGGCGGATTTTAAGTCCGCTGCGTCTACCTATTCCGCCACCCGGGCCTGAGAAGCCCCGCATTGTAGCTTGGCCACACGGCGGCGAAAAGCGAATTACGGAAACGGTGGAGGCTGGGGCCGGAATCGAACCGACGTCCACGGCTTTGCAGGCCGCTGCATAACCACTCTGCCACCCAGCCTATGGGCCGTTCAGACTTTGTTCGCAACTCTAAAGTGCGGAATACGCTTGATAATGAATGGAGCGGGAAACGAGACTCGAACTCGCGACCCCAACCTTGGCAAGGTTGTGCTCTACCAACTGAGCTATTCCCGCTTTGACCTTGGTAAAGTAGGCGGTCTATTGTATCCATGACGCGGTGGCTGTCAACCCGTACCGCGTCTATCTCTGGCCTGCACCACCATCCAGGCGGTTTGCAGGTATGCGAACATGGACCATAAAGTCAATCCCGCCGCCGCGTATAGCAGGGCAAAACCGATTACCGGGGTATCCAGCCCGAACAAGGGATCATGGTACAGCAACAATACCAGGGCCAGCATCTGCACCGCGGTCTTATATTTGCCCAGGAAGGAAACCGCCACACGGGTCCGTTCCCCCAATTCCGCCATCCATTCCCGTAAGGCCGAGACAGCGATCTCCCGGCCGATGATGACCGAGGCAGGAATGGCCAGCCACGCCGTGGGATGGGTTTGCATCAGCAATACCAAGGCCACCGCGACCATCAGTTTGTCCGCAACCGGATCCAGAAATGCGCCGAAAGCGGAGGCCTGATTGAGACGCCTGGCAAGGTAGCCGTCAAACCAATCCGTCATCCCGGCAAGGATGAAGATGACGGTGGTAGCCACATTCGCCCACGCGACGGGCAAATAGTAGGCAAGGACAAAGACGGGGATCAAGCCGATGCGTATAAAAGTTAAAATTGTAGGTATGTTCATGGGACGCATTACCGGCCATCATCGTGGAATACATCGTAAATGCGCTGCGCCAGCGCCCTGCTGATCCCCTGCACCTTGGTCAACTCCTCCACCCCGGCCCGCGCCACCTCCTGCAAGCCTCCCAGGCGGCTCAATAACATCCGGCGCCGCTTTGGCCCCAAACCCGGGATACGCTCCAGCGGCGAACTTACGCGCGCCTTCCCTCGGCGTTGGCGATGGCCGGCGATGGCGAAACGATGAGCCTCATCGCGGATTTGCTGAATGAGATGCAATGCCGGCAAATCAGCAGGCAGTATAAAGGGCCGTTTTACCCCCGACAAGAATAAGGTTTCGGCACCGGCCTTGCGATCCGGCCCCTTGGCCACCCCGATGAGCAATAAGTCGCCGATCTGCAGTTCCTCGAGTACTTTCGCCGCTGCCGCGACCTGTCCCCTGCCGCCGTCGATGAACAGGATGTCCGGCAACTTCCCCTCCCCTTGCTGGAGACGGGTATAGCGCCTCAGCAAGGCCTGATGGAGGGCGGCGTAATCGTCTCCAGGGGTAATGCCCTCGATATTGAAGCGGCGATAATCGCTTTTGACCGGACCTTCCGTCTCGAATACCACACAAGACGCGACCGTGGACTCGCCCATGGTATGGCTGATGTCGAAGCACTCGATGCGTTGCGGACGGTCCGCCAAACCAAAGGCCTCTTGCAATGACTCGAAACGTTGTAGCGTATTGGCCTTGTTGGCCAAATACCCGGTGACGGCATGCTCGGCATTGGCGGCTGCCAAGGCCAGCCAGCGCGCCCGCTCGCTGCGCACCTTGTGGGTAATCAGCACCCGGTGGCCGGTTTGCGTCCCCAGAGTTTGTTCGAGCAATTCCCGGTCTTCCAAGGCATGGTTCACAAGGAGTTCGCCGGGCACCTCTCGCCCCAGATAATATTGCAGTATGAATGCGGCCACTATGTCCGCCGCAGCGGCGTCTTGGGTATTCTGGGGATAGAAGGTCTTGTTGCCCAGCACGCGCCCGGCTCGGATGTAAAACACCTCGACACAGCCGACGCCGTGCCGGGCGACGCCGGCGATCACATCCAAATCGCCACGCTCCCCGCTTACATATTGCCTTTCCTGGACATGGCGCAGGCTGGCGATCTGATCACGGCACCGGGCCGCCTCTTCGAAACGCAATTGAGCGGCGGCCGTCTCCATGCGCCCCGCCAATTCATCGATCACCTGGCTGTTCTTACCCTCGAGGAACAATACCGCATGGCGCACGTCTTGTTGGTAGGTCTCGCGGTCCACCAAGCCGACACAGGGCGCCGTGCAGCGTTTGATTTGATACTGCAAACAGGGCCGGGATCGGTTGCGGTAAAAGCCGTCCTCGCATTGGCGCACCGGAAACAATTTTTGCAGAAGTTGCAGGCTTTCGCGTACCGCCGAGGCCGAGGGGTAGGGACCGAAATAGCGGCCCTTTTCCCGCTTTGCTCCGCGATAAAAGCCGAAGCGCGGGAAATCCTCATGCGCGGAAAGATAGATATATGGATAGCTCTTATCGTCCCGCAGCAATATGTTATAGCGCGGTTTGAATTCTTTGATGAGATTGTTTTCGAGGATCAAGGCCTCGATTTCGGTATGCGTGACCGTCACCTCGATCTGATGCACATGCATCATCAGGGCATGGGTCTTGACCGGCAAGCCCTTGGAACGGAAATAGCTGGCCAGGCGCTTCTTCAGATTGCGGGCCTTGCCCACATAGAGCACTTTGCCTTCCTCATTCAGCATGCGGTACACGCCGGGTCGAGTGGTCAGGGTCTCAAGTAAGGCCTTGGCGTCGAAGCTCGATTTTCGGGCCATGACATCACCGCCCTTCAAACTGCTTGCGGATCCGGGCAAAGACCTGGCGGAACATATCCTCGGTGAGGCGGCCGGTCTGGGTGTTGTAGCGGCTGCAATGGTAGGAATCGGTAAGTTGTTGCCCACGCGGCAAAGGATGCTCGCGGCCATGACCAAAGGGGGAATCCACGGCTCGCAACCCTAAAGCGCGCAACACCGCGTTATGGGCGACCGTGCCCAAGGCCAGGATAAAGGCGCCTTCCCGCAATTGCTGAAGCTCGGCGCTCAAGAAGCCGTTGCACAGCCGGATTTCATCGCCCTGTGGCTTGTTATGCGGCGGCAGGCACTTCACGGCGTTGGTAATGCGGCAATCTCGGAGGACCAAACCGTCATCGAGGCGCGTCGAAACGGCTTGATTGCTGAAACCGAACTCATAAAGAGTCTTATATAAAAGAATACCGGCGTGGTCCCCGGTGAACGGGCGGCCCGTGGCATTGGCCCCGTGCATCCCCGGCGCCAGCCCGACGATGAGCAGCCTGGGGTTATTCTCCCCCACCGGCGCCACCGGCCGGGCGTGGTAGGAGGGATGCTCATCGCGCACCGTATCGAGAAAGCTGGCAAGCCGCTCGCAGCGGCGGCAATTCTGATCAAAGGTCGGGGTGCTCATAACAGCCATTGTATTTCAAAACGCCTGATGGACTTACATAAAATTCCGGCGGGAAACGCCGCATGGACTTGCCTTAAGTAACAATTCAGCCTGCCGATATGCAGTGAAGCCGCATGCATTCGATGCAGTACGCCAATTTCAACAAATTAAATGCGGCCTGCCCAGGTTCATTTTGGAGAGAATAGTGCATGTCAGCTAAGCAAACACCACGACCGACGGTCGATATCTGGTATAAGTCCAGCATCGGCAACATCTTTGAAGTGGTCGCCTTCTATGAACAAGACGACGCCATTGAAATTCAGCACCTCGACGGCTCTCTTGAGGAACTGGACGAAGATGCGTGGGAGGACCTGAGCCCCAAAGCCATCGCGCCTCCTCATGAATCCCCGGCCACGGCAGAGGGTTATGACGGCGATGATGGCAATGAAGCGGATCTCCACGACATGATCGATCTCGACGGCAGCGGCAGCGAGTGGGCGGGATCGCTCGATGATTACGAATAAGCTCCCACGAATCCCCCGGCCATCCCAGACTGCGCTCGATTAGCGGCGCGCCCTTTTTACCTCGATAATATTCGGAAGCTGACCGAGTATCTGCAGCGTCTTGCTCAGCTCATCGATATCCGCCACCTCCAAGGTCAAGGTCATATCGGCGACATTCTCCTTTTTATCCGAGAGCGTCTGCACCGCGATGACGTTGATCTTTTCATTGGCCAATACCGAAGTAATATCCCGCAATAATCCCTGACGGTCGAATGCCGTGATGTGGATATCGACGGGGTAAGTCTGGACGGTCCCGCCCCATTCCACCTCGACAAGCCGTTGCGGATGATCGTTACGGTAACGCAGGACATTGCTGCAATCGCGGCGGTGTATGGTCACGCCGCGGCCGCGGGTGATGAAGCCGACGATGTCATCGCCGGGGAGCGGCCTGCAACAGCGCGCCAGATTGGTCATCAAATTTCCCACACCAAGGATCTGAATGTCTCGGCCCGCATGGCGCTGTGGTACCGCACCCGACGGCACGGAGATTTCCGGCTGATTCCCGGACGACGGCTCTTGCAGGTCCTGCATGACATGCAGCACCCGCAAACTCTTTACATCGCCCCGGCCGATGGCGGCCAGCATATCGTCGGCTTTGGGATAATCGAGACGCCGCGCCACTTCTTCGTAATTGACGCCCGTAAAGCCCAGACGCTGAATATCCCGTTCGAAGATGGCGCGGCCGGCCGCGACGTTGGCCTCCATATTCTGCTGCTTGAACCAATGCTGCACCTTGTGCCGCGCCCGCGATGTCTTGAGATATCCCAAATGCGGGTTGAGCCAATCGCGGCTGGGCTCGCCCTTTTTCACGGTCAGAATTTCCACCTGCTGCCCGGTTTGCAGGGTATAGGTCAAACTCACCATGCTGCCGTTGACCTTGGCGCCGCGGCAGCGATTTCCCAGCTCGGTATGAACGTGATAGGCAAAATCCAAGGGCGTGGCCCCTACCGGCAAATCGACGATATCGCCTTTGGGGGAAAAGACGTAGACGCGATCCTGAAACAGATCCGCCTGCAACTCTTCACTCAGTTCTCCGGATTGGGAGATGTCCTCTTTCCAGTCGAGCAACTGGCGCAGCAGCGCCACTTTACGGTCAAGCCCGGCATCGTAGCCGCGCCCTTCCTTGTAACGCCAGTGAGCGGCCACACCCAGCTCGGAATGCTGATGCATTTCATGGGTGCGGATCTGCACCTCCACCGTCTTGCCCTCGGGGCCGATGACGGCGGTATGAATGGAGCGGTAGTTGTTTTCCTTGGGCGTGGCGATGTAATCGTCGAACTCGCCGGGGATGAACTGCCACAGGCCGTGTACCACCCCCAGGGCCGCATAACAATCGCGCACCTCGGGCACCAGGACACGCACGGCCCTGATATCGTAAATATTCTGATAATCGGTCTTCTTGCGCTGCATCTTCGACCAAATGCTGTAGATATGCTTGGGCCGCCCGGTGATCTCGGCCTTGATGCCCGCCGCCGCCAGGGCCGAAGCCAGCTCCTTCATGAAATGGTCGATATAGCGCTCCCGGTCGACACGCCGCTCCTTCACCATCCCCGCGATCTGCTTATAGGCATCCGGATGCAATGCCCGTAAGGCCAAATCCTCCAATTCCCATTTGATCTGCCAAATGCCCAGACGATTGGCCAGCGGCGCATAGATATGCAAGGTCTCTTCCGCGATGCGCTGCTGCCTGTCACCGGGCAGAAAGCTGAGGGTGCGCATGTTGTGGGTTCGATCGGCAAGCTTGATTAACACCACCCGGATGTCTTCAGCCATGGCCAGCAACATCTTGCGCAGGGCCTCGGCATGAGCATGTTCCTTCTTGCCGCCCTCAACCTTGCCTTGGAAGCCTTGAATGACATCCATTTTAGTCACGCCATCGACCAATTTGGCGATGCGGATACCGAAGACGGCCTCGATCTCTTGAAAGGTCGCGGGAGTGTCTTCGATGACGTCGTGCAACAAGGCGGCGGCGATGGTTTCGTGGTCCAACTGCAAAGCAGCGAGGATATTGGCCACCGCGAGGGCATGTTGAAAGAAGGGTTCGCCGGAGGCCCGCTGCTGGCCGGTATGGGCGCGCTGTGCCCACTCGCAGGCGCGCTGGATCACCTCCATCTCGGCGGGAGAATATTCCGCGGCCAGCGCGGACAGCCACTGCTCCACGTTCAAGGACTCCTTGCTCGTGGTGCCGGTCTTCTTGTCGGTAATGCTAACCATGTTTCGTTGAAAGATGCCGCCAGCCCTCCGGGCTACGTGCGGTTCTCCGCCTTGCGCTTCGCCTTCTTTTCTCTCCCGGCCTGTCCGGCGGCATTTTCAGGGGCGGCCCCCTTGGAAGAAACGCCATCCGCCCAAACCCAGCCGAGAGGCCGTTGCCCGAAAGGCGGCCGCCAGCTTGCAAGATGACGGATAAGCGGCATGCGGTTCAGGAAGCGCAGCAATCCATGCGCATCGATCCATTTGGCATACTCCACGTACACGGGGTCCAGTGCAAGATGGCGTTCCTCGGTCTTGGCGCGCAGATAGTAGATCATGTTGAGCATGAGCAGCAGCAAGCAATGCCGTATCGTTTCCGCCTCCGATGCAGCGATCATAAACGGCATGGAAATAAGCCACCAAGACAGGTTCTTTGCCAGATAGGCGGGGTGCTTGCTGTAGCGATAGGGGCCATTGGTGATGATACCGCGGTGCGTCAGATTGGAGAAGCGGCCGCCGAAAGCGATGGTCGCCCAGAGATAGATCACCGCCGCCACCAGGATCAGCGTGCCCCACAGGGCATACAGCTCCGGCTGGCCGGACATCCAATCGCCCCACGCCTTGCCTCCGGAATCATAATCAAAATATTGCCTGCTGATCAGCGAATAAAACGGCTGATAACAGATGATGGCCGTTATCCAGCCCATCATCGTCGGCTCAGACGAACGGATGTGCGTATCGGTCAGGCGCAGCGATATGAGATAGGTCATGCAAACAAGGCCCACGTCCGCAAAGTACAGTGCGAGATACGTGAAATCGTACACCGCCTTGAAGCTGTCGATGCGGCCGAAGTCGTAGGAGAGTATCTTGCCGAGGTCAGTGCACATATAGGCGAACATCAGCGGCAGAAAGAAGCCTTTGACCAGCCATCCCAGCAGATGCTGGCCGAGCATGCCCAGGTGTATCTCCTGCCAGTTCACGGTCACGAAACAGCCCATTTGCCATAATGAGTCGTGAGGCTCGGGCATATGGCGGTCGACCCAGTAAATATAAGGCAGGGCCAGCACGAGCCAGACGGGCAATACCACGCTCAGCATCGCCCAGTAGTTTTTATAGAACGGGTCGGGCTTGTAGTATTCGGGAAATGACCAATACAGCAATGCGAGAAACCCTAAGCTGCCCAGCAACCCGGCAAATTTGGTCAATGCGCGCCGCCAGTCGCCGGCTCCAGCCTCGGGGGAGAGCGCGCGCCATTGCACCTTTTGCCACAAGAGGTCCGGCACGAAGACGCCCAACGCCGTGCAGGCCATCACGGCGAGCGCCGAGTAGGCAATATTCTGAAAGGGATGGAACAGGCCCAGCAGGAAAACTCCGCCGACAAAGCCGGTGAACCCGCTCGCCGCAACCAGGCCGTGCGTGGCCGAGGGAGGACAAGTAACCGCCGCTGTAGTGGAAGGTGAATCCGTCATGCGCTGCAGTATTCATAGTCGAAACCGGGTAGCCATTGACCCGGCAATGGCATGATCGATGTTACACGTTGTCTGCGCGGTGCGGCCAGCAGAGTTATCCAGGCGCGGCGCGGCATAGATGTAGGCTATCGAACTAATAATACGGAACAGTCTAAGGTGGCGAGCACATTTTCCAGATCGACGGCCTTTTCCCGCATGCCATCAAGCACCAGCACTGCTACCTCCTCCTCCCGTATCAAGCGCTGATAAAAGCGCCTATCCGGGGCTTTCACCGCCTGATAGGTCGCCGACCATGATTCCTCTTCCAATAGCTGCCGTGCCTGATGGCACAGGCGCTTATAATCGGCCTCATTGTCACTGGGTATCATTACCAAGAGGGCATGACGTTCAAAACGGGCAACTTGGACGGCGGCGCTGAGCAAGTACCGCTCATGTTCCTGTCCGGCGAATGACACCATGATCGGCCCGCGACGGCGGATCGCATCCTGTGACACCAGCAACACGGAGCAAGGCGCTTCCTCCGCGATCCGCCGCTCGACCGCACCGATCCGATTTCCCGGTGCCGGCCCGCCCTTTCCCAGAATCACCAGGTCTACGCCCCGCGCGGCCTGCAGCAATTCCTCCGCCACATGACCGCGAACGATTTGCAGGGAGCCGCGCAATTTAAGCTGAGTGGTAACGCTGATCACGGCTTGCCGCGCATGGGTGGCGCGGCCCCGCAATACTCGTTCCATGCGTTGATAATCGAGGTTGACCTCCGCAGCCGAGGACCAGGCCAATTCCCGCGCGAAGGGCAGGCCCGCCAGGCGCAGCAAATTGATATCTTCCACAAAGATACCGCTCAGCTCGGCATGCCATCCGGCCGCCAGGGCCGCCGCCGTTTCCAGCACGCCGATACTGGCCTGGGAGGCATCAACGTCAACCAGGATACGGCGGATGACAAAGGCGCCATCCCCGCTGCTCATAAGACCTCTTTGTCCTTACCGTGTTCGGCATAGGCCTGGCGCAGAGCGGCCATCTCCTTGAGCCGCGCCTGAACACTGCCGTTAAGCGAATTTTCCGGATATGCGCCGTCCTCATCCGGTTCCCCGGCGGGAATGCCCGTCAACAGGGCAATGCCTTGATCGACGGTGGCCACAGGGAAAACATGGAACAAGCCCTGCTCGGCCGCTTCCACCACGTCGCTGCGCAGCATCAGGTTCTGCACATTGGCGGCGGGAATCAGCACGCCCTGCTCGCCAGTGAGGCCGCGCCTCTTGCACACATCAAAGAATCCTTCGATCTTCTCGTTAACCCCGCCGATGGCCTGAATCTCCCCTTGCTGATTCACCGATCCGGTAACGGCCAAGGATTGCTTGACCGGGATGCCGGACAAGGCCGACAACAAGGCATACAGCTCCGCCGAGGAGGCGCTGTCGCCTTCAACCTGGCCGTACGATTGTTCGGATACCAGGCTGGCCGAGAGCGACAAAGGCATATCGGGGGAATAATGCGCCCCGAGATACCCGCTCAGGATCAGCACGCCTTTGGAGTGGAGCGGACCACCCAGCTCCACTTCGCGCTCGATATCGATGACCTCTCCTTCACCAAGACGCACCCGGGCGGTGATGCGGTGGGGAATGCCGAAGGCATAGCCTCCCAGCTCGATGACCGACAGGCCGTTGACCTGCCCGGTCACTGCGCCTCCCGTAGTGATGAGGATGGCGCCGCGTTGCATGGCGTCCTGCACCTGCTCTTTGAGGCGTCCGGACCGGCGCTCCTGGGCCTCGATCGCCTGCTGAACATGCACGGTGTCCACCGTCTGCGCCGCCGCGGCGCGCGCAAAGTAGTCGGCCTCGTGGAGCAAGTCGGCCACGCCGCGCAAATGGGTGGACAACTTCGCCGTATCCCCGCTCATGCGGCTGCTGTGCTCGATGACGCGCGCCACCGCATCGCGCTTGAAAGGGATCAATTGATTTTTGCGGGCGATGGTGGCGATGAGTTGCGCGAAGCGTTGTTGACTCTCCGGAGTGCGCTCCAGGGTGTCCTCGAAGTCCGCCGCTACCTTGAAGAGGTCCGCAAAATCGGGGTCATATTCGCACAACAGGTAATAGAGTAAGCGATCTCCCAAAATGACCACCTTGACGTCGAGGGGGATGGGCTCCGGTTCCAAAGACACCGTGCTCGCCAGGCTCAACAGCCGCTCCACCGATTCGATGCGCATTTCCCGGCTGCGCAGGGCGCGCTTCAACGCCTCCCAGGCAAAGGGTTGCGTCAAGACCTTGCGGGCATCCAGCAACAAGTAACCGCCGTTGGCGCGATGCAGCGCCCCCGCCTTGATTAAGGTGAAATCGGTGAGCAAGGCCCCCATCATGGCGACATGTTCCAATCCTCCCGCCAGATTCTGGAAGGTGGGATTGTCTTCGTATAAAACGGGAACACCCGGTGTACTGCCGCGATCCACCAGCACATTCACTTCATAGCGGCGGAACGAGGGGGCATGGTCGCCGGCGAGCGCCAATAAGGACGGCTGCGGTTCTTCACGCTGGCGGAAGTCGTCGATATTGGCGATGATATCTTCCTGCGTGGCATCCAAATAGGTAACGACCTGGGGAAGGTCCGCGTATTTCTCGCGCAAGCCATGGATGGGGTGTTCGGCGGCGGAGATCGCCACCTCGCGATTAAGCGCCCGCAATTTGTCGCGACTTTCCTGCCGCCACTGCGGCACTTGGCGAATGACGGCGCGCAGCTTTTCTTGCAATTGCGCCACAGTCTTGGAGATGCCCTCCTGCTCCTTTTCGGGCAAGCGCTCGAATTCTTCAGGACTGAGCACCTCGCCGTTGCGGGTGGGCGCAAACGCGAATCCCGACGGGGTGCGGATCAGATCGATAGTTTTTTCTTGAGCCTGGTGCTGCAGCTCGGCAATCGCCTTTTCCTGTTTTTCCTTGAACTCTTCTTCGATCTCCTGTGCGCGGGCGCGATACTCGTTGCTCTCAAACGCGGCGGGAATGGCGGTCTTGAGGTCCTCGATCAAGCGGGCCATATCATCACGCAGCACCCGCCCCCGCCCCGGCGGCAAGGCCATGGCGCGGGGCCGGCGCGGGTCATCGAAATTATTGACGTAACACCAATCGGACGGCGGCGACCGCCGCTGGGCCGGCTCCGCCAGCAGTTGCGTGACGAGGGTATGCTTGCCGATACCCGAAGGTCCGAGTGCGTAGATATTGAAACCGGAATTGGCGATGCTGATCCCGAAGCGTAACGCCTCCAGGGCTCGGTCCTGGCCGATGATCTCAGTTAAATCGGGAAGTTCGGCGGTGGTGGCAAACGGCAATTGCTCCGGATCGCAGCGCCTATTTAGTTGCCACGGTTTGAGCGCCTGGTCCATGGTCATACTTATCCCCCGGTGGCGATTTCTCTCCCCGCCGTGCGGAACAAGGCGGCGGGCGATGCGGCGCGACGCTAGCTGCGCTTGCCTGCGAAGACGGCAATCAGCTTATCCTCAAGCTCGATACGATCCGCCAATTGCTCGCCGAGCGAGGACAAATCCTGATCCAAGGCGGCCAGCCCTTCGCAATGGTCTTCGCAATCGTATTTGTCGTTAAAATCCAGAATGGTCTGGGTAATGGCGAGAATCTGCGGATAGATTTGGTCGGCGATGGTGGAAACCGATATCCGCCGTTCCCGGTTTTCCGCGAAATGGCGGTATAACTGAAAGTGGGCATGGGCGGTATAATCGACCAGGGACTGGCAAAATTGTTGCAAAAGAGCGGGTACAGCGGAATCTTTGGCAAAGGGCCTCTTAGCGGCCAATTGGCTGTAAAAAGCCAGCATCTCGGTCCTTGATTCTACGATTTTATTGACCAGGTTCGCCGAGCGGACCCGACGATCACCGGTGACCGGTTGTTGTTGCAGCATGTTTCACCTCTAGCGTACTAAGTACCCAACCTATTCTAGCAAGAACTATTCCTTTTCAGCACGCATTTTTACGCGCATCGCCCGCCCTAAAATTCGCAGGAGCGTCAGCCCCAGATCAAGCGTAAACCTATGATCGTCAAAGCCACGGCAAACACCCGGGTGAGCAATACGGTCGAGACGCGGTGTGTCGCCTTCGCCCCCAGGGGAACCGTCAAGAGACTCGCCGCGCCTATCCATAACGCCGCCGGCCAATAGATAGCGCCGGGTGATGCAGCCGTCGGATCGGCCAGCATGTGCATCACGGAGAATCCCAGGCTTCCGCCCACCGCGATCGGGAAGCCGCAGGCCGATGACGTAGCCACCGCACGCTGCATCGCTACATTGCGCCAGCGCAGGAAAGGCACGGTCAGCGTGCCGCCGCCTACGCCGACGATGGCCGAGAGTATGCCGAAAAATGCGCCAACCGTAGCCAGTAGCGGCGCGGCGGGAAGGTGCCCGCGCGGTGCAGGTTGCAGTCGGAAACCCATCTGAATGGCTATCAACAGCGCAAACACGCCGAAGCAGGTCCGTATCACCCCGCTCGGCAGCCCTGCCGCGATCACGGCGCCGCTGAAGGCGCCGCTCAATAATCCCGGCGCCATCTTCCAAAAGACAGGCCAGTCCACGGCGCGATGACGATGGTGGGCATAGGAGGCGATTAAGGATGTGACAATAACGGTGGCCAGCGAGGTGGCGACGGCGGCGTGCGCTATCCCGGCGGCAGGTAAGCCTTGATAGGGCAGGATCAGCAGCAGGGCGGGCACGATCACCAAGCCCCCGCCGATGCCGAGCAAGCCGGCGATGAAGCCGCTGCACAGCCCGAGCAGCGGATAAACGAGGAAGAAGAATGTCACCGGGGGCGTTGCTCAGACATCCGGGATGGGGCGACTATTGATCCGGCCAGATGAAGTCTTGACTTCCTCTGGCGCTAGCGCCCCCTCTCCCGCGAGCGGGAGAGGGCTGGGGTGAGGGTGCCGAGGTTAGCACTTCAAACACATTCGTACCTCATCAATAATGCTCAACCATACAATGGCGGCGCTATCGGGGCAGAGACGTCCGCGGACGCCTCTATCCTTTAGCAGGCTACTCCACCTTTACGGAGCGACGCTTGGACGGCGCAATCTTGGGCAGCGTCAACTCTAGGACGCCATCCTTGAAGGTGGCTTTGGCCTCGGCGCTGTCCACATCCGCGGGCAGGCTGACGGAACGCGAATATTCGCCGCGGCTCATTTCCCGGCGATAATATTGCCCTTCCTCCTTTTCTTCTTCATGCTTGGTCGTGGCGCGGATAGTGACCAGATTATCGCTGACGGACACATCCAGGTCTTCCTTCTTGACGCCCGGCACCTCGGCGCGCACCACGATGTGGTCGGGGCGGTCTATGACATCCACGGCGGGCAGTTTTCCCTCAAAGCGAGGCGTCCACTCCGGCCACCGGCCAAAGCGCAGCAAACTACGCGGAAATACGTTTTCAAAAAACCGATCCATTTCTTCCCACGGACTCATCGACCCAGCAGTACTGCGACGCTGAATTTCCTGACTGGGATTCTTTGCTGCAGAGGGTTTGTCTTGCGAAGTCATGGCGTACTCCTCCTATGATTGAGTAGTGTCATCCAATGTGCATGTACAACCTGAATTCCTTATGCGAATGATCGACCGTTTTCGAAAAACATCCGCACAAATAATAGTACACCCCCAATCACTTCATTGTAAGGCTGGATTGAACCCACGTCCGTTTAAAGAAATACGCACCACGGCCGAAACAGGGATTGGAAGGACGCGATACGCACGCAGCACCCCCCCGACAAGGACATGTCAGCCCCAGGGTCATGATATGCAATAACAAATTATACGGGAGAGGTTTTGATATGAATACTGAAGAATTCCGCGAGACCCTCGAAACGCTCAAAGAGAGCGAACTGATCCATTATGTGCAAAAGTATGTGTGTCTGTCGCTGACCGACGCGAGCGATCCCGCGGCCGAAGTCCACACCCTGCTCGACCTGGTGTACGTCGAATGCGTCAGGCGCAAAAAGGAGCGCATGTACGACAAGATATACGAAACCATGTGCCGCGATCCTGAAGTCTGCAGGATATTGATCGCCGCATAATATCCACGCTCATCGGGCCGGCCTCTATACGATAACTCGGCCGGCCCGAATGCCCTCCGTTATTTACCACCCTCAGCGCTAAAGTGCTTAGACCACCAATCAACAGCGGCTTGATTGGCGGTATCGATTTGCTCGGGCGTCATATGCTCGCTGATGCGCAATCTGGGATCATCGGCGGCCAGTTCGCTGCCTTCGCTATCCTTCCACACGTTGGCGATGGCGTACCAGGTATAGGCCTTCACATAATCTTGCGGCACGCCTTGGCCGGTCTCGTACAAATAAGCGAGCTTGCGCTGCGCGATCTCGTGTTGGCGCTCGGCGGCCTTCTGGTACCACTCGGCGGCGGTCTTGTAATTCTGCGTCACCCCCTGGCCCGCCTCGTAGATGAGGCCCAAATTCGTTTGCGCATACACATCGCCCTGTTCAGCCGCCTTGAGAAACCACTTCACGGCCTCTTTGTCGCTTTGCGCGACGCCCTGGCCATTTTTATAAAGCATCGCCAGATTGGTCTGCGCGCCGGCCAGCCCTTGCTGCGCCGCGGCCAGATACCATTTGGCCGCCTCCGCAAAGTCCTTAGGCACCCCTAAACCGTCGCGATAGATATAACCCAACAGGGTCTGGGCATCGGCGCGGCCCTTCACCGCCGCCTTCAGCAGCCACTCCCGGGCGAGCCCGTAATCCTGGGGCGCGCCCTTGCCCAAGGCATAGGCCGTCCCCAACTCGGCCTGCGCCTCCGCATCGCCGGCCCGCGCCCGCTGTTCCAATGGCGACACTGCCGCTTGCGGACCCGCGGCGGGCGCCGCCGTCTCGGCCGCCGCCACCCATGAACCGCTCAACAGGAAACAACCGCCCGCCGCCATCAACCACCGCTGCCTATTCATCCTCACTGCTTACTCCTAACAGCTATGTAAAAAATGGCGCATCGCACAAACGTTGCGCTTAGTCTTCATCGCGTCCCGGGCGGTCTTCATGCCATTCGCCCTGGCCGTCCTCCCAGTCCTCATCGGACATGTCGGTCTCGGAATACCCGGTATCGTCGCTTTCGAAAGCATCGATCGGCCCCGCCCAATCGGCGGGCGCTTCAATGTGCTCCAACCCCATCTCATACCACTCATCCAGCTCCAGCGCCTCGACATCGCCGTCGAAGTGCTGGATATCCACCACCCCGTCGGTCTTATCAAAGGCGACCACCAGGAACTCATAACCCTTATCGAGATGCCTGTACCAATTACCCAATACCGGGTCGACATTCTCCTTCATGAACCGCTTCCTCCTTTCAATAAGGAACCTTGGGTATTCGACCGCAACAGAGCAGGAACGGCATAGTTTGAATGGGGATGGGGCGGCCTGCAAGCCGCCGAGACCTTCAGTTGGGTCTGCGGAGGACATGTATTATCCTTCCCGACTGCGATTTGCTCAACCAGGGAAGGGAGTTACCTGTGGCGCTGCTGTTTAGAATTTCAAGAATAACGCCTATCCTGCTGCTGATTCCGCGGCTCGCCGCGGCCGAGGAGGTGATCCATCACCAACTGCGGGTGACGTTAATGCCGGAGAGCGGGCAGATACAAGCCAGCGACACCATTACCTTGCCGCCGTTACCGGCGCCGCTGCATTTCAGTTTACGCGCCGGCCTATCCCCGAGCAGCCCCGATCCCGCCGTGCAGATAACAGCGGATCCCAAAGCGTCTCCTGAGCCGGACGTCAAAACCTACCGCCTCATCCTTCCGGCGGGACGCAGCGAATTCACGGTAAATTATCAGGGCAAGCCCGTCCCTGCCATGGAGCGAATCAGCGGCGGCAGCTCCCGCGACCCGCAGGGCACCTCGAACTACATCTCCCCCGAAAACGTCTACCTGGACGGCAGCAGCGCTTGGTATCCACAGTTCGGCGATGCGCTGGTGACGTTTTCCGTGACGGCGGAAATGCCCCCCGCCTGGCAGGCCGTTAGCCAAGGCCGCCCGACGCGTCACCGGGAAAACACGATGACGTGGGAAGAGACCCGCCCGCAAGAAGAAATTTTCTTACTCGCCGCGCCCTATCATGACTACCACCAGGCGGCGGGCGCCATCGATACCGCGGTGTGGCTGCGCGGCGCCGATCCCGAGCTGGCGAAGCAATATCTATCCGTCATCGCCGGATATGTCGACATGTACAGCCGTCTGCTGGGCCCCTACCCCTATGACAAATTCGCCGTAGTGGAAAACAACTGGGAATCGGGTTACGGCATGCCCTCCTTCACCCTGCTCGGACCGAAAGTGATGCGCCTGCCCTTCATCTTGCGCAGTTCCCTGCCCCACGAAATATTGCATAACTGGTGGGGCAACGGCGTATACGTCGATTATCGCCAAGGCAATTGGTCGGAGGGGCTGACCGCTTACCTCGCCGATCACTTGCTGCGGGAGCAGGCGGGAGAAGGTGCCGCCTATCGCCGCAATGCCCTGCTGCGTTATACGAATTACGTCTCGGAAGGCAACGACTTTCCGTTACAGGAATTTCAAGGACGCCATGGCGAGGCCAGCCAGGCGGTGGGCTATGACAAGGCGCTGATGGTGTTTCATATGCTGCGCCTGCAATTGGGCGATCAAGGCTTCATCGCCGCGCTGCGTAATTTCCAGCGCGAGCGGCAGTTTCACCGCGCAAGCTGGGACGAGCTGCGCCGCGCCTTTGAGGCGGTCGGCCATCGTCCTCTGCAGGCCGAATTCGCGCAATGGCTGCAGCGCCGCGGCGCACCGGCCCTGCAATGGCAAGGAGCCCGCGCGCAGCGCCGCGGCGATCACTATGAATTGACCGCGGAGATCGCGCAAACCCAAGCGGGACCCGCCTATCATTTGCACATTCCGGTGGCGGTGCAGCTCGGCGGCCAAGATCAGGCCTGGCAAACAGAGATCGATATGGCGCATAAACAGCAGACCATCCATTTGCAGCTCCCGGCGCGCCCCTGGCGCGTTGCGGCGGACCCGGAATTCGACGTGTTCCGCCGTCTTGATCCCGGCGAATTGCCCCCAACCCTCAGCGAGGCCTTCGGCGCCCGCTCGCTGCTGATGGTCTTGCCGTCGGCGGCTTCACCGGCGCTGCGCGCGGCCTATCAACAGTTGGCGCACACACTGGCCGAGGCCGGCTCGGGCATTGAGGTGCGCTGGGATAAAGATGTGCCGCGACTCCCCAAGAAACGCGCCGTGTGGTTGCTGGGCTGGGAAAACCGCTTTATACCCTCTCCCCTCGGGAGAGGGTGGCCCGTAGGGCCGGGTGAGGGCACGAACAACGGTACTACAGCTTGGCAATCGCTTGCCGCAACACATGGGAAAGTCAGCATCGAAGGTCAAATCCTGCGGCGCGATGAACATGCCGTGGTGCTCACCGCGCGGCGTAACGGCACGGCCATGATCTGGCTGGGCTGCGACAACCCCGCCGCCTTCCCGGGATTGGCGCGCAAGCTGCCCCATTACGGCAGCTACAGCTATCTGGCCTTTCAAGGCGATGAACCGACCAACATCGGCAAGGGCCAATGGCAGGTGTTCGACTCGCCGTTGAACATCGCCGTGCAGCAAACGGACAGCGCCGCGCCCCCCGATCAGCCCCTCCGCCTTCGCCCGCGCGCCGCGTTGATCAAAGAATAAACGCGGAAACGGAAGCTTGGTTGAGTGCTGAAACTCGGCGTTCATTTCAGGCCGCAACTACTCCGCCAAGACGCGCACCCGCGAAGTAACCCGGCATAGCAGCTCGTAGGGGATGGTGTCTGCGCATTGGGCGATCTCTTCCACCGGCAGCTCTGTTCCCCATAAACACACCGGATCGCCGATGCGCGCCTGCGGTTGCGCGCGCAGGTCGACGCAGATCATGTCCATGGACACGCGCCCGATCAACGGGACGCGTTGGCCGTTTACCAGGACCGGCGTGCCGGTTTTGGCATGGCGCGGATAGCCGTCGCCGTAACCGATGGCCACCACGCCGACTGACATATCTTCCGGACACTGCCATTCGCCGCCGTAACCGACGCGCTCACCGCGTTTGAATTTATTTACGGCCATCAGCTGCGAATGCAGACTCAAGGCCGGCTGCAAGCCGTGATCCCACCCCACGCTGCCGGCAAAGGGCGAGGCGCCGTAAAGCATCAAACCGGGACGCACCCAATCGGCATGGGTCTGCGGCCAGGCGAGGATGCCCGCCGAGTTGGCGATGCTCTTGGGCTCCGGATAAGACGCAAGCGTTCGGCCGAAACACTCGACTTGGCGCAGGGTCATGGGATCGTCGCGCTCATCGGCGTTGGCGAGATGGGTCATGTAGCCCTTGATCTCCGCTTTGGAGGGATGCGCATTGAGCCGCTGCCGGGCCTCCGCCACTTTGTCCGGCGCCAGTCCCAGCCGATGCATACCCGTGTCCACCTTTAACCACAGCGGCAAGGGCGCAGGCGGTCTGCCGCCCTCCAGCATGCGCAGTTGTTCTTCATGATGGATCACCGCGGTGAGGCGGTGTTGGACGATGGCGGGAAATTCCGCCGGGCCGAAAAAGCCTTCGAGCAAAATGATGGGCCGATCGATTCCCGCCTCGCGCAGCATCAAGGCCTCTTCAAGACACGCCACTGCAAAGGCATCGGTGTCGCGCAAGGCGTTCGCCGCCTTGACCATGCCGTGGCCGTAACCGTTGGCCTTGATGACGGACATGACGACGCGCCCCGGCGCCAGCTCGCGGACGCGCTTTAGATTATGGGCAAAGGCCGGCAGATCGAGGATGGCCTGCGCGGGTCGGCTCATCCATAACCCTCGCTTCTATAGACATCCTGGGTGTAGTTTTCGAAGCGGGTGTATTGCCCGAGGAAGGTCAGGCGCACCGTGCCGATAGGACCGTTACGCTGCTTGCCGATGATGATTTCGGCGATGCCCTTGTCCGGGCTGTCTTCGTTGTAGACCTCGTCGCGGTAGATAAACACGATCACATCGGCGTCCTGCTCGATAGCCCCCGATTCACGCAGGTCCGACATCACCGGCCGCTTGTTGGGCCTCTGTTCGAGGCTGCGGTTCAGCTGCGACAGCGCCACCACCGGCACATGAAGTTCCTTGGCCAGGGCCTTGAGCGAGCGCGATATCTCCGAGATTTCCGTGGCACGGTTTTCCTTGTTGCCCGGCACCTGCATCAGCTGCAGGTAATCGACCACGATCAGTCCTAAATCATGCTCGCGCTTGAGGCGGCGGGCGCGGGCCCGCAATTCGGTGGGCGTGAGCGCCGGCGAATCGTCGATAAAGAAGTGCGTCTCGGCCAGCATGCCCACAGCGTTGGTCAGGCGCGGCCAGTCGTCGTCATCGAGCTTGCCGATGCGCAGCTTGTGCTGGTCGATACGCCCCAGGGAGGACATCATGCGCATCGCCAATTGTTCCCCCGGCATTTCCATGCTGAACACCGCCACCGGCAACTTCTGTTTGATCGCCGCATACTCGGCGATATTCACGGCAAAGGTCGTCTTGCCCATGGAGGGGCGGCCGGCGACGATAACGAGATCGCCCGGTTGCAAACCGGAGGTCAGATCGTCGAAGTCGGTGAACCCGGTGGGTACGCCGGTGATGGGATTATCCTGTTGGAATAGGGTGTCGATGCGATCCACGACCCTGACCAGCAGGTCCTTCATGCTGACATAGCCGCTGCGCCCGCGCGAACCCTGCTCCGCGATTTCAAACACCAGCCGTTCGGCATTGTCCAGCAATTCCGCGGTAGAGCGGCCTTCCCGGTTAAAGGAGCTGTCGCTGATCTGGGTGCCGACGTGAATCAGTTGGCGCACCACCGCGTGGTCGCGCACGATATTGGCATAGGCCTTGATGTTGGCAGCGCTGGGGGTATTCCTGGCGAGCATGCCCAGATAGGCCAGGCCGCCCGCCTGCTGCAATTCCCCGCTGCCCTCCAGGCGCTCGGCCAGCGTCACGACGTCGAAGGGCGAACCCTGCGCCGCCAGATCGCTTACGGCATTGAAGATGAGCCGATGATCGCGCCGGTAAAAATCCGCCTCGGTAACGATGTCCGCCACCTGATCCCACGCGGTGTTATCCAGCGTCAAACCGCCCAGCAAAGCCTGCTCCGCCTCGACGGAGTGCGGCGGCACCTTGAGTTGCGCGGTGGCGGAATCGTACAAACTGGTGACGTGGGCGGTTTCCTGCATGATTACACCTTAAGTGGCGAAGCGGCCTCACTGAGCGAGGCGCCTTAATTCTTTCACACGGTACGGCGTCAAGCGCGGCGAGTCAACGCCACAAAATTCATGCAACGCGCGTTTGAAGATCATCAATGAAAGGAACCCGATTATTTGGCAGCAAATAACCGGGATGTGCTCAGCAACGATATTAACTGGATGAGGTAACCCACTGTATTGCCGTCCTAGCCCGCATTTCTCACCAGCAATCTACTGCGGTCGCCTAATACGCCGCGAAGATTCAGCGTCTTAGTCGCCCTCGCGACGATCACTGGTGAGAAATACGGGCTAACCTTCCGCAGCGCTTCCTTGCCCTCTCGCCAAAAACCGGCTGCGCTGCCGGACTAGGCTTCAGGCACCACGTTCACGGTGATCCGCGCATCGACATCGGGATGCAGGTGAAGCTCCACCTCGTAGCTGCCGATCTGACGGAACGGACCGCCCGGTAAGCGTATCTCCTGGCGAGCCAACTCCACGCCGACGCTCTTGGCAGCCTCGGCGATATCGGCGGTACCCACGGAACCGAACAGCTTGCCTTCGTCGCCCGCCTTGGCGCCGATGGTAATGGTCTTGCCGTTGACGGAATCGCGCCGTGCCTGCGCCTTTGCCAAGACCTCGGCCTCAGCCTTCTCCAAGGCGGCGCGCCGTTGTTCAAAGACCGCCACGTTTTGCGGAGTTGCCAATACCGCCTTGGCCTTGGGCAGCAGAAAATTTCTTGCGTACCCGCTCTTCACGGAAACCTTATCACCCAGCTTGCCCAGGTTTTGCACTTTTTCAAGCAATATTATGTTCATTTTAAGCACCTCAAAATTGACTGCCTTCACCCGCAACGCCACGATTCACCCGCAACGCTAGGATCAGGCATCGTGACTGACCGACCCATCCTTAATCAAACGAGCCCGTATATCCATCCAACTGTCTATAAAAGCCGCCGCCACAAACAGCAATACCGCCTGCGGCAGTATCAATGATATCGCGTACACCGTTATCAACCAGGCGACATGGATGCCCTTTGCCGCCATGACGCCATGGAGCAAGCCCATCGCGTGCAACAGATAGGCGGCCGCCATGACGATCAAGACATTGGCGGCGACCTCCGCCGCCCACCCGGAGGCGGCCATGCTCACCACCACGGCCCCCAAGGTCGCCAGGGCGAAATAACGTCCCAAGCGCAGCGCATGAACCTCGCGACGAAAACCGCCGGGATTGTACAATAAGGCCTGCCACCAGCGCGCCAGGAACAGGCTTAACAGCAATCCCAAAATCAGCGCCGCCACCATCATGCCGGTCATGTGGGGCGCCGCATCCAGCAACATCTTTCCTAGGGCATCCGCCGCGACCAGCTCATTCTGCTCCTGGGCCTGCTCAACCAGATGCTCCAGCATATCGCGCCATGCCAGGGCCGGGTTGTCCATACCCAGATAGACCGCTACGACAATCAAACTCCCCGCCAAGGCGGCGACGCTCACCGCTAACGACAACGAAACGGTACGGCGCAACACCAAGGCCAGCAGCCACGCCGGCACCCAGATCGCCGCCGCCAGCAACACGGCGCGCACGGGTTCCACGGGCGTCACGCCGGCGAACAGCGCCATCGCCACCGCCGCCCCCGCGATGATGATCAGGCCCTCGCGCCAGCCTCTGCGCAGGGTCACCAAACCGATCACCGCGCTGCTGATATAATTGAGCGGCGGCAACAGCAGCGAAAGTAACGCCGCCACGGCCGCCACCAATATCGCCTGCATCCGGCCCCGCATGATATAGCGCGCGATAGCCTGCATTGCCTTCCATTTCAACTCGGCGCCTGCCCGAAGCGGCCATGGGCACCGCCCCCCCTCAACTCGTTACAACGCCGGATCAGTGCGAATCGCAATACGGCAGCAGGGAGAGAAAGCGCGCACGCTTGATGGCCGTAGTCAACTGGCGCTGATATCTCGCGTTGGTGCCGGTGATGCGGCTCGGCACGATCTTGCCCGTTTCCGTGATATAGCTCTTCAGCGTCTGCACATCTTTGTAATCGATTTCCTTCACACCTTCCGCGGTAAAGCGGCAAAATTTCTTGCGGCGAAATTGACGCGACATGGTAATTCTCCAAAAAATGATTTACGGCAATATAATCCGGCGATCTCAGGAAGCGGCGCCCTCGGCGCTTTCCCCCTCGGGGGCTTCCTCCACGCGCCGCTCGGCAAATTCGCGGCTGCCGCGCGACTCGCGATCGTCTTTCGACTTGACCAGCGGAGAGGGCCCGGTCACGGCGTCATCGCGGTGAATCACCAGATTGCGGATCACCGCATCGTTGAAGCGGAAGGCGGAGGTCAGTTCATCCAGCGCCGCCTGATTGCACTCGATGTTCATCAGCACATAGTGCGCCTTATGGACCTTGTTAATGGGATAGGCAAGCTGGCGCCGGCCCCAATCCTCCAGACGGTGTATCTTGCCGCCTTGAGAGGTTATGCCCGCGCGATAGCGCTCGATCATGGCAGGAACTTGCTCGCTCTGGTCAGGGTGGACCAGAAACACGATTTCATAGTGTCTCATCTAGACTCCCCATGGATTAGGGCCTTCCGTCATCGCGGTAAGGCAAGGAGAAACGAATTGTGTGAAGCGGACGCATTTTAATTGAAATCCGCTTGACAGGCAATGCCTTGGGCCGGCCTCTTGATCCGGCCCGGAAATTGGCCCGCCCCGGAGGCATCTTGAGGGGATCGGCTAATTAAGCTAATCGGCGATAAGGCATTGAAACTCAGCGCCCTTCCGATTTCATCTTTTGCAGGCGCTTGTCCGCCAACTGCGCGGCGGTGCTCTGGGGATAGTGCGCCGTAAGCTGTTCCAGGCTGGCGCGCGCCTTGGCCCATTCTCCCAGTTCGTAATAACTGAAAGCCAGCTTCAACATGGCATCGGGCACCTTGGAGCTTTGCGGGTAGGCGGTGATCACCTTGTTAAACTCATTAACCGCGTCACGGTAGCGCAGCGCCGCATAATGCGCCTCGCCCATCCAATAATGGGCGTTATCCGATAATTTGCCGCCGGGATAGGCGGCGAGCATATCCTTGAAGGCGTCAACGGCGTCGTCGTAACGGCCGCCCTTGATCAGGTCAAAGGCCTTTTGATAAGCGGTTTGTTCTTGTTCCGGATTGGTCGGAGCCGCAGCAGACGCCGCGGCGGGCGCGGGAACGGAACCCGCCGGCGCCGCAGCCCCGGGGGAAATCTCCAGCTGACGCAAGCGTCGATCGATGTCCAGATACAGATCGCGCTGCCGCTGCTTGATGCCGTTGAGCTCGTTGGCCTGCACCTCCAAGTCGCCCCGCAGCCTTTGCACGTCCTCCTGCAAGTGCTGAACGCGCATCAGCAGATCGGCCAATCCCTGCCCATCGACCATCCGCTCCAGTTTCGAGATCCGCGCTTCGATGGGCGGTCCCGCGTCGGATTGCGGCGTGATCGTTACCACCGGCGCGCCCTGCAAATCCGCCGCCGCGGCAGATGCCGCCGCCATGCAGGCAGCCGCCAACAAGCCCAGCAGCGCCGCGCGCTTCGTCATCACTGTGCGGTGTAAACGATTTCCACCCGGCGATTGAGGTGCCAGGCAGACTCATCATGCCCCGTGGCCGCGGGACGCTCTTCACCGTAACTCACGCTGCTGATTTGCTGTGCGGACACGCCCAGCAAGGCCATCATCTGTTTAACCGCGGCGGCGCGGCGCTCGCCCAGACCAATGTTGTATTCACGCGAGCCGCGCTCATCGGCATGCCCCTCCAAGGTCACTTTGACGGCGGGATGCTGCGCGAGATAGTTGGCGTGCGCCTGAACAATAGCGCGGTCCTCATCGTGGACGCTGCTGCTGTCCAAATCGAAATAGACCACCCGCTTGGCCATCAGATCGGCGGGGGCACCGGCCGGCGCGGTCTGCTCCTGTTGCGCTCCGCCGCCGGGGAGAGGCACTGCCTCTGCGCCGCCGCCCGGGGCAACCGGCATGGTCGTCGCCGATTCCGGCGGTTGTGTTTGTCCGCCCTGCACGGGGGCCCCGCCCCCCTGCTGCTTCTTAGAACCGAATGTACCGCATGCGGCCAGCATCACCACGGGAATAACGATTAATCCGATCTTGATCCATTTATTCATATTATTTCTCCTCAAGCTTTGATGAAGTTCGGTTAGACTTCATTAATTGGTAAAGTTCATTGCCGAACGGGCGCCCACGCCGGCTCCCGCGCATCGCCCTCACGGGCGGAGAGTCGCTGCTTCACCCGGCCATCCACCGATACCGCCGCCAACACCCCGCGCATCTTCTCTTCGGTAGCGTAGATGATCATCCTACCATTTGGCGCAAAACTCGGCGACTCATCCAGCCGGCCGTCGGTCAGCACCTGCAGGGATTTGTTTTGCATATCCAGCACTGCGATCTGATAACGATTATTGTCCCCGTGCACCATGGCAATAGTATGACCGTCGGCGGCAAACGAGGCCCGCGCATTATAACTGCCCTCGAAGGTCAAGCGCTCGGCGCGGCCCCCGGCCACGGGCATGCGATATATCTGCGGCGTACCGCCGCGATCGGAAGTAAAGATAATGGAGCGGCCGTCCGGCGACCAGGCCGGTTCGGTGTCGATGCCGAGGCTGTCCGTCAGACGGTGCAGCTGATTGCTCGCCAGGTCCATCACGTAGATATCCGGATTGCCTTCCTTGGACAACACCAGCGCGATTTTCTCGCCATCCGGCGACCACGCCGGCGCGCCGTTGATGCCTTCAAACGAAGTAAGCAACTGCCGCCGGCCGCTGCGCAGGTCCTGTATATAGATCTTGGGCCGATTGTTCTCGAAAGAGACATAGGCCAGGCGCGAGGCATCGGGCGACCACGCCGGCGACATCAGGGGTTGGTTGGATTGCAGCATGGGCCGCGGATCATAACCGTCGGAATCCGCCACCTCCAGGGAATAGCGCCGCTTGCCGGCCCCCGCACCGGTCACGGTGATATAGGCGATGCGCGTGGCGAAGGCCCCGGGCTCGCCGGTGAGGGTTTCATAAATCATATCGGCGATTTGATGCGCGGTGCGGCGCAAGGTATCGGCGTTGCTGCGGATGCTATACCCGGACAGCTGTACGCCGCGGAACACGTCGAACAATTGAAACTGCACCACATAACCCGCGCCCTGTACCGCCACCTTGCCGATCACCAGGTTATCCGTTTTCAGCAAGCGCCAGTCGCGGAAATTCACTTGGCTCGCCTCGGAGGGGCGGGCGATCAGATCATCCCTGGCCACCGGTGCGAAGCGGCCGCTGCGCCGCAAGTCCGCGGCGATGACCTCGGCCACATCCACCGGCAAGGCGGCGCCGCCGGAAGCAAACGGCACCACGGCGATGGGCACGGCGCCTACTACACCCTGGGTGATCTCGATATCAAGCACAGCATGCGCGGCATGGCTTAAAAATAACATGCAGAAGATCAGCGGAAATTTTTTAAAAAGCACTTTTAGCCCGTTCATTGTTTCGGCTCAAAATTAAAGATGATATCTCGATCGAACACGGCGGGATCGCGCGGCTGCGGCAATGGTGAAGCCCTGAATACCGCCGCCTCCACCGAACGCCTGTAAGAAGGGTCCCCGGTACACGCCGAGGCATCCACACTCACCACTTCCCCTCCGGAAATCTGTTTCACACGCACTTTACACGAAGTCCCTTGCGACAGCGAAGGCGGCTTGATCCAATTCCGCTCAACCTTCTGCGCGATTGCGTTACTGTATTGATCGCGCAGGGAGGCCAACTGACGCCGACGCTGTTCCGCCTGGGCCTTTTCCGCGCGCTGCTGTTCCTCCTGCGCTAACTGCTGCTTCAATAAGTCTTCATCCTCGCGCTGGCGGCGCGCGTCATCGGCCTTGCGCTGTTCTTCCGCTTTACGCTGCTCTTCCGCGGCCTGGCGCTTGACCGCTTCCGCCTTGCGGCGCTCTTCTTCCATTTTACGTTTGGCCCCCTGCTCCGCCAAACGTTTTTGCTCCTCGGCACGTTTAAGGTCCTTGGCCTCTTTCGCCGCCTTAATCTTCGCCTGGCGCTGCTGCTCCGCTTCTTGCTGCTTTTTCTTCTGAACGGCCTCTTGCGCCTCGCGCCGACTCTGCTCCTCTGCGCGTTGCTTTTCCAGTTCGGCCTGGCGCTTGGCCTCCTCTTGATCGCGTCTGCTCTGTTCTTCCTGGCGTTTGCGCTCCTTTTCCGCCAGCAGCTTGGTCTCGTCGATCACCACGGCCTGGACGATTTCCCCGCTGCTTTGCAACGGCGGCGGCTTGCTGTCCCATCTGAGGCTCACCACCAATAGCAACAACAACACCGCATGGACCAGCACCGCGTAGATGAGCGCGCGAGGATTTTTCAATAACTCTTTAAGCATGTCACCTCGTGATCAGCCCGGCCTCATTCCGCCACCGGAATTTAACGCTGGCGCGACGGTTTTTCCGCCGGTTGAGTCAATAAACCCACGCTGGGCGCCCCCGCCTGCTGCAGCAAGGTCATGGCGTACACCACATGGCCATAGGCGGCATCCTTATCGCCGCGCACCAGCACCGGCACATCCGGCTGCTGCTTCAATATCAGGCGCGCGCGCCGCACCAGATCCTCGCCGCTCACCGGCCGGCCCTCGCGCTCGCCCAAATTTAGATACAGCTTGCCCGCGGTATCGACGGTCACCACCAGCGGTTCCTTGGTCTCCTGGTCAAT
>Ga0153916_10000135_pt1 | contig 43131 bp, 54 predicted proteins | sample Opewatmetagenome_FD_109642 | JGI IMG/M metagenome (GOLD analysis project Ga0153916, IMG submission 109642) | Freshwater wetland microbial communities from Ohio, USA - Open water 3 Core 3 Depth 4 metaG | ecosystem: Environmental > Aquatic > Freshwater > Wetlands | place: USA: Ohio, Lake Erie...
CATGACGGAGGTTGATCAGAAGACCCAAGAAGTCTATGAGCGGGACTCTGTTGTGATCATCAGTCCGTCGTACCTGAAATATTTTGGGGGCTACGCTGCTAAAATGCGCCTGGGCCCGGGGATGCGTGGTCTTTCGGTTTGTGAGTTGCAGGAAGACGGTCGCATCGACGTGAACATCCACGCGCGCGGGAGGCGACTCTAGATGCTCTTGCTGGCTTTTGGAAACAAGGCGCGCAACGGAAAGGATACTGCGGCTGCAGCGATCCAGGACTACTTTGATCAAAAGCTCGCAAATCACATTATGTACTACGGCGAAGTGCCCTCGAAGATCGCTGCCCTTCCGCCGATTGTGAAGATTTTTAGGTTTGCTGACGGGGTTTACGAAGAGGCGCGCACGAAGTACGGTATGACGGAGAAGAATTCGGTGCTGTTACAGCAGATTGGCCACGGTCGAAGACAGAGCGATCCGGAATATTGGATTCGTCAGTGCTTTGAAAAAATTGAGTCCGAGAAGGATTCAGGTCGTTTGATCGCCATTATTGCGGATATGCGTTATCGAAACGAGGCTGAATTCGTTAAGCGTCGAGGTGGGTTCCTTGTCAACGTCACGCGTATCAATCCGGACGGGAAGCCTTACATTGCGCAGGATAGGTCGGCCGATCACCCTTCGGAGATTGAGTTAGATGATTGCAATTGGGACTATCGGATCGTCTCTAAAGAGGCGGCTCTTACTGGCGAGTACGCTGTTACTCTGGTTGAGTACTTGAGAGGAATTGGCGGATTGGGGGCAGTATGAAAATAATTGAGCCTTCAGCAGTTTTGATTCGTCCCCAGGGCGCAGAAGGGGGCTTGATTGCGCTCCGCACCATCGAGTCCATGGCTCGGATCTCGCACCGATCAGAAGAAGCACAGACAGATGATTCATGGCGGCGATTTCTTACAGCGAACGTGTTGGAGCACGGTGACTGGAGTGTGACGGAGCACGGCACCGCGTCTGTGGTTTTTCGCGTCGATCGAGGCGTGACCCATGAGTTGGTACGTCACCGTTTGTTCTCCTTCACACAGGAGTCTACGCGGTTTGTGAACGGGCGCAAAACATATCCTGACGGATTAGAGTTCATCGCGCCTGTAATCGATCACGGTCTTTCCATATTTTGGGTAGAAAGCCTCCGGCAAGCCGAAGATTCTTACATGGGCATGTTGGCCGAGGGTTGGAAACCACAGGAGGCCCGCTCGGTGCTTCCCAACGCCCTAGCATCGACCATCGGCGTCACAGGCAATTTTCGTAACTGGCGGCACTTCTTTTTGATGAGGACCACCAAAGAAACGCATCCTGATTTTCGCCGGGTCACGATTCCCTTGCTGGAAGTTTTCAAAGAGCGCATTCCACTTTTGTATGACGACATTGAGCCGTTGGCTCGGCAAATTGACAATCTGAGAAAGGCTCGATGATGAAATCGATTTACTTGATCGGATCTCTTCGCAATCCAAACATCCCGGAGACGGCGCGCGAGATACGAGCGGCGGGGTTTGATGTGTTTGATGATTGGTTTGCTCCTGGCCCGGAGACGGATGATTTTTGGCGCAACTACGAGAAGTCGAAGGGGAGCAGCTACCAAGAAGCGTTGTATGGATACGCGGCTCGGCACGTTTTTGAGTTCGATAAATCACATCTTGATCGGTGTGATGCGGCGATCATGGTTATGCCGGCCGGAAAGTCTGCTCATTTGGAATTGGGCTACGTGCTCGGCAATAAAAAGCCGGGGTTTATTTTGTTTGACGAAGAGCCGGAGCGGTGGGATGTTATGTATCAGTTCGCTACCGGTATTTTCTTTTGTAAGGAAGATTTGTTCAAAGCTTTGAAAATACTACGTTAGGAGAAAACGATGAGCATCATTGACAAGAAGACTGAGCAGGACGGACAGGTCATTAGCATGGAGCGCACTATTAAGTGCGACGCCGAGGGGTGCGAGAGCTCCGCGACGTTCAACCCCCAAGACGTCGAACAGATCAAGGCGCTTCCTGAGTGGGTTCGAGCCTACCGTGTTGTGAACCGCGGCGATCGAAAGGCTTTCGGCTACTGTTCGGACGTCTGCGAAGTCAACGGTATCACCGCTGGCAATCACAATGTTCCAGAGCCGAAGAAGGTCACGGAAGTCACGTCCCAAGCAGAGATCAAGCAAGCCATTGCGAACGCAGAAGCTGCGAAGGCTCTTGCCGGCAAGGACGCGGGCACGGAAGCTGCGGCCAAGAAGACAATCCAACTGACTGACGGAGAATAACGTGCCTGAGTTCGAACCGATGCTCAAATCCTTTGTGGAGTTCGTTGGGATTTTCAAAGGTGAAGATCCTATGGTTTCTGTAGTTGCCGAGATCACGAAGGAAGGGTTCAAGTGGGAAACGGTCCCGAATCCGAAATACTGCGTGCGCCAGAATTTTACAGTTGGTCACGCGGGTCCGGAAGACTTAGCACAGTTCGTTAATAAGGCCCTCCAGGAAATTGCCATCCTGGGAGGCATGATGGTGCATAAGAAAGAGCCCCATCAGCAGTTTGATTTTAGCAATCAGGTCTTTGTTCCGATGCATATGTTTTCGAGAATCGAGTGCATTGTAAAGAGGATCACTACTACTCCGGAGAATCCGGATGCGCTGGAGACGAAGGAGATGACAAATTGACGATTCCCATGAATCCATACCTTCGGAGCGAAGATGACGGCAGTCGGTTTATGATTTCTGGAGAGATAACCGCCGCCACCGCTTTTAATTTTATTAAGCATTACGACGGAGGCACGATTTTTCTAAGCTCGGTTGGTGGGGACATCGGCGCCACGTTGGCGATTTTTGACCACATTAAGTCGTTCGAGAACACCCGTATCGTGGCTACGGGCGTTAATCAGTCTGCGGCCGCGGTTCTTCTGCAGGCCGCCGACGTTCGCATCATGACTCGGAATGCGGTACTGCAGTATATCCCACCGCCGGAAAATCGGGACGTGGATCCGCAGCGTTGGTTTTTGCATTCAAATATCGTGAATCTCGTGCGCGAACGCACGGGGATGGCGCTGCCAGAGTCGTACGATCTGTTTGATGAGCAGATGATCAATGCCGAGCGCGCACTGCAGCTGGGCCTGATCGATAAAATTGAAGGGAGAGAGGATGACTATGTCGACCCCAACGACCTCAGAAACTGGGAAGGTATTGGACTTCCAGGAAGCGAAAGCTCGGTTGTTGAACCCGAACCGGAAATCCCCAGCGCCGAGTGAGGCGTTGTCGGGTGTCGTCGCACACTTCAAGTTCTCGCGCCTTCCGCGCGTTGAGCGCATTGCTCGGACTTTGGCCACGCTTTCCATTCAGTCTGATAACTGGGAGCCGTTTATTAGGTTAGCGGAGATGATGATCCCATATGTGGATTCAGACTTTACAACGCTTCCGAAGTGTGTTACTCTAGAAGAGGTCAATAATGCCGTTCAAGCCGATCAAGAGTCTTAAGGACGAAGAGCTTGTGGTTGATTTGATCAACCGTTATCGTCTTTTGGCTGCGTCAGACGACGCGTCGATAAAGCAGAAGCTCCATGCGCTTGCGCGAATTGAGTATCTGGCCGGTTTGGCTGGAGAGGATCCTGGAGAAGGATCCGCGGCTCTTCCGCCTCTGGAAGAGACAGAAGTGGCGGAAGAGGCATCGCCGGTACCGGAGCCGGTCTCGTCAGCTATTTTGCCGGCGATCGTGAAGGGCGTCGAGGGATCGAATTTCGATGAAATTTAGGAGGGTCTGATGGCCGTCGAGCATGCGCTTTTTGACGCGGGAGAAGGTCAATGGTCCGTGATCGCGGAGACTCCTGCGGGGACTATGGTGACTACATTTTCCGGGCCGGGGGCTAAACTGCGCGCGAACGCGTACGGGCTGTGGATGAATGGAAGGTTTCCCGTCCCGTTGCCTAAAGAGCTTTTCGTCACGGACGTCAAGGGACGCAAAATCAAATTGGTGCTTGACGGTGTTGAGTGGTCTTCTGATACGAAACGTGGTACTATTACAGCGCGTCCGAAAAACCCTATAGCGGAAGTGGATGTTTCGGGGAAACCGGAATCCGATGTTGTGATTGGAGAGAAACAATGATTTTGTTATCCGCGGACTTTGAGACCACGGGCCTGGACCCGTCGACTGATCGCATCATAGAGGTTGGTGCTGTTCTTTACTCCACGAATATGGATCAAGCGCTTGAGACCGCCGGCTTCCTCGTCAATCCCGAGATGCCTATTCCGACCGAGATCACGAAGCTGACCGGCATCAATAACGCCATGGTCAAGAAGTTCGGACTCGAGTCTAAGCACGCGTTTGAGAAGTATGCCGCGATGGTGGAAGTCGCGGACGCGGTTATTGGGCAGAATTTCTTGCGCTTCGATGCTCTCTTTGCCAACGCCTGGGCGGCGCGCGAGAAGCAAACGCTTCCGAGTCGCTTGATCATCGACACGCGTACGGATCTCCCGGGGGTGGAATCCAAGCATCTCGGATATATGGCAGCCGATGCTGGATTCCTTAACCCTTTTCCTCACCGCGCAGTTTCAGATTGCATGACGGTCCTTAAGCTCGTCGCAATGCATAACATCGACGATGTGGTGGCTCTTGCCAAAGAGCCCACGATTGTGTTACTATCTCAAGCGTCGATCGATGAGCGTCATTTGTGCAAGGCTCGGAAGTACCAATGGAATCCGGATTTCAAAGTCTGGTGGAAGGCTTTGAAGCAGTCGCAGGTTTCGAAAGAGCAGAACGAGGCGCCATTCGGGACGAGAATTTCGGACATCCCAGTTGAACGGTTGTGGCACAGTAGGTAAATCTCAAACGGAGGCAACATGCTTATCACGCAGAAAGTCTATGAAAAAGCCCCGACGGGCATCTATACCGCGGTGTTTGCGGATTACGTCGACCTGGGAATGAAGACGAATCCGTTCGCAAAGGGCAATCAGCCGAAAGAGCGTCCCCGCATTCTATTCACTTGGGTTCTGAATGCGAAGGATGCAGAGGGCAATTACTATCGTGTCCAGCGGGAAGTTACGAAGAGTCTGCATGATAAGGCCGGCTTGCGGCAAGTTGTGCTTGACATGACGGGTGTGAACCCCGGTTCGGAGTTCGAGCTCGAGACTCTGATTGGTAAGTGCAACCTCGTTGCGGTGAAGAAGGGCGTGAGTCAGACAGGGAAGCCGAAGTCTACGATCGAGTCTTTCATGCCGGCGAAGGAAGTGTTCGCCGTCCCCGCGACCTTCGTTCGCGCGAAGGACCGCACCAACGATCAGGCCACGACTCAGACTACTGCGGCGCAGACGGCTGCTCCTGCGGCTAGCCCAGCGGCCCAGGCGGCTCCGGTAGTGCAGGACGAAGACATCCCGTTCTAAGAGCGGGCTTTCGGTAAGCGATAAGAGAGGGGGCTTCGGCCCCCTCTCACTTTCAGAAAAGGATGCTCATGCCGCGGAGAGTCACAACCGAAGAGTTTATAGAGCGGGCGAAAGCGGTCCACGGGGGCAGGTATGATTATTCGTCTACTGTGTATGTGAACGCTAACGCGAAAATAAAATATGTGTGCCCCGTTCACGGAGAGGTTGAACAGTGGCCTAAGGTTCATGTCCGCAACTCGGCCTCGAGAAAGTCTGCTGGGTGCCCTAGATGTATTCGCAGGCAAGGCGGACCCGTTCGTCAGCGGTCAGGTGAGACGTGGGAGTTTCCGTGCGTTCATGGTGTTGTTACCTTGCCCGCTCGTGGGGTATCCAATGGTCAAGTTCGTTGGTCTCCGAGTTTGGAGAGATGGTATTGCAGGTCCTGCGATGCTTTAGTTCACAAGAAGAGTAGAGATGGATCGGGTAGGCAAGGCCTTCTGAGCCGCATGAAGCATATTGTCCGGAGTAGTAAGGACAATGCTAAAAAGAGTGGATACGCTCCGATATCGGAGTCTCCGGAAGATTTACTGAGGATGTGGGCTTTGCAGGGCGGGGCGGATGCCATTACAGAGGAGCCTATTGATTTATTGGCGGCGGTTGCTCACCACGACCACGATTGCGGAAAGACTTTTGGGTTTGTTTCTTCGTGGGTGAATCTCGCGGAGGGACATCTTAGAAAGCTTTCGTATGAAGGTCGAGCGAAGATGTTTGCAAAGATGTTTCCTGAAGAAGTCAAACGGGCAACAGAGCTTTTGTCGGAGACGACGGTAAAGGGTGAAAATGACAAACGCCGGACAACATCCAGCGATTGCATTTCTGAATAGTCTCTTTTTGCCGGGGGACTTGATCTGCCTTCAGTTAATACACCAAAAGAGTCGAGGCACGGCCGTTCGGTTCCTGAAGGCCGAAGATGTAAACGATGATGTAATTCGACTTCTGCAAGAGAAGAACGCAGAGGGCTATAATATATATTTTTGCCCGAATGCATTTGTTTCGGGGGCCTCGCGCCGGAAGAAAGAATTTGTTGGAGAGATAAGAACAGCTTTCATTGAGATTGACAACGACGCGATCGTTTCTGTTGACAACATCGACGACTCGGTTTTTGTGGGCCAGGTTCCCGAGCCAGCTTTCATTACCGAATCTAGTCCCGGAAAGCGGCAGGTTTTTTGGAAGTTACAGTCGGGCTTTACAACTTCTCAGCTCGAGGCATTAAATCGCTCTCTCCTTCTCCGCTTCGGGGGAGATCCTGCGTGTTCGGATGTTGTTCGTGTTCTTCGCTTGCCGAATTTTGAAAATTTGAAATACGATTCAAAACCCCTCTCAAAAATCCTCGTTGCAGGCGACAGCTCTCGCCACTCTCTGGAAGAGTTCAGCCTCCCGATCCAAGAAAATAAGACAGTCGTTAAGATCGAAGCCAAAGAAGAGGAACTGCGATCCATCGCCACTTTTCTTGAGAAGGCGTTAGACGAATCGGGTATTGATTATGATGGGCCCAGAGTTTGGGGACAGACAGGATATTTGTGGGAGTTGGGAAGTTGTGTTTGGGCCGCAGACCATACTACTGGAGAGGGCGGCGCGTGCATTATACTTATGAAATCTGGGGCGATTTCATATTCTTGCCGTCATTCTAGCTGTATGAGGAATCACAGAGATTGGCTGCAGTTTCGGGAGCTGATTGAGACTCGCGTCGGTCACAAGTTTGCGTTTGCGGAGAAGAAGGATTGGAGTTCGGGCGTTATCCTTGGTGATGGGCCGTACACCGATGTTAAGCCTCCGACGATTTCGAAGGCCATAGGTCTTCGCGACGATATGTCAGATACTGTTCTTTCTGGTCGGCTGGGCGAGCTTTGTCAGACCCGCCTCATTGATCAGAAGCGCTTTCCTATCGCGTATGCTTGGCCCGCGTTGCTTGCGGCCGCGGGCGTGATGGTGCCTCCGGTTCCCGCGAGTCCCGATGTAGTGACCGCGGTAGACCCCATGACCAATTCGTTCACTGCTCTTGTTGGTCCCGTCCATAGTGGAAAATCACAAGCGATCAATTGGGCAAACGGAATCATCGGCCTGCCGCGTGAGATGTATTCGGAAGTCCGTGCCGGCTCCTCGGAGTCTTTGTTGCGCAAGCTGATGGGCATGAAGAAGAAGGGAACGCTCATGCGTTCTCTTTTGATTGACCTGGATGAGTGGGCGCATCTCTTCGCTAAGGCCTCCATCGAGAGTTCATCTTTTGCGACGTTTCTCCAGACGGCGTTTTACAAGAATCACGTCAACGTTGTCCTGGGCGGGGGTTTTGAAGTCGATCTCATTTGCGCCCTCACGTTGATCGGCGGCATCGTCGAGGATGATTTCAGTTCATGCTTTGGAGCGAAGTCCATGGGGGGCTTGCACGATCGTTTTGTTTTCGGCCTCTCTCCCTCGGATTACAATTTCATGTATCAGCCGTTCGAAGGGAAGCCGGAAAAGCTTGAGCCTGTCATGGTCGCCATCGACAAAGACGTATGGGAGATGGTTAAGGTAATTCGAAGGGAGACGGGAGCCGGGCGCGAAGCTGAGCATGCGGTGCGCGCGGCGCATATTTGTGCATCGTATGACGGGCGTATAACTCTCCATGCCAAAGACTGTGAGGCTTCGGTTCGTGCTTTCGTTGCAGATCAGCTTCGGGTTCGTGAGATCTTGCGCCCCAATGAGGGCGTTACGAACGATGCGGCATGCGCGAACGAGATACTACTGTGGATGAAAAACAATGCTCCGAACGGTGAACTCGTGCCCGAGCGTCGTCTGCAGCACGGCATCCGCCGGCAGCTTTCAAAACTGGGTCCAGGCGTGTTTCGATCGTCGGTTACAAATCTCATGATATCTGGTATGCTTGTAGTTGGCGATGATCCAACCGGCAAAGTGTGGGGCGGTCGGCGTCCGAAACTCTACCAGCTGTGCGTTGAGGAGAACTCTTGACGAAGCTGCACATGGACTTTGAGTCCAGGTCGGCCCTCGATTTGAAATTGGTTGGGCTCGATAATTACTCTCGGCACCCAAGCACTCGAGTGCTTATGCTGGCGTGGGCTATCGATAAAAATCCAGTCCAGCGGCACGAGTGGCAATCAGAGACGAATAGGCCGTGTTTGGAAGATCTCCCTCCGGAGTTTCGGGAGGCGCTGAGAGATCCGCAGATTTTGAAATACGCGTGGAACGCGGGCTTTGAGCGCACCATGTTTCAGACCCAGTTTGGTGTGTGGATTCCGTACGAGCAGTGGCGAGACCCCATGGTTTATGCACGGTATCTTTCTCTTCCGGGCGCCTTAGCGGATTTTCAAAAGAACTTAGGATTGCCGCTGTCCGCGGCAAAGATGTCGGAAGGGAAGCGTCTCATTAAACTGTTTTGCAAGCCTCTCAAAGAGCGCAAGAGAAAAAAGAAGGGGCAAGATGACGGCCTTCTGTTTGATATTTCTCCCCTATCTGGGGCGGTAGTGGAAGCGAAATTCAACAACTGGCAGACTCACCCAGACGACTGGAAAATTTTTGGAGAGTACTGCAGCCAAGACGTCGTGGCCGAACGGGATGCCGGCGAGTTTTGTGAAAAGTACTTTCCGTTGCCCGAGACAGAATTGCGTGGCTGGTTCTTGGATCAAAAGATCAATCAAGCCGGTATGCCCGCGGACGATAAGTTCGCTGAGAACTCTGTGATTCTTGCGGAGCGTGCCAAGAATAATGCCAAGGAGGAAGCGAAGAAGCTTACTGGTCTCGATAATCCTAATTCTCGAGACAAGATGCTTGTGTGGTGCCAAGCTCGTGGGTACACATTCAAGTCGCTTCGGAAAGAGCCGGTATCGATTTTTCTTTCCGGCGAGAATGTGGATCCTACCCTTCGCGCGGCTCTTGCGCTCCGTGCGGAGTCCGCAAAAACGTCTTATACCAAGTTGAAGAAGATTCGTTCTGCAATCGCTCCCGACGGGCGGTTGCGGAACCAATTTTTGTTTATGGGGTCTGCTCGTGCCGGCCGGTGGTCCGGGCAGGACGTGCAGTTGCACAACATGGCGCGCCCCATCAAAGAGCTCGAAGAGCAGGAAGTCTTGGATCGGGTTCGAGACGCCATTTACAAGTTGGACTATCAGGGAATTAAGAACATCTATCCTGGCGTAATTACGGCGGTCACGTCTTGTATTCGATCGGACTTCGTTGCTCCGCCCGGCAAACGTCTGAACGTTTGCGATCTCAACGCCATTGAGACGCGTGTCGCAGCATGGTTTTGTGAGTGTGAGGCGCTGCTTAAAGTATTTTGCGATGGGCGCGACCCGTATCTTGACTTCGCATCGCGCATGTACCAAATCCCGTACGAGGAGTTGTATAAGCGATACAAGGCCGGAGATCCTGAAGCGAAGAGGATGCGCCAGATCGCGAAGCCCGCGGTGTTGGGTTGTGTGTACAGGCTGAGCGGCGGCGAACTTGTCCTGAATCGGTACAAAGATTTGGTAAAGGGTGGCCTGTGGGGCTATGCCGAAAACATGGGCGTGAAGATGGATCAGAAGACGGCCCACAAATCGGTTGCCGTTTTCCGAGAGGCCTACGAAGAAATTAAGTTTATGTGGTACCATCTCGAAGACGCCGTCGCAAAAGTCCTCAAGCATGGCGGCACCGTTGAGTTGGGCCCGGGCGGCTGTGTTGTAGTTGGGAAGATCACGCGCCGGGGCAAGATGCCGATTTTGTATATCCAACTTCCTTCCGGTCGGCGCTTGCACTACATCGACGCCCATCTGGAGACGAGAGAGCGCAAGGGCAAGGACAAAGACGGCAAGTCGACTACGTACACCAAGGAAGGCATGGTGTACAAGGGCATCAATCAGATCACGAAGCAGTGGTCGGACATCGAGACGAACGGTGGCAAACTTCTCGAAAATATTGTTCAAGCTATGGCGCGCGATGTCCTTTTGCATTCGATGTTTTTGGCTGACGATTTTGGCATGAGAATCGTGGGTCATGTACACGACGAGGTCATAACACTCAGTGATGATGATCCGCTTGAGTCGGGTTTGGAAACTCTTAAGTGGTGTATGTCGCAACCGCCGGCCTACATGCCGGGATTTGTCTTGACAGCGGAAGGGTACGAGGCGTACTATTACCGTAAAGGATGACACGATGAACATTTCAACATTGGCAGCGAAGAAGTTAGAGAACTTCACGGAAGAAGAGAAGGTCGCCCATTACAGCGAAGTTTGCGAAGTTCTGGGATTGGATCCTCGCAAGCGGCCGTTCGAGTACCTTTACGTCGACAATGAGTACGAGGGCCGCAATCTCATTCTCTACGTCACAAAGGCTGGCTCGAATCAGCTTCGAGCCAACATGGGCATCGATATTGAGCCGGTTGCTATTACGATCCAGGCCGGCGTCGCGATTGCAGTTGCGAATGCCGCGGACAAGACTGGCCGTACTGACTCCTGTGTGGGCGCGGTTACGATTGAGGGCCTGACTGGCAAGTCGCTCGCCAATGCCGTCATGTCCGCGGAGACCAAGGCCAAGCGTCGTGTGACGATTTCAATTTCGGGCATTGGTTTGCTTGACGAGACCGAAGTTCAGGACTTGTCCGGGACGGTTACGAAGGTTGTGCCGGACGCGCCACAGGTTTCGGCGCCGCAACTGACCGCTCCGGCCACAGCGGCGGCCACAACCCCCACGGAAGTTATCTCTTCTATCGATCCGATGATCATCGAGGCTGGTCGCCAGATGGCTCAGCGTGGGCACGAAACGTTCATTGCTCCATTGTTAGCGGCGGCTGCCGCGGAAGCGGATCGCAAGCCTACAACCGAAGAGATAACGGAATTTCGGAAGCGGTACGAGAAGTTGGTTATTGACCTGCAGATGAACGGCGTGATCGCTGCCCCGGGTCAAACCGCAGCTAAGCGTATTCGAACGTGGTTTCTTCAAAAGGCGGGATGCGACGGAAGAGATTTGACTTTTGGAAAGTGGCGGGATACACTTGGTTTTATGGAGCAGGGAGTGGCGTCCGAGGGCATCAAAGGCCTCGTCGTCCGAGTTCTCAAGGAGACAGAATAAACATGTTTGAATCGGCTCCCGAAGAGAGCTTCATCGAGCGGGTGTTGTCGAATTTGTTTCCCCCGAAGTGGCCCGCTCTGCATCCCAAAAATGATCTTTCTGGGTCTTTGGAATATCAAGGGCGCAAGAGTCGTACGGGCGTGGACCACTCGCCTCTGATGGCAGTGGGGCGCGTTGTCGGGGAGGCGCAGCCTCGCCGCGTGCTTCTGATGGGGCCGAGGACTTCGTGGACTTAATCCTGAATCCAGAACAGTTGGAGGCGGTCGCCGCGCGCGAGGGGTACTGGTGTTGTATGGCCGGACCCGGCAGCGGGAAAACTAGAGTCATTACTGAGCGGTACAAAGAGCTGAATGCTCTCGGCGGCCACATTCTGAATCTGACTTTCACAAGGCAAGCTGCTCAAGAGATGGCCAAGCGCGCCGGCCTGGACGAAGAGCAGACTGTATTTCGAACGTTTCACAGCTTTTGCCGGGAGCTGATCTATAAAGAATCCGCCCACCTGGGGTTCGAACTCATCGCGTGCCCTCCGGAGCAAGGCAAGATCGTGAAGCTTTTGGGATCGCTGTGCCGGCGATTTGGTGCGATCAAGTACAAGGATCTGGCGCAATACATTTCGGAACAGAAGCGCAAAGGTATTGCTCCGGAGTTTGCGCGTGGTCGAGGAAGTTTGGTTTTGGCGTACCAGGAGTATGAGAGTGCGTGTCGGAATCAGGGTTGGCTGGACTATGACTCGATGATCGTCGAGACGGCCAATCTGCTCGAGAGGAACGCGGAGGTCCGAGCCCGGTGGCAATTTGATTGGGTTCAAGTGGACGAAGCGCAGGACACTGACGCGGTGCAGTTCAAGATCATCAAATTAATCTCAGAGGAGCACAAAAATGTTTTCCTCGTTGGCGACGAAGAGCAGCTTCTTTATTCATGGCGCGGAGCAGTTCCTGATTCACTTTCGTCATTCACTACTCTTTTTCCCGGCGGTAAGTTTATCTATCTTTTTCGTAATTACCGCTCTACTCCTGAGATCGTTCAGTTCTGCAAAGAGAATGCGCCTAAACAGTCTGAACTTATCAGCCGACTGGTGTCGGAAAGAGAGTCTGGAGTTCCTCCCACCATTATTCGATATGACTCAGATGTTCACGAAGCGGAGTTTACCATCTCGTCTATTATCGAGCCCGAAGATACAGCTATCCTCGCTCGAACTAATCGACAGCTCGCTCGTTTCGAAAATATCTGCATTGAGCGAGGAATTAAGTACAGTCTGCTCGGCAAGGCCGGATTCTGGACTCAGCCTGAGACCCGAAATGTGCTTGCTCTACTGCAGGCTAGCATCTATCCTACGGACGCAGCGGTTGCTACAATTATCCAGTGTCCCTACGACTGTACCCGCTTCCTCCGAAAGCGAGACGTCCTCGATGCCATTAAGTCCAATCGCAAAGACGGCGACGAAAGGTCGTACATCGAAATCCTCTCGGACTCGTCGGCCTTCAAAGGCTTCCCGGAGAACCAGCAAGAAAATATCCGGAGGGTTCAAGCATTCATACGACGCCTCCACGCTTCCTCGGTAGAGTCGGCGTCACAGACGTTGAAAAGAGTACTTGATGTTTCAGATGTGCTGACGTATTATGAGACTGAAGAGGAAAGCGACGGGGACAACGATGCGATCGAAAACATCAATGAGATCTACAAAATCTCGGCGCGGTTCCAAAACGCCAAAGAGTTCCTTGACTTCGCCCGGCGGGCAATTGCAGCTAGTCGCAAAAGTAAACAGAAAAGATTGACGATTAGCACCATCCACCAGTCGAAAGGTCGGGAATTCAAAGAGGTATTTCTGGTTGGTGTTTGTGAAGGTATGCTACCTCATAAGCGCGGGGAGTTGGCAGAAGAGCGACGTATATTTTTTGTAGGGTGTTCTCGTGCTGCCGAGCGTCTTTGGATTTCGTATTTTGGACCACCGTCTTCTTTTCTCGAGAGGTACATAAACGATGGACAGCAACAAGAAGCGCATAGAATACAAGAAGAGAGGATTGTGCGGGTGCGGCCGCAAGCCACCCTTGGGTTTGAAAACCTGTCTTCGGTGTCGGAGGGGGACTGATCACCTTCGTCGAAAATATCTTCGGGAGGGTCTTTGTATTTGCAGTCGGAAGATCGACGTTAAAGGATTTGCGAAGTGTTCCATCTGTCGTAAGCAAACGAATGAGAGAAATCGTAAGCTGAAACTAGAAGTGATTGCAGCGTATGGGGGCAGATGTCAATGTCCAGGTTGTTTGGTTGTAGAGCCAGAGTGGCTGAGCATGGACCACGTTGAGGGCGGCGGGCTAAAGCATCGCCGGGATCTGAAAGTGTTAGGGCTAGATTTTTACAGGTGGTTGAAAAAGATGGGGTTTCCGAAAAAAGGATTTAGATTGTTGTGTTATAATTGCAATCTGTCGCGTGGGCATTTTGGGTATTGCCCACACGAGAGGAGAAGTTGATGGGTTTCCTTTTTATCGATTACAAAGGCAATCAAAAAATTCGACACAGCTATTCCGCGGGCCAGGAATTTGATCGCAACCCATATCTGTTTTATCTCCGTCGCGTCGTGGGCTGGAGCGAGAAGGATACGAAGGCGGCATTGCTATTTGGACGCGCACTCGAGTCCGCGATTCAGTTCTACCACGAAAATAACGGTAGTGGCGCCGTCGAGGAGTTTGAGCGCCTGTGGGTTGTCCACAAAGATAAGGATGATCTGATCTACACGAAGCGCGAGCGAGATTGGGAGTCTCTTAACCGCGCCGGCCGAGAGATGATGCAGCTCTATAAGATTCGCCAGCCAGGCTTGCCGATGCCTATGTCGACTCGGTTCCAGCGGGAGTTCACGCGTGAAGTCTTCCCGGGGGATCCTAAGTTTGGCGGCATCGAGTTTTACGGAAAACTTGACGCGATGCCCTCCGTTGATCCCTACCACCCCTTGTTGACCAAGATCGAGTGGCAGGACAAGTATGGTCTTGTTCGGCCGGTGATCGTCGACATCAAAACTAGCGGCCAGGACTTTTCCGACTCTCCTGGTATCTGCGCCCACGATATTCAGCTCCGATCATATTCGTGGCTGACGGGCAAGCGGGACGTTGCGTTCCTTTGGTTCAAGAAGAACTTGCACGAGATCGAGAAGGGCACTAGCGTCACACTCTTGGCTGATGCGAAGCCATTCAAAGCCGGCGAAGAGGCTGTGGTGGCGCACTCAACGGAGGCCGAGGGCACCTTCATTGTGAAAGATGATTTTGTAATGGAGGAAATGAAGAAGTTTGTGGGGGATAAGCCGACTACGAAAGAAGGAAAAGCTCGGAAGCTTGAGTTTCTTGAGAACGCCGCGACGCGAGTTTCGAAAGACATTCTTACGCGCCAGCGTATTCAGTTCAATTCTGGTATCGTATCTATCGAGAGCGCCGAGGATGTAGGTCGCCACATCGGAAATCAGATCGCGCGCATTGTTGCGGCCTGGGATTCTAAGACGTGGCCTAACACGTTTGGCGTGCGGTTCCCTCACGATGATCGGCAGGATCCGTTCTTCCGAGCATTCATTCAGAATGATACGATGTTTCGGGATAGCTTTTTTGAGAAGAAGGGCGAAGAACCGATGGATGATTTCGGCGAAGCCGCAGAGTGAGGAAGATGATGACTAGAGTCAACTGTGTTATCAAAGGCTGCACCAGCTTCATTGATCTTTCAGAACCGGTCGCGGAGAAGTGCAGCTACATTTGTAAGAATCATCCGCGGGCGGTGCAGTGTCGAGCAGTTCCTGGGCGTCCGGAGTATGATCCGAGGCGAGACGAAGTGGATAAGGAAGTAGCTTTTCAAACGGTCGCAAACGACCCGCAGTTGAGGAGATAACGGTGAAGACGACTCTGATGGGCAGTCCGGATGTGACTAATACGGATCCCGCGTACTGGGAAAAAGTTCTGGAGTTACGTGGTCTGTCTATGGACTGCGGGGCTCCTTCGCGTTCAGGTTTCAGAAACCATCCAGATATTGTTTTGTTCTCCGATTTGAAGGGAAGAGACAAAAATGAGATTGGGCTACAATACCGATTTTGATATTTTGAATCGGCTGTTCGATGATCACTACCATACCGGCCACGCCGGCTTCCAGATAGGATCGGTTCGCAAGACGAAAAAGAAAGTTCCGGACTGGGCCTCCAGCAACAAAAAGATAATGAGGCTGTTGCTCCAGGTCTTTCCGAAGTTGGCGACGGACGAGAACCAGCGCCGCCGTGCAGCAACTTGGGCGGCGGTGATATACCTATCCTACCGGGCGGGTCTGTCCGATCGCACCATCGCGGGGCAGTTGGGGTGCTCCGTCCACCGGGTTGAGGACTGTCGCTATCGTGCCGGTTTGGTGGCCAAGGGCTTGCAGACCAAGGGGCTGCCGCGCAAGAGGCGGGGGCGGCCGGCTAAAATCTCGCGTACTCCCGCACCTTTTATAGAGGCAGCGGAAGACCGATCGTCGGAACCCACGCCAGCAAGCGTTCAGGGTGCAGGAACTGCCTCGAAATCTTAAGGTGGGTGAATGATAAAGAGCGTCATCGTTCATTCGTGCAACTGTCGGACGGCGGATACGCCGTCCTCATTGCTCGTCCCTAACGTGAACTACCTCACCGTCGGGGACGGCTGGTATCGTCCTCTCCCACCGAAATGCAAGTGCCGAAAAAAGATAACGTACAGTGACGCAGATGATTATGTTCACGCCGGCAAAGCACTCGTCGTCTCTCGGTTCAAAGAGGGGCGCCTCGTCGAAACCATTGATCGAGGTGCGTATGGCGGAGTCCCGATGGTGTGGATGCCCCAGGAGCGGACGAAGACGCCCCGCGTCGATCTTCCAGGGAAAGCGGACATAGAGCGGGCTTTTATCGACAAGCTGGACAAGTACATTGAGCTTATCGACTTGAATCACGAGTTCGCTCTCGAGAGTCGGAGGCTGATGTTTTATGGCATAGTTTTGGAAAAGGGAGAATACAAAAGCGGATCCCCGATGTCGGTGGCAGATCCTTTTGAGGGCCGAGTACTTTTCATTGACTTTAATCAGCAACCTAGTGCGAGTACTGGTCGGACGGTGTCGGAGAAAGAATGGACGACCATTGAAGAAAGACTTGACGCCGGGGTTGATCGGTGATACGCTTTCCAAATGAGCAAACAACTAAAATACATATTGATGTTTTGGCTGTTGCTTGCGGGCGCGAAGGGCGTTTTTGGATTGTGGTCGCCTCCTTCCCCCTCCTTGTCGATGAGGGCGTTTACTCCCGATGACTTTGACTCGTTCAGAGCGCAAGAACGCAGGCATTTGCAGGAAGTGCGCGAAGTTGGTCGAGCTAAGGCCATATACGATCGGTACGGATGTGACGAAAGCTTGGCGGTACCTACCGCAGCGTTTGCCGGTCGTGTACATGTACCCGCAGCCGTCGTGGCTGCGGATGTGGTGGTTGAGTCGAGTTGTCGAGAGGGGGTTGTTTCGTCTGCTGGGGCAGTTGGTCTCATGCAGGTTATGCCCTCAATACATCATGTCGATCGACGGTCTTTGTTTAATCGCGAGACGAATCTTCGGGTCGGTACGCAGATTCTTTCAGGGTATGCGCGCGCTCACGGGGGATTGCGAGAAGGCCTCCGACACTATTACGGCGTCGTCGAAGGCTCAACAGAATCCGACGAGTACGCTGATCGAGTTCTTTCTGTAGCATACGGGAGACAAAGATGATTCGAATTAATTTGGTGACGCCCGAGCAAGTCAAACTTTTGGAGGCTACCGCTAAGTTCTATCGTTCACAGCGCAACCGGTCGTTCTCGGAGCGGCATCCTGAATTGGGCAAGATGATTAATTGTTCAGTGTGCGATCGTCGCCATCGATCGTCGATTGAGTGTGTTCCGATTTATGCTGTCGGGAAGTATGATCCGGAGAAGAAAGTTTTGATTGCGCCGAAGACGCGCAAGGGGGTTATGGGTGCGGCGGCGTTCGCGAAGAAGCGCATTCGACCCCACCGGAACGCTATGACGCTCCAGGTCCTTGCGCGCGAATGAGTTGTTTGCTGCCGCTCTCCTTCGAACCCGGCCAGATCTCCCTCCCGCCATAGAACGAGTTGAGTATACTCCTCCGGAGCATCTACCTTCGTGGCAGCCGGATATGGCGCGGTACACGAGGCAAGCATTTCAGGAAATTCGCGGGAAGCGCGAGGCCCATCGGCGGATGAAGAGGCACCAGCAGCAAGTCGCTCGCGGTATCAATTTTGGGTTGATTGATCCAGGTATTCGTCCGGCGGCATAGTGAAATTTTTAAGCGAGGCCCTGATGAAGCTTAAGTGGAGCAAGAAGACGCCGCCGGCGATTCGACTTGATGATGGTAAGATGACTGCAGAGGCCGCGGCGCTCGAGGCCGGTCTTAGGAAGAGGGTGATTGATCAGGATCGCGCCATCGCTCAATTTGTGCGGGCGTATGAGTCTTGGCAGACGGGTTTGAGTGATCCGGATAAGCCGCTTGCTAATCTTCTATTTTTGGGACCGACCGGCGTCGGCAAGACGCATTTGGTTGAGGCTTTCTGTGATCAGATGTGGGGAGCGCACGACATGCTTCTCAAGGTGGATTGCTCTGAATATCAGCACGGCCACGAAACAGCCAAGCTGATCGGATCTCCTCCGGGGTATGTTGGATACAACGAGGGGTCTGCGCGCCTCTCTCAGGATGCACTGCAGAAACACTGGAAGAGTACCAAGGGTCCGAAAATTTCTGTTATCCTTTTTGACGAAATCGAAAAGGCACACCATAACCTTTTCCAGTTGCTTTTGGGGTTGTTGGACAGAGGATTCATTACCCTCGGCAATGGCGTGAAGGTTGACATGCGGGCGTGCGTGGTGGTCATGACGTCTAACCTGGGCGCGAAGGATGTGAGCAAGCATTTAAATGAGGGGGGCATTGGTTTCTTGCATTCAGGGACCAAGGATTCTACGGATCAGAAAATATACGAGACGTCCATGAAGGAAGTGAAGAAGCACTTTCAGCCGGAGTTCATTAATCGCGTCGACCGCATTGTTGTGTTTCGAGCACTTTCGGATAATGGCCTTCGAGAAATCCTCGACATCGAGCTCGGCAAAGTTCAAGATCGCATTCTTTCTACGGGACGGTTCACTCTTTTGGATGTGTCTCGGCGCGCGAAAGATTTTTTATTGGCGGAGGGAACTAGCGCGGAGTACGGCGCTCGAGAGTTACGGCGGGCCATCGAGAGATTTTTGGTCTCGCGCGTGACGCGCCTCATTGCTACAGATCAAGTGAAGTCGGGCGATATGGTCCTTGCGGACTATGATCCCGAAGAAAAGAAGATGATGTTTCATTTACAGGCCGGCGTGGTGGACATTCCAGAACTAAAGTTTTCTGTGACGGATCTAGCAAAGATTCCGGTCAGCGATGGGAAAGCGGCGCCGGATTCTCTTGGGCCGCGGCTTTTAGGAAACGGAGCCGCTCCGGCTCGCAAAATGACGCCTTCGCCCCCTCGTAATGGTAAATGCGAGAAGTGTGGAGAGCCTTGGACAATTTTCCACTACTGCGCACTCCGTCGCCCAAAGCTTTACGGGGCCACTATGGATGAATGGAAGTCAGGGGATCCACTTTTGGGTTGCGATTGCGCAATATGTTCGAGTGTTCGATGCGATTTAGAAAAAGGAGGAAAGGTATGGCGCCCAAGATCGTAGACGGCGGTGAAGTGGGATTTTGCGAGGAGTGCGAACAGGAACTCTCTCTGGATTCTTTCTCTCACTATGACCCAGAGGAAGACAACATTTGTGATTCGTGTCTTGATGATCTCGGCGATGAGATATACCGTGAGGATTACGATTCGGAAGAAGAAGAGGACGTGGAGTTCGAGGAGTAGTCATGAGTGACTTCGACAATTGCCTGAATTGGGTTTTGCAGTTCGAGGACCGCGGACTGACCGGAAAAGTGGTAACTCTGAAAGATGGTGCGGGCCTCACTCGCTTCGGTATTGCGCAAAACAAGCACTCCAATGTTCCGGCGGAATTTTATACTTGGCCGGCGAGTCAGGCGTTGGCTTTTGCCCGCGGCTTCTACTATTCGGAGTACTGGATGCATTTGCATGCTAGCGTTTTTGAAACGGATGAACTTGCGGCCACGTTGTTGTCCTTTGCCGTCAATGATGGCGTACACAAGGCCGTGAAGCTTCTCCAGGGGGTTCTGGGCTTCGCTGGGGCGGCGGTGGACGGCGCAGTGGGCCCAAAGACACTGGCAGCCATGGAGTCGATCTCGGACGAGGGCGCAGCGGCCGCGGGCCTCCGGTCGGCCCAGGAGGCCTTCTACCGGTCCTTGGGTGGACAATATTTGTCAGGGTGGCTGAAGAGGGCAGAGACGATTTACCCGGCCCTCCCAAGTTGATGATTCGATTGGGCTTTAAGTCCTTTAGAATCAATGAGTTACAGATGTAGGTGACAATTCTCGCGTACTCCCGCACCTTTTATGTGAGGGTGCGTGGGAACTTTCTACCCCATGGGGAGGAAATGTGACTAAGCAGCCTCGGTACGTCTACACCTGTTTTAAGTGTGGTGGATCTGTCACCAAGCCGCCTCTGATAGCTCTTAAGGGCAAGGAGGACGCCAAGGGCGCCCACCTGGGGCTCGGCGGGTGGCGGTGTCCCATTGATGGGCCAACGAAAGTAAAACGCCGGCTGAACAAGCCGAAAGAGGAGCAGTCATGATTGCAGCTGCCATTGGTTTTGTTGTCGGAGTTTTTGTCGGCGGGTATCTCCAATACAAGTACGGCACTTCGGTGGAGAAGAAGGGCTCCGCGGTCGTTTCCGCCATCATCAAGTAAATTTTCCCGCCTCGGAGAAAATCCCATGCCGGTTTGTCGCTTGTGTGTTGTAGATAAGATGGAGAATGAGTTTTCAATTATCTCGCATAGTGGCAACCGTAGGAAAATATGTCGCGAATGTACAAATTTTCAGCAACGGATTCGAAATTCATCTTACAGTGGTAAGAAAAAACAGCACGAGGCGTATCTCAAGCAGAAGAAAAAGAACCCCGGCAACGTTTCTATTAGAAAGAGATATGGGATAACTCAAGATCAATACTCATTTCTTTTAGATCAACAGAAAGGTTTGTGCGCTCTGTGTGGCAAACCCCCAAGAAAAAAGAAGTTGGCCGTTGATCACTGTCACAAGACAAGAGTTATTCGTGGATTGTTATGTAATTTGTGCAATGCGATGCTGGGTCGCATGAATGACGATCCTGGAATATTTTTGAAGGTAGTACAGTATTTACAGGAGGGCGGCTTTGCCACTATACGAATATTTGTGCCACGCCGGTCACAAAACTGAAAGAGTAAAATCCATTAAAGTGACCGCCAAGCAATTGGAGAACGATACGTGTGACGAGTGTGGCGCGAAGGCCTCACTTATTCCGTCGCGCGTTGCGCGTCCAGTTTTGGTTGGCTCCGGCTTCCACGAAAATGACTACAGACACGGAAAACTTGGCACTTAAGTGTACTCTCCCCCGCCGGCTCACTAATTGGCTGCAAGGCAAGCACACGGCTTTTGTCATTTTCTTTGCCCTTTCTGGATTTGTTCTCGCGTGGTTTGGTAAGCTGACGGGCCCGTATGTTGGGCTTTGTTCGGTTCTTCAAGGCGCGGTCCTCGCCCACTCCGTTAAAGAAGATCATTTCAAAAGCGACCGTAGTGATAACGGCGATCCTCAATGATTCAAAATCAGGATGTTATGAATGACGACTCCGCACTACTCATAATGAAAGCCATTGGCGACGCCAAGGCCGAACTCAAGGAAGACATTGGACGAGTTCATACTGAACTTACCAAGGACATTGGGAAAGCCACGTTTTCTCTGGGGGCTTTTCAGGGTAACGTAGAAGCTCGTTTGGCTGCAACAGAAGATTCTTTAAAGACTCAGAAGAAACAGCAGTTCGTAGTCTCCTATGTCGTTATTCCGTTTTTGACGGTGACTCACGCCATAGCAGCCCACTTTGGGATTAAAGTTTAGTTCGGAGAATAACGATGCCGGGTGACAAACCTACGGAACAAGAGAGAGCCAGTCTCGCGACTGACCGCGGCAAAACAGCGGCAGGACTCGCGAAGGCGGGAAAATTAGCGCCGGGCGAAGCTACGCAAAAGTTTTTGTCAGCGCAGGGCGAAGCCGAGAAAGTAGGTAAACTTGATCGGGCTGAGTTCACTAGATTGTCGGAGCAAGGAAAACTTGCTTTGGCGGGATATAAAAAGGGCACTGCGTCTGTTCCGAAGACCGGTCCGGCCGTGGTCGACGAAGGCGAAGCGATAATCCCGAAAGATAAAGCGAAGAAGAATCGCGGGCTGATCGAAGGTCTTCTGGATGGCAAGGACGGCAAGGAAGCCGAGGAAGAAAAGAAAGAGGGCAAGAAGGATAGCCCCAAAGAAGAGAAGAAAGAACACGAAAAGAAAAAGCCGGTGAAGAAGAAAGCCAAGCACCGTGTTCACACGATGCACATTAAGCGAGCTCACGGCGGGTTCATTGTCAATCATGAAGTGGAGCCGGCCGAGGATGGGACGATGCCGTCGAGTGAACAGAATCCGCCCCACGTTGTTTCCGACATGGACGCGCTCAAGTCTCATGTGGATGAACACATGGGCGGAGAGGAAGGCGGGGGATCTCTCGCGGAGGCTCAGCCGTCGCCTGCTATGCCGCCGGCGTAAACGATCATAACTTCTCCCGCCGGATTGGCGGCACAGGTGGGATATGGTTCAGTGGACCGAAGATGGAATCTACGAAGCCGCCATCGAGCATGCGAAATCAGAAGATCGTGGTCTCGACATCAAAGACTTCTGGTTTTTGGCCGATGAGCGGTGGGCAGGGGCCCCTCCTCGAGACCTCGAGGGGCTAGAAGCCCGGGCGTGGGAGTATCACAAGTTCGACAAGGCTATCGCGAAGCATGCAGTCAATCGCGACGAGATGAATGTCGCGGCGTCGATTCGTCGGGTAGAAAATGCTCGACGGGCCAAAGAGGCCGGACAGATTACGCCGGAGCCCAATAGTTTTTTGACGTGGGCCTGCCGCGGGAACCTCATGTTCCTGGCTCGTGAAGTGTTTGATAAATTTTTTACCTTCGAGGCTCACGCGCAGATTTGTAACTTCTTCGTTCAGAAAGATCAAACGAAAGCGATTCGCGAACAGGATCGCATGAAGCGTCGGCTGCTTCTATTTGGGCGCGGCACGGGCAAGAGCACACTGGACATGGTCGACTGTGTCCAATGGATTGTCAATTTCCCCAACATCCGCATCATGGTAGTGACCGGCGTTGTTGAGCTGGCCATCGCGTTCGTTACCGAGACGAAAGATTATTTTGTGATCGATGAAGATGCCGAGCCGACGTCGTTTCAGCGTCTATTTCCGGCTTGGTGCATTCCGGCCGACAAGCGCGGTCGCATGACGCAGCTGGTTTGCCCCGCGCGCGACAAAGCGATCGACCAGAAGCGTGGCGCCACGCTGTGGGCCTCTTCTATTTTGAAGGCTTCCACCGGTCAGCACTGCGATATCATCAAGGGTGATGATACGGTTCACGAGAAGAACGTTGAGACCCCGCCCCTGATCGAGAAGGTTGTCAAAAAGCTCGAGAAGATTGAGAACATTTTGAACGTCGGTGGATTCATCGACTGGATTGGAACGCCGTATGCCGGCAACGATGCTTACGCTCGCGCGCTGGCTTACGCCAAAGAACACCCCGAACTTCAGTTGGTGCTTCGTGTTCCGTCTTTGATCCGAAAGCCGGAAAGCATCTACAAGAATGAAGCCGAGTGTGGTAAAGACGATTTCGTTGAAACATTCCCTAAAGATAAGATGGGGAATCCGATGCTCACGTTCGAGCATCTTTGGGAGCTCCGCAGCCGGAAACCGGAAGACTTCAAGTCGCAGCAGATGCTGGACCCTTCCGGCATCAAGAAAGTTACCTTCAAGCTTGAACTCCTCCATCGACAGACTGTCGTTGGGGATGTGATCCCGGGAACGCTGGTCAAGTATTTGTTCATTGACACGGCGAACACGGATAATTCTTGGAGTGATTATTCGGTAGCGCTTGTAGTCGGCGTTGACTACGAGGGTCGCGCGTACGTTCTGGATTGCTACCGTGGCAAAGATGACGACGGCTCCGAGAAGATCAAAGCTATCGCAGAACTGATTCAAAAGCACAATCCGAAAGTTGTTTTTATCGAGGATGCGCAGGGCGCCAAGTATTTGGAGAAGCCCATTCGCGAGTACGCGGCGCAGTTGGGTCTTCGTGAATTCCCGCCGGTTCAGTGGAACACTCCAGATCGGACTCGAGGGGCGAAAGCTCAGCGGATATTTGCTCTGGAGCCGGTCCTGGCGATGGGCAAGTTGTTCTTCTCCGCCTCGCTGAGTTGCTTGTCGGATCTCTACGACGAGTTTGTGAATTTTGGTTCAGTGATCCACGATGACATTCCGGACTGCTTGGGCGGTGTTCTTCACATCATTAACTTGATGCCCCCGGTTCCTATGCCTCCGGAAGAAGCCGCGCGCATTGAGGCCATTCGAAAGAAAGAAGAAACGTATAATTTTGGCAATGCCAACTTCGAAGACGAAGTCTGGCGTCAGCAGCTAGAGTCGGCCGGAGTGCAAGTCGAGATTCCGATTCCCGAAGCAATCCTTCCTGAGTACCATCCGGAAGACGACATAGTCGATTACTTCAGCGTCGCAGGAATGAAGAAATGAAAATGCCCCGAATTCCGTACGGCTATTTGCTACTCGGCCCCTCGATTGCATCCGCTGTTGGATTTCTATCGAACGCGATTGTGATGGGAGTTAATAATGGCGCGATGCCTGTTTTGTATTCGGGCGGTTGCCCGGCTTTTAACGAGCGGTACGGAGACGATATTCTTCACTCCTGCATGACGCATGCAACGCATCTGAAAGTTCTTGCGGACTGGATTATGATCCGAGGGCTAGGGGCAGCGAGTCCTGGGGATTTTCTGGAATGGCTTTATGATGTGACGTACGTGCCCTCTCTTGTCGCGTGGGCCGCCTTAATACTCCGGGACGAGAATAAAAAGTAGTAGGAGACGTTATGCCATCGCAGAACTTTCAAAGTAACCCGCTCGTAGTCACTGCGGCTATGAAGACCTCGCTCAAGAATTATCTGGGGCCGGCTTGGGTTCCAAATGGCCGTTTTCGTGTCAAGGAAGTAGTGTGGTCCGGATCTGTTACAAACGGCGACACGTACGCCATTACGGATGGCGCGTCTTCACAACCGGTTACGATCGCACAAGGTCTTGCAGTGACTGCAGATCTTGGCGTTCCGCAGACGATTAACTTGGGCCTGGAAGTTGCTGATCTTCAAGTCACTCAGATCTCGAGTGGGTATCTGATGATTTATCTCGAGACGATTGACGGGTAATAGAAATGACCCGCGCGAAGCGGCTCTCCGACTCAGGGGATAGTTGGGAGCCCGGCCGGCCCTAAGACGGCTATACGCGGAAAGCAATCCCCGCCCATTTTTCATCCCACCCCAGGAGGGGCTTCATATGGCTTTAGTGCCGAAAGACGGCTCCACTTCTGGAGAGATTGATATCTCGCAAGTCAAATCACCCCAGGAGATCGCTAAGGAAGCGGCCCTGCAGTTGGTGGTTCAAGACGCCTATCGAACCAAGTCGTGGATCGAGTCTCGGTATTTCAACATCCGGTGGGTCGAGTGCGACATGTTGTATCAGTCTCCTCCGTCGATCAAGACGTGGGAGGGGACCGGTGTGCCTCGCGCCAACATCTCGAAATTTACTGTCGCGACGCACATCAATGCGATCAATTCGAAACTGATCGGCGGTCTCTTCTACGAAGAGCCTCCGTTCCAGCTGCGGCCGGACGCGGGAACTACGGCTGATACGGCGCGCGCGATTTCGACCATCCAGGCAGATCAGCTGGATCTCATGGGCTTCAAGCAGGAAGTGAAGTACGGCATGTTTTCGTGCTTGCTGAACGGCACGGGCATTTGGAAGTATGGCTGGAAGGAATACTACGAATCCTACACCAACTACAAGCCCGTCGCCGAACCGATCAAGTCCACGGATCCGGTCACTGGGGCAGAAACCGAAATAGATACAGCTGAATCCGATCTGTTTGAAATAACCGAGGATGAGCGTTTGATTGCGCGGCCGTTCTTTGAGGCCTGCGACATTCGTTCCGTCCTGGTGGACCCGGGCTGTCGCGTTCCGGACATTCGAAAAGCCAAGTTCGTCATTCACGAATTTTATGTGACGTACGACGACCTCATGAAGATGAAGGATGAGGTCTATCAAGACGCCGCCGGGAAACTTCAGCACCGGTACGATCTTCCCACAGAGGAAGAGATCCGATCGTGGTTCGATACACCTAGCGCAGCGGCCAACATCGCTCCGATCGCGCAGAACCTGAACGCGGCCAACAACGCGAATTACATTCAGCACGCGGCGCCGCAGTATGAAAAGACGACTCAGGATCCTCTCCAACAGCCGCTCGAGATGCTGGAGCGCTGGGACAACGACAAAGTCATTACGGTTCTGCAGCAGCGGAAAGTTATTCGGAACGAGCCCAATCCGTTCCGGAAGATTCCTTTCTACTCTGTTTGCTGGTGGATGATTCAAGACTGCTTCTGGGGCATCGGGCTCGGCACTGCGCTGGGCGGCGAGCAACGGTTGCAGCAGGGCTTCATCAATGCCGTCGCGGACATCGGTACATTGGCGGCCAATCAGCCAATCATCCGCAACCGCGGCGCAAACATCAATACGCAACAGATGAGAGCTCGTCTGGGTGGGTTCATAGATGTCGATGGCGACGTCATGAAGGCTCTCCATCCGATGGACCTCCCCAAGATCCAGAGCGAGATGTTCGGAATTGTTTCGGCGTCGGAAGCTCGTACGGAAGATAGTTCGGGCGCCAGTAATCAGTTCACGATCGGCTCGTCCACCAAGCGTGGCCAGGGCGGTGCGCTCCGCACAGCTACGGGCGCCGGCGGCATGATGCAGGCGGCCATAGATCGCATCGGCGGACTGGCCGAAGATTTCGTGCGTCAAGTCTATCAGCCGTTCTTGTGGCAGATGTACGAAATGAACAAGAAGTTCTTGCCGGCTACGGTTTATCGCCGAATACTGGGCGACAAGCTTGGTCCCACGTACCGTGCGTCTATCAAGAATTTCATGCTGTCGGGCGTCGAGTCCTTCGACGTACTGGCCGGCAGCCACCTTGCTACCAAGCAGCAGATGGCGCAGTCGTTGCCCCTGCTTATGCAGTACTTCATGAACCCCGCGTTGGCCGAGCAGGTTGCGGATATCAACGGGGAGTTCATCGAGTTCAAGGAATTGCTGCACATGCTGACGGATTCCGGCGGCTGGGGTGGCGGGCAGTTCTATTCGATCTTCAAGCCTCTGACGGACGAGATGAAGAAGGCTCGTCAAGCCAAAATGAATCCGATCCAGCAGAAGACCGCGGCTCAGGCGCAGCTGAACGAGCAGAAGTCCAAGCTACGTCAGGTTGAGTTGCAACAGGAATGGACTCAGCGCGCGGCCGGAGATGTGATTCGACATTCGATTGAAGCCGCCAGTGGCCCCTTGGCCATCACCGGCACGCCCGGAGGGCCGGGTTTTGGTGGTGGTGAGCTAGCAGGATAACGAACATGGCGAGAGACACTAAAGTAGAAAAGGCGTTTCACGAAGTCTACAGTAAAGTTCCTAAGACGGTCAAGGCCACGGGCAAGACGGGCGAGGCTAAGCGCAAGATGATGGTGGCGGTTGCCCTCTCGAAAGCGAGAGCGGCCGGCGCACGCATCCCCAAGATGCATGAGGGGGGCGAGATCCCGGAGGATGGTGCCTACGAAATGAAGGAAGGCGAGCGAGTCATCCCGGCCGGACAGGCGGATGCCAAAGTCAAAATCAAGATCAAAGTCAAGGGCGCAGACGCTATGAATATGCTGGGTGGCAAGAAATCAGAGGGGCCAGTGGTCGGCAAGGGTGGCGTTCCGGAGTCCAGAATGTCACCCGTCAAGACGGAGCCCGCGACACAGTTCCCGCTGCACAAGTTGCCGGCGGCCATGGAGATCCCCAAGAATACCGAGGGCGCATCTGTTCCGGGAACGCACTGCAGCACGTCGACCCATCCAGCCCTGGCGGACAGAACGACAGAGCATTATGAAGCGGACGGCATTGGCGGCAGCGGAGTTCGTAATCGTTCGGCCGAGGGCACTACGAGCCGGCCGGGTCACGAAGCCACCGCGGAGCGGCAGGCCCACGTTCGGGCAATGCGGGCCAAGAAAGAAGAATCATTCAAGTAACCTTCCGGGAGGACCGGCATGGCGTACGATTCAGAATTGAGATCGGATATAGACGCGATCGCGACTCCGCTTCCGGTAGTGAAGTTGAAGACAGATCGCTTTCAGCACAAAGATTTCACGCAGAACGAAGTGCAATTGCTCGCGGATCTGGCGAACATGCCGCATTACCAAGTTCTCCTCCGATTGATGGAGGGGGAAGTGGAGCGGGGCGAAACGGACCATTTCAAAGCGTATAAGCAGAAGGAAGAGTTTGAACGTTTGGGGCTTATCGCAGTTGCCCAGCGGATTTTCTTTGAGCGCATTCAGAAAGAAGTTGAGCATCAGAAACAAGAGCTTTTGGATTTTCTTGAAGAGCAGCAAGCCTCCGAGCAACTGAAGCAAGTTCCTCTGGTAGAGCTGATGAAGGAGTCCGTAACACAGGGCTTCTAACAAATAATCGACCACGCCTCGGATTGAGGCCTAGGAGATTCACAATGGACATGTCAAGATTCAACTCCCCCGAGGCGAATAGCCGGGGTACAGGTGTTCCGGTCGGAGAATCCGATCCGGAAGTACAAGAACAAATTCGAGCAGACGAAGAGGCGGCCGCTGCAGCCGCCGCGGCGGAGACGGTGATCGAGCCCGTAGTTGAGACTCCTCCCGTTGTGCCGGTCGCAGAGACACCAGTCGTTGTGCCCGTTGTCCCGGCCGAAGAGGAAGATGATCTCTTCCAGAAGGTCGAAGGCGGATGGGAAGTTCGAGTCAAGAGTTTGATTCCGGGCGGCCAGGACCAAGTCTATCGTGGCCGGACCAAGAAAGAAGTCACACTCAAGTTGGCGGAGGGGCAAGCGAACGCGCAAAAGCGCATTCATGAGCTCGATCGCGCCAAGAGACTCAAGAACATTTTGCTCGAGCCCGAAGTTCTGGCTCCGGCCCCCACGTTCGAACGCCGGCAGCTGTCAGCGGACGAGACGTACAAGCTAACCAATCAGCTTACCGATCCCGCCAAGGCACCGGCGGCATTGCGCACGCTGATGGAGGCTGAGCTGGGGGCGCCCCTCGAGACTGTCCGCGGTGCGCTTTCCCGGACGAGCCTTGAGGCCGAAGAGAATCGCTCGCGTGTGATTGCGCGAGAGTGGGTAGAGAACAATCCTTCCTTCTATGCCTGCCCGGAGAACATCCAGGCGATGGGCGATTTCTTCAAGGATCGGAGTTGGTCTGTCACCACAAAGAATATGGACATCGCTTACAGCTTCCTGGACGCGTCCGGCGCATTGTCGGAAGCCCCGATAGAGGAAGAAGTACGCGGGACTGTACCGGCTTCCGCCGGGACAGTTGCAGCACCCGCCGCCCCCGTGGCGGCAACACCCGTTACGCAGCCGGCCCCCGCGAGCGCATTGCCCGCAAAGCCCCCTATGTATCGGCCAGCAGGGCCCAGTTCGACCGGAGTAACCAGAGATTCCGCCACTGTCCGACCGGCGTCTCAACCCGCAGTACCGGCTACTCCCAAGGTCGTCTTGTCCGTCGAGGAATATCGAAAGACTCCGATGGCAGAAGTGAGACGTCGATACCGCCAAGAGCCGGGTTACAGGGCCGCGGTAGACGCACTCATTGCGAGCAATCAGATCTAACGATGTTCTGTGCAACGCAATACCTCAGTAGGTAACAAGTCATGGCTGGATACTCCCCCGCATCAAACGTCCAGGCCAACTTGCCGCAGTCGACCGTGAAGTTCTATGACAAGGACTTCATCGACAACCTGAAGGCTTGGGAATAATTCTTGGTCTTCTAAAATTCGGCTATATCCGTTAATATCTCTTGACGAGCGTTTTGAAATTTGCTAATCTTAGAGACGAGACGGAGGAAAGATTGTCATGCGACTCACTAAAGAAGAGCGCGCGTACATGGCAGGAATAATGGACGGAGAAGGAAGTTTTACCGTCGTTTATAATGCCAAGTTCAAAGCGTTTGTTCAAGATATCGGTTTTAGTCAAACCGTAAAACTGCTGCCGAAATGGTTTCAAGAATCTTTCGGCGGCTCTTTGAGACGCATTCAACGTAAGGAGTTTAAGTATAGGCGCCACAAGCCAATTTGGCGGTGGCGAATATATGGGCATGAGAAAGTAAAAGTTTTCATCTGCTCTTTGCTCCCTTACTTGCGCTTGAAACAGAAACAAGCAGAGCTAGCTTTGGAATTTCACAGTTTGGGACGACAGCATAATACACGCCGTCGCCATCAAATTGTAAAGGCGCTGCATAAACTGAATCAACGTGGACAAAATCCCCAGAGACTAATACGCCGGACACCTCGCAAAACGAAGTGAAGATAGAGCCCGAACTCATAGGCGACTATGAGAGCGCCCCTACGGTGACGTAGACGGCCCAAACACAATTGGAGACCCCGTTCGTCCGTTGCTCGGAACGTCGGGATCTTCCCATCAATAGCGGTAACCAGTTGGTCCTGTTCGAATACAATACTTTCGGCGCTAACACCTCACAGGTGTCGCCGGAAGGTCAGGTTCCGTCGGGTATCACCACGTCGTTGGTCACCAATACTTCGACGATCGGTGAATACGCCGATTACGCTTCATTCTCGTCTTTGTCTCTCGCCACGGCGATTGACAACACCGTCGAGAACGTCGCAAAGGAACTGTCGTTCCGCTTGGGTCAGTCCCTGAGCAACCTCGTCCGCTATACCGTTGACGGCGCGTCCGCCATCGATAGCTCGGTCCTGGTCCAGCTCGCGGCTGCTTCAAGTGCCAGCTTTACGTCTCTGAATATTGGCGCGATCCGCGCGTCGGTGCAGTCTATGGCCGGCCGTTCGATTCTGCCTTTCCTCGAGGCGAAGAAAATGTTCGCGGGTATCGTCCACCCATTCGCGTGGGGCGACGCTATCAACGACACCAGCAACAACTCGCCGATCGATGTGCTCAAGCACACCAGCGAGGGCCTGATGAAGATGGAAGAGTTGCCGACGACCGACCTGACGGAGGTTTTTGAACTCCCCGGGACCGGCGTCCAGTTCTTCCAGACCAATCTGGTCACCCAGACCGGTAACTATAAGACGACCGGCGCCACGGCGCTCCGTACTTATATTTTCGGTCGGGACGGCGTGATTGCCATCAATCTCGCGGGTCGTGGAGACACGGCTTACGGGGACGGCAATTACCGCGGTATCAAGTGTTCCGTGCAACAGAACGCGCCTAACAGCGTAGCTGACCCGGAAGGCCTGATCCCCGCGTGGACGAGCTACAAGGTGCATTTCACAAGTACGTTACCCCCGGACTCTACCCAGAGGGTCAGACTCATAGACGCCCTCTCGGGAATTTCTTAACCGAGGTTGACAAACTACGCAAACCGGCGTATAATCCGGTAGATGAGGGGAGGAGCCTCCACTCCTCCCCAAATCGATCTCATGGAGGTGAGATGCATGTACGTGATTAAAAATATAGACCTAAAAGGTCAAAAATTCGAAAGGCTTTTAGTTTTAGAAGCCGCCGGAAAAGATCACAGAGGCAATCGACTTTGGAAATGCCTTTGCGACTGCGGTAACTTCGCTGAAGTCATTACTTGGCGGCTAAGAAGTAAAACAACTAGAAGCTGTGGTTGCATTCAACTAGAAAGCGCGAGAAACATAAATCTCTCGCCTCCCGGAGAAGCCGCTTGCGTTCAACTTTTCCATCAGTATCGTTACGAGGCAAGACAACGCAAATTAGTTTTTGAACTGACAAAAGAACAGTTTCGAAAACTAACCAGTAAAAATTGTTTTCATTGTGGGCGTGCCCCGGCCCAATCAAAAACTTCTAGAAACACAAATGGATCTTACATCCACAATGGTATAGATCGTATGAATAGCAACTTAGGGTATACTTTTGAAAATTGTGTGCCCTGTTGCAAGACTTGCAACTTCATGAAATTAGACATGACCCGCGAAGCCTTCATTCAAGCGTGTCGATCAGTAGTAGAACATCTGGAAAAGCAAAATGGCCCGTCTAACCTACGCAACACGAAAGAAAATGCCCAAGAGCACGTTTGCCGTTCCTTCGAAGCGTGAGGGCGGAAAGGGTGGCTACCCCATCCCTGATATTGCCCATGGCCGTAACGCCCTCGCACGCGTAGCACAGCACGGCACTCCTGCTGAGAAATCAAAAGTCCGCGCTGCAGTGAAGCGTAAGTTCCCCTCAATTAAGGTCGGCGGCGACAAGCACATGGAGAGCCCTTACTGTGTTGAGGGTGGAGCGATCCGTACTTCGATCGGGGTGGCAATGCCTTCCCTCGATACTCGCATTCTTGCACCCACGTCTTACCCCGCCGGAGACAAGCCGAAGTCGGGTCCGGCCGGCGACGCTAAGCACGTCAAGATCTAAGTGGGAAAAATAGAAGTGGCGGATCTTTGGGTGTCCTCGATCACCGGGGGCTCCCTCTACATCACCCTCGACGAATCTGACTAACCAATTTTACACCGCGCCGGAGCTGCCCTCCGTCCCGCGCATTAAAGCACCAAAGGAGGGTCTTATGGGCCTAGCATCTCCAGTTTCACAAAGCGGAGCTTGTCCACAGGTTGTAAACGAACAGCGGCTGTTGTTTGTTGCTCGGTTTCCAAACGGCGGGTACAACTGGTCCGGCGGGGGCACTGGAGTCTACTCCAATGCTTCGATGCCGAATTACGTTCCGGCCGGCGAGGAAGGAGTTACGGGTGGCGGGCGCAGCATGGTTTGGGATGTCGTAGACGGCGGTGGGAATCAGAACTCCGCTGGCGCCATCTGCTCGTCTTCTGGCCAAGTTATTGGTCACATCATCTGGGATCCTATTCTGGAAGAGTTTGTCTTTCGAATGACAGAAGCCCGGGATGCCCATATCGGTCGTCCAGTTGCCGGAAGCTCTTCGGGTTCTGATGCTGTTCAGATCAAGAGCTTTTTGACTTCCATCAACGCGACGGATCCAGATTGGCCGAAGCAGCCGCAGCTCGACATCGTTGGCGACGTCAATTCTGCCGACGGTTCCAGCGACGTCAGCTAACCAGTTTCACAATCCAGAGGGGTGACTTGCGCCACCCCTCACAATTTTATGGAGAGTCCTATGCCGATCAAGATCGGTCTTGGTACAGAGAGGAATCGAGACGAAGCCCCGTGGCAAAGTTATGACCGGGACATGGACGTTACCCGCGGCTGGTCCGATCGCCTTAAAGCCGATGTTGAGCTCTACAGCCATCGGCGCCACGAAAAGACTTCGAATCAAAATCTGGAAGAACTTTGCCGGCAGAAAGAGATGTCAAATGAGTCGGTGAAAGATTACAAGTTCGATGACCAGGACGAGATCGTAGCTCTCGCGGCGGCGCGCGTAGGCAAGATCATGTCCGTCTTCAAGTTTTGGGATCTGCTCCAGACCATCATCCCCTGCTACATATCGGGAACGGTTCGGAAAGGTCTCGCAGGGTTGGCCGTCCTTGTCCCGACGGAGAACGGACCAGAATGGAAGTACGTGTGTGGAATCCAAGTCGGCTGGATGCACGAGTACAGTGAATTCTGGCTTGACTCTCACGGCTTGCCGCTAAACGAAAAGTGGCGCGGCTGGCGGGGGACGGTTCTTTTCCGTCTGATCACAGGCGGATTCATTTCTGAAGCTGATGCCCACCGAGTTTTTGGCGAGCCGTTGGGGCCCGCCTCGAGACTCTATCGGGAGCGACTTCAGTATTATCGCAACAGGAAGTAACGGCTGACTGTCACGTACGCGGGACGGCAGACGAAACTGGTCCCTACGGGGACGAGGGGAAAGTCATGATCGAAGATCACAAGGACGGAATTGAGCAGTTGACCGGAGGCCCTAAGCCCACGGTTAGAGTGAAGAGTCAAGCCGAAATCGACGCGGCGGTGTCTGCCGTGCGGTTGGAGAAAGAAGAGCTTGAGCTCGAAATGCAGAAGCTTACTCTCCAGAAGCTGAGACACGATATTGCCGTCATCAATCAGCACAACGAGCAGGCGGCTATGTCGCGAGAGGCCGTACAGGACTCGCTCAAGCACGGAGACGCAACAGAGTTCGAAAAGGAATCGCTCTGCACGCACATGAAGGGCGGCAACGCCGATCAAATGTTGCGTGGCGCGCCGGCGCAAGGCAATGATCAGAACAACTTCGCTATGTTCCAGCACACGCTGACGACTGGCGTCACCTTCCGGTTGTGCTCGCGCTGTGGCAAGACGTGGTTCCCGGGAGACCCGGATTACAAGTGGGCGATGACTCGCTCTACTAAAAACTCACCCTCCACCGGCTGTCCCTCTCCGGGGCTTATTCGCTTTCCGGAGAAAGTACAACGTAAGTCCTACATACCTCATACTGGCGCCAATGATTCTCGTCATTCGGCCGGTATGGATTCACAGTAAAAATCCTCGCGGCCTAATTAACTGCGAGTGGGGGCGAGCCCTAATCTCGCCCCCAAACCTTTCTATTAGGGAGAAAGATATGGGCGCATTTAGAAATCTTAATGGGAGAGTTTTTGGGAAATTGACAGTTGTTGGTCACTGCCAGGATCAATCGGTTCAAAAAGGCACACTTTGGAATTGTCGGTGTGAGTGTGGAAACTTTCACATTGTCAACGGTGGAAATCTTTTAACTGGCCGTACTAGAAGTTGCGGATGCTATCAATTTTTATGGGGACGATTTCCAGAAGAAGAACGAAATTTTCGACTGTGGTTTTCAAACTACCAGTCTAATGCTAAAACTAGAAAGATAGAATTTTCTATAGGTGTGGAAGATTTCAGGAAGCTGGTCAGCGCCCCTTGCCAATATTGTAGGAAGGATCCAAAGCCCTACCGAGGATACGGCCGCGATGAAACGGCTCCTTATTTTTGTAATGGATTAGATCGCGTAGACAACACAAAAGGCTATACGGCCTCAAACTGTGTTCCTTGTTGTACGGTCTGCAATCTCATGAAACGTGGCATGACAGTAGAACAATTTTTATCCCACGTTCAATCCATTGCACTCAACAACAAGGAGAACGACAATCGGGAATAGCACAACCCAATTACAGCAGATCGTCGACTATTGCAAAACTCACGTCGAATTGAATCCAGTTCTGTCCCAAGGTGGTTTCTCCCAAGAGCCTGCGTTGACCATTGCAAACGATGTCATGACTGCAATGATGGCGCAACCGTTTAATCCGAAATGGAATGTCCAAAGATTTCCAGTAATGTATACGAATAGCTGGAGTCAGGACTACCCCTCCAACGTAGTTGACCTTGGTTGGCTCGAAACCGGAGTCATCTTCAACATCAACTCCACTGCAAATCCCAAAAACAGATATGATCTCGAAACCAACCGCTTCCTGCCCGAGACGTCTGTTCAATATGGTCGGCCCGGTCAAGTTTCTTGGGTCTACAACTTCAATGCGATCTACGGCATCTGGGGCGGCGCCAATCTGCAGGAGGGCTCGGCCCTGAACCCCGCGGCCGGTTCTGTCTATGGCCCTCTGGTTGGTGCGAGCGTCAACGCCCAGCCCAAGAATCCCCTCACCCAAGTCGTTGACCCCAACGGCAATTTCTGGACCCTGATCTACACTCCCAACTTTTATACCGTGGGCTGCACGCTTGGCGCCACCCAGCCGACATGGCCCACCACCATTCAGTATCCTACCCTCACGAAGCCCAACACTGTCGCGACTACAATTGCTGACGGAACTGGTGTGTGGACTGCGCTCAATCCCAGCGCCTTCGCTTTGCGTCTCAATCCCATCCCGTCGCAAACTGGCGTTGTGTGGCAGATTCGCGCGTGGTATCAGAAGCGCCCGCCTCAGTTCACGTCGCTCAGTCAGTACTTGGATCCTATTCCGGACGACTTTGTTCCGTACTTTCGGCGCGGATTTGTGGCCTACACGTACATGCACTCGAAAGACAAACAGGTGCTCGCGAAATTCGATCGGCAGCAAGCGCTGTGGAGAGAATCATTGATGACGTACATCCGTTCCGGCGATCGCGAACGCGACAACACTGGAATGTATCCGAGCGAAGGAATCATGAATTCACCCTACATTGATTATATGGGGCCAGCGAATCCCTACTTCCCGGGCGGTGGTTAATCTATGAGGGTTCTTGTCTACATTCCGCGCCACGGAAAAACAACGGATTCAGACAAGCACATTTTCCGAGGCAACCGCGACTCGAAGCTGAACGAAGAAGGCTTTCGAGATGCGTTTGAACTGCGAGAGTTTTTCAGAGACTTGGCCTTCGGAGACATTTACGCTTCGGACAGAACACGCTCTATCCAAACCGGCCACATAATTGGAGAACCACACGACAAAGTGCCTTACGTCACGAAGGCTCTTGAGCCGTGGAGAATTGGAGAGCTCACAGGCAAAGACAAATTGGAATACGGTCCTGTGATGCAGCACTACATTGACAATCCCGAGGAAGAAATTCCGGGCGGAGAATCTCGCAACGATTTTGAACACAACCGCATCTACCCTCTGATAGTGGAAGCCATAGAGATGGGTCTTGATGGGCCGCCTCCTATTATCGTTGGGCACTCTTCCATCATCCATGCCGCCGTTAACTTGATCAACGGAGACGGCTCTAAAACTCTCGCCGTGAAGCCGGGTGGCATCATAATAATCTACCTGGAAGACGGGGAGATTAAGATAAAAGCGGTTTTCAAGAAGGGAAAAGAAGATTCATCTTACGCGGTGGCGGACAAAAAGCATCAGTCCCCCTCCTCTTAAAGGACCAACATGGCAGGAAAGCCAAAAGATTTGACTGGAAAACGTTTTGGGAGGCTTGTTGTTTGTTTTCGTCTCGACGGTCCTCGCGCCAAGAGTGTATGTAAATGTGATTGTGGAAACATCACATCCGTCAAGGCACAGTATTTGAATAGTGGAGCCGTCAGAAGTTGCGGATGCAGGATGGGAAACCGCGGATCAAAATACTCAGGAGACCAACTAAGTCTTAAATATTCTTTCGCGCAGTACAAACACGGAGCTAAACGCCGCGGTTTATCTTTCAGCATTGGCATTGATGAGTTTAAAAACCTAACATCGTCGAATTGCTTTTACTGCGATCGTCCGCCCAACAACCCATCCACGCTGCCTCCAGCTCTTTTGAGAAAGTATAAAGATCCAGTAGTACCGTATCTGAGTAATGGGATCGATAGAAAGAATAACACGTTGGGATACGTAGTCGAAAATTGTGTCCCTTGCTGTCGCGAATGTAATTTTATGAAACAGAATGTTTCCCTTCCTGATTTTATAGATCAGATTCTTAAGATATCAAAAAAGTTTCCCAACGGAGGTCTCCTTTGGCGGCAACTATAACTCTGCTAAATACTATTGCTTGGGCACAAGCATTTGTTAATTGGGCCGATTTACAAGTAGGCGTGAACAAAGAACCCGCGATTACTTCTGCGAACATCGCCCTCCAAACCATTGTAGGCCCTCCCTTTGTGTGGCCCTGGAATCGCGCCTCGGGAACATTTTTAACGACGCAGGGAACCCAAGACTACAACTCTTCGATCGCCACCTTTGGGTATCTTGAGACGGCCACTCTTCAGCCGGCCGCCGTCATTACTTCCGCCGCGTTGACCAACAACGTCATCACTTATCAGGCGATCAATAAGTTTTCTACTCTCCTCCAAAGTCCGAAGCCTTTTACGGTTTCAGTGACTGGTTGCACGACTTCTGCTTTCAACGTCACTCAGGGCACTGTGGTGCGTGCGGATGCCACTTCTTTTGATGTCAATCTGACCCATGGCAACATCGGCTCTGAAGTTGAATCCGGCGCCTTGGCGCTGGCTGGCTTGATCTTCCCCATGGAGTTGAAGTGGGGGTCCTTGAGCGAGGCAACAGAACAGGATCGGCCCTCATTTATCGCGACACAGGATACCAGCGAGAGCGGAGTATCCGCGGTGTTCCGCTTGCTTCCGGTTCCGGATCAAACGTACCAAGTCAATTTGACGTATCAACAGGCACCGACGCTTTTTGCGGATCCCGGTTGGACGTGGGGCATTCCTGATCAATTTCAATACATCTACTCCTACTTCTTCTTGTTTCTGATTCTTGACTACTTTGACGATCCGCGTGCCGCTCGCTATCGACAGCTAGCTGTGTCTTCGCTTCTGGCCCGTCAGAGCGGTTTGAGTGAAACAGACAGAAATTTGTTCATCGGCAATTGGTTGCCGCTAGTGGCAGAGGAACAACAGAAGCAGCAAAGTACTTCGCAGGGCGCACAAGCCAGGGGGCTATAAGTGCCGGGACCGAATCTAATTCAAAGCCTGGGTGGACAGGCACAGAAGCCCGCGAGGTTCACAAGCATTTTCACTTCGCGGTTCTTCCTGGGTCTTTTCACCAATCGCAACCTCCTGCGCGGCCCTCTCAATCTGATTTTGTCAGATTTCTATCATGCTGGCACAACGGATGTGCTGTGCGACGGAAGCAACACCGAGCTCTACATTCAGCTGACGATGGTTCGGCGGCCGGGAAATCCCAAGTTCTCCTCGGCCACTGTGGTGGGGTCGCCGGATACTTTCTACTCTTTCCACCGCAGCGATGGAGCGATTCAGACGATCGTTGATACGGAAAATACCGTTCAGTACTTGACTTCGTCCGTGAACACGAGCATCTTCACCAAGGCTACGGGGGCGGGGGAAGGATATTTTCAGGGCGTACTGAACACCCTCTACATGGCTGACGGGGTAGATCTCTTGCAGTATACCCCGACCGGGAACACGAATCCCTCGACGGGAACAAAGGTTTGGAATTGGGGAGGCCCGGCGCCCACCAATGCCCCTTCGATCACTGTGCTTGCTTCGGGCTTTAACAATCCTGCATGGGCCGCGAGTACTTGGTATTCCACCATGGGGATCATAAGAGCCACGCCCACCGGCGGCGCAGCTACTCTGTACCAACTTTCTTCCGTAAACTCAGATCCGTCTAATCCAAATTCGACTCAAATTGGAGTTAGCGGAAACGGTCAGCCGAATTTTAGCACGTCTCCTGGCGGTCAAACGGTAGACGGGAGCGTGACTTGGTACTGCTCCACGAGTGCGGTTCAGTTGTGGAAGCCGAAAACGTTCTACAACCAGTATAACGTGATCTGGGATCCCGGGACAAACGGAATTTATTTTGCGTCCCACAACTTTCCCATTCAGAGCGCTAGCGCGCCGCCCAATTTTAACCATACCATCATCGGCAGTGCAACCACGGAAACTTCCGGAATGCGTTGGCGGTATTTGGGAACTCCGGGCGGGACGTGCCCGCTGTGGAAAAAGTCGACGGCATACACCGCCTTTCCTTTCGCCGATGATGCAACTCTTACTGTGACGACCGCGGTGATTGTCGAGCCGGTAATTCCTACTGTCGCGAATATGGCGTCAGGAAATCCGCCCATCTACATTCAGTTTTGTCGGGTTGCGGGAACTTCTGCGTCCTCTTTTACGCAGCCTAACTTCCCAGCAACGCCGAGATTCGTCGTGTCCGCGGATGGACAACTCTCTTGGACTTGTCTTGGTCTGTCGGCTTATCCATCAGTGGGGACGACTTTGGTTCCGTGGGCTCCTGGGCAGCCGACTTTTTCGGCATATGTGGACTCAAACAGTAACATCCAAGTTTGTATCGCAGCCGGCACTGCGGCAGCTTCTGCTCCGGTAACTCCTCTCCCCAATTACGGAGACATAACTGCAGACGGTCTAACAGCCCTGTGGTCAAACTGTGGTCCCGTCACCAATGCCCAGTGGCGTGCGGCCAGCAACTACTATTTGCCAATTGCAGGTTTTGCTCCGCCTTTGGCAGCCATCAAGTTTGGCGGGGCGGCTATCACAGACACGAACAACAACCAGGAATTTGTTTCACAGTCTGGATTTTCTGGGAATGCCGCTCCCGCATGGAGCACGACCGTTGGTGGAACCACGACAGACAATACTGGCGGAGGGACGGCCGTCGGTGTAGTGTGGGTCGAGAATGGCGCCGTGCTTACGAATTCTTTGACGTGGTCCTCCGGCTACGCGTATGCCTACTCGTTCAAGTCGCGAACGGCGGGGGACGTTTACAGCTTCGGCACGACAGTGCCCGCCAATTTACGACAGCTCCCGCCGCTCCAGACAAACTATTTGCCGGCGCCTTCTGGAGCACTAACGGGTGACGTCACCACTGCCTCCCCGATTCAGATTTTGAACTCGCCAAACCTCACGGGCGGCATCATTCAGCTGAGTGGTCTCGGCACGCTGGACCCTCAGTACGACACAATTGAAATCTACCGCTCTGTGAACGGTGGGCAGCAGGGCACTGTTTTGCTGTTCCTCACCGACATCCCTATGCCTCTTCCTTCGGGCGGAGTACCGGGAACTTGGACGTTCCAAGACTACATGCCTGACTTGGCCACGTCGACAGTACTGGTGGGACTCAACCCGCTGGTTACTGCACCGATCGCCCATCAGAATGATCCTCCTCCGGGGCAGACTGGCAGCACAGTGACCTCAAGCGGACTGATTGGACTGGTGTATCACCAAGGCCGGCTGTGGGGCTTTGTCGGATCAACGGTGTATGCTTCGGGCGGGCCGGATACAAATCCTGGCAATGGTTTCGATGCGTGGCCGCCGACCAACAATTTTCCTTTCCAGTCGCTCATCGTGAAACTCCTCCCGACGGCGGCAGGGCTTCTGGTCTTTACTACGACTGACCTCTACTTCATTGGCGGAGGGCCGGCAATAGGGTCCTACTATAGCCAACTGTTTGTGCCCGGCCTGGGAGTTTCGTCTCCCAATGCCGTCACGATGGTAAAGGGTCTGCCGTACATCTTTGCGTCCGATCGGCAGCTTCTGGCCATAGATCCTTCTTCGGGCGGCATCACGCGCGTCGGACACCCGATCGGTGATAAGCTTGATCAATTCAACCCCGCGAACGTGTATCTCACGTATCACTCATACGGTGATCGCGATCACGCGATCTTCATTGGAGATGGGGCAACTGGATGGTATCGGTGCGATCCCTCACTTGCGCCCGATAGCGATACAACTGGTCCCGTATGGTCACCCTTCGCCACTGTCAATGGCGGTCACTGCAAGGCCATCGTATCAGTTGAAACTTCTCCAGGCGTGCATCAATTGTTAGTGGGGGATGACAGAGACGATCAGTACGTACTGACGCGCGATTCTAATTTTGCGGTCTTCACTGACGGTGGTGCAGTTAGCACAGGAAGTGGAGGAACCGCATACGATGCCTACTTCACTATGGGCAACGTCGTGTTGTGCTCTCCCGGCCAGATGGCCGAGATGGCCTTCATCGAAATGGACTTTACTCAGGTGGGCTCACAGCCTACGGTCTCAATTCTTTTCGACGAACTCAGTGCGACAAATGGGGCGGCGTTCGAGATTATTTCGGGCTCGTTTGTGTCCGACCCTCCGAAAAAGTATGGGCTTACTGCGACACCGAAAACAATGTGGAGTAATCGTTACTACTTCGGGCAGACAACTGTGGCCAATACTTATCAGCAGCCTCTGCCGGCGTGGTGCAAATCCTTCCAACTGAAGGTAGACTTTGGCTCCGACGTTGTCATGAATCAAGCGTTGTCGATGTGCGTGTTCGGTGCCCTTTACCAGGAGAAGTAATTTAGATGCCTACGATTGCAGAAGCTACCGCGCCGCGGGATACAAGTAGCCTTGAACCGGTTGCTGCGCCTCTTCCGCCGACCCGGCCGCCTTTGCCGGCTCGAGCCAATCTGCCTGGAGCCAACCCTCTGGTACTGGGCAATCTTCCTACGATTTTTGGATCCTCTCCTGACTTCCAAAGAAATTTTTATCGGCCGGGCACATCACAAACGCGTATCCCACCCCTCCCTCCGCAAGCTAATGTGGCGGTGGGCGCGGCAACGAGGTCGCAGATTATTGTTCAGCAGGCGAGCCCCGCTATTGATCTTCAGGTAAATGGCGTAGATAATCCCGATCAAACGAAATTGAATCTGACAGGGACCGCCGTCGTTTACGGTCCTGGCCCTGGGCAGGTTGCGATTACTGCAGGGTCAGGCGATGGGCTGGTGCACGGCGATCCAATTTGGGATCTGGATAGCTCGGTCGCGTACTGGCGAGATGATTTTAAATTAGGTACAGCTACGGTAACTACTAACGGAGCAAGTACTTTTGGGGAACTGAAATGGGATGGTGTTACAGCAAGTGGTGGGGCTTGGAATAAAGGAACGTCCCCTCATGCCTTTCCGCATGTTGGATGGGTAAATTCGGTAACAGGAGCGACGGCTTCTACCTACTCGGCAATCTTTTTTCCGTTTGCGAATACTGCTGGTGCGTTTCATAATGCCATGCCCCTACTAGATTATCCCGGATGGAAAATGGTATGGGTGTTTGGCACGTATAATTTTCGGAGCTTTAACGACGTTTCTATATTTCCATTAACAAAGAAACAGTTGTATATAGGACTTTCTCCTTGTTTATATTCCGTGACATGGGCACCCGGCGGAACAGTGAATGCCCGACCACCTTATTTCCTAGGATTACGATTTGATACTGATACGACATCTCCCGCCATCGGCGACAGCACTTTCCATTTCGAGATTGTTGCGAATCCCAACTTTGCGCAAACCCGAAATAATACTCAAGGAACGGTAGTAGACACAGGGATTACTCCCACTGAGTTTACATCATATCGTTTAGAGATGACGTATAAATCATCGTCCTCTTTAACTATGAGCTTATACGGCAGTGATGGCTCTAATGCGACCCATACTTTCACATCCATTCCAACCCTTAGTTCTATCGCGGGAACGGGCGGCCTAGTCATAAATCTTGCTCGAAAGAATGGTCTGGGAGGAATTGTTTATGCGGCAAACGCGTCATTTGGAACCTCTAACGCCTTTTATGCAATTGGCAGCAAATTTACGATAAGCGGAAATACCGACAATGCCGCTTTTAATACATCAGGAACGATTATAGGAGATGGACTTGGAACTCCTATATTTATTTTTCCCGGTTCAAATATATCGACTTCACCAGCAAACGCCGGTACGACAATTACTGGCTACCCCGGTCTGACTCCTTATTTTGGTTGGGGCAATGATACCCAAAGTACTCCTGACTCCGCTACAATTGGCATAGATTTCTTTAGCCTTGTTTGGAACTCTGGATTAGCTAGTAGTCCACTTGCTCTCACAAGTCTCGCAAGTAGATTTACAACTGGATCTTAAAAACATTTCGGAAAGATAAAATGGAAATTGAAAAAATATTACTTGATCTTTCAAAAGAACAAGCTGCGACTCAACAAGCAGTAATCGATTTAGGAAATCGATTACTTGGGGCGAGTGGCCAACCCGGTGCTTTGCCCATTCTTTATCAAGAACAAAAGGAACTCTCTAACCGCGTCAATTCAGTTGAGAAAAAGGTTTGGTA
>Ga0153916_10000136_pt1 | contig 42948 bp, 34 predicted proteins | sample Opewatmetagenome_FD_109642 | JGI IMG/M metagenome (GOLD analysis project Ga0153916, IMG submission 109642) | Freshwater wetland microbial communities from Ohio, USA - Open water 3 Core 3 Depth 4 metaG | ecosystem: Environmental > Aquatic > Freshwater > Wetlands | place: USA: Ohio, Lake Erie...
AAGCTGGGCAACCTTATCCTTCGTATCAAATGTATTGGTTAATGGAGACTGCATTGTATATAATTTATAGGGTGGGTGGCCCAGCACTTGTTATTTTTATTCATAGCCTTACGATCACCTCGGCTTATGGAGTGATATTCTATATCTGTAAGCGAATTACAAAAAGCTGGCGGATGGCTGCGTTTGGAGTGTTATTTGCGGCAGCTCTTGGTTTAAATGATTGGAATGTTCGTCCACAAGGGATCACATTTTTATTAGCGAGTTTATACTTGCTGGCAATAGTTGAATATAATCAAAACCCTCGTTGGTATTGGTTGATTGTATTTCCTATATGTATGCTGATTTGGGTCAACAGTCATGGCACATTTTTAATCGGGCTGGTTTTGATTGGAATCTGGTGGGGACAAAAAATATGGGAAAATATTAAACATCTAATAGATGGTGAAAATCCATTCAACAAAAAGCCGATTTTTATTTCGGGTATGATGTTTGGAATCACAGGATTGGTATGTCTGATCAATCCACGTGGTTTAGGAATTGTTAATTATGTCAAAACCCTTACCAGTAACTCAGTTGTGCAAAATTTAGTCACAGAATGGGCTCCGCCTACACTGAGTACGTTAATGGGAGTCATATTCTTTTGTGGACTCATAGTGAGCGCCATCTTATTAGCGTTTTCTCCAAAACGGCCAAACTTCTTTCAAATCAGTACATTCCTTGTGTTTGGCATATTAGGACTAAAAACGTCCAGGGGGAGTGTATGGTTTGGTTTGGTGATGGCTCCGACTGTGGCTGAGCATTTATCTGCCATCGTAAATAATTTGCAGAAAGCTAAACGAACACCTGCGAATCAAGAGGGATCGAGAATTTTAAACATCCTGTTCACTGTAGTGATACTCACAATGGGAGTGATTGCTTTACCCTGGTTTAAATATAAACTGCCTTTGCCAGCACCCAAAGCTGGATTGATTTCAGCAGAAACGCCGGTTCACGCAACGCAAATATTACTTGACCAAAAACCACCTGGTGAGTTATTTAATGCGATGTCATTTGGGAGTTATTTAATCTGGGCAGCATACCCACAATATCAGGTTTTTGTGGATTCGCGGATAGAGCTGTTTTCAGACAAAGTCTGGTCGGATTATTTGAATATTAGTAATGCTAATGGTGATTGGGAAGCCCTTTTGAGAGATTATGGGGTGAACACCTTGATGCTTAGTTTGGCTGAACAACCGGTTCTCGTCAGTGCGGTTGGAGGATCTAATGAATGGAAAATGATATACCAGGACGATGTTTCTGGAATATTTATGAGACAGTCAAGTTCTCAAAAACCTTGATGATGGTTTAATACAACAAATCAATACTACGGCCAGGATTTACCAGTCAGTCCATCTACCCAGCCAAGGCTGAGCAGGATATTTAATCAGGGAACTGACCTCATGCAATAAGGGTTATGCGTAGGCAAGCCGTAGACACCTAAGTTTGAACCATTTCCAAATCGATATCTTTATCTGCACTATGTTTGGTTAGTTTATATATTATTAAATAGACCCAAAATAGAATTGGGATACTTATTTGAATAGCAAAGGGTAGTATTTTTAACTGACCGAGAGTCAGAGGGGCGGTAATAAATGTAGTGATCCAGATTAAGGCAAACAATGGTTTCCAAAAATGTTGTAACCCAGGACGTGCCTGCCATAATAAAATCGCGGGGATAAGCAAGATACTCCAATCATATATCATGGCATGGGGGCTAATCCAGATGGTCAAACAGATTGCACCAGCAAATAATAAATCCTGATTATTACGATTTGTGCGCCAGAAGAATATATAAGCTACAATCCCTGCGATAGAAAGGATTATTGATAAACTTTCTGCCAGCCACACCTGGCCAGGGAATAATAGGATCCAAAAACCGCGTAATGAATCGAGGTGCCAAAGTGGAAATTGGTCTTGATAGATCATTCCTGGCAGAAAATTTCGGGTAAGATCGATGTATGAGCGGCTGGCATCTGGCAATAACCAAAAACTCACTCCAATAAAAAACATCCCTCCTAATGTCAAACCGAGCAATGACTTCCAGCTTTTTCGCCAATCCAGCAACCAAAGCAATCCTAATCCTAGAACCATTTGTGGCTTGAACAATAATAAACTACTAACCAGGCCGGCAGCTAAACGTTTGTCTTTTCGCCAAAGCCCGTAAGCGAGACAGAATATTAATAAACTCAATAAACTGTTTTGTCCAAAACTAACGGCTGCAAAAATTGGGAACCACGTGAGAGACCACAGGAAACTTTTGAATGGTCGTTCAATAGATAATAACCTGATACTTACCCAAAGGAATAAGATGCTGAACCCGCTCCAGACAATAAAACTCCAGATATAAGGGAGATGGGAGAGGGGGACGAATAACCATGCCAAAAAAGGTAGGGTTATGAATGCATGAAAACTGGTCAATCCGGATCCAGCGATGGATTGCTCAAGCTGAGCTTGATATGCAAAGTTATAAAGGTTGGCACTTTGACCTTGCCTAAGAGAGACGCCCGCGGCATAGAATTGCAGATAATCCGTTCCGACTACCTGGCCGGCAAGGTCCATGTTTCCTGAACCTAGCACACTACTGATCAACCAGGCAAACCATAATGCTCCGCCTGCGATCCATGCGTAATTCAATCGCCTTGTATTCAGTAAATGATTAATACGCATCCACAAGGTCATTTTAGGATATGAATTCCAAATTCATTTTTAGGTCTTGAAATTATCCATATGATGAGTGTGATTAATAATCCGATTACCAACAAAGATAGCCAAGCAATTTTCGTCAAGGCTGAAAGGAAGGTTAAGAAAAATGCTCCAAAATAAGTAAGGATCGATATAAGCACAAAATTCCGCGTATTAGAATAATTTGTCCATAAAACATAAGTCGGAATCAGTATAACCATATCATGAAGCAAAGCATAAGGTGTAGCTAATAGGGGAAAAATGAGAGCAGCAACAATAACCGGTGTCCGTTGTACGATTTCCAGCTTTCTGAGTTTGTAAGCAAACCAGGCTAATCCCAACGCACTAACAATGAACAGGGTTTGAGAAAGAATGGATAGAATAGGCTGAGCGCTTTGTGAGAAAAAACTGGTTAATATTCCATAGAATGTCACTAACAGATAATTGGGAAAGCCAGCGACATATGGTAAATCCAGAAAAACCCGGCTTAGCTGAATGTAAGTCTTGAACAAATCGAATCCATTGGCCCATGTGAACAAACCCACCCAACCTAATGAGATCAGACCGAAGGAGAATAAGGCTTTGAATTTCCCCCAAACAAACCAGATAATAATAAACCCAAGAGCAAATTGCGGTTTATATATCAATAAACCTGCCAGGATTCCAGCCAGGTACCATTTATCTTTAAACATTGAGAATATAACTCCCGATACCAATAAAAGAGTCAACCAATGGTTTTGACCAGACTGCAATCCTTCGATAAAAGGGAAAAAGGATAAGGTAATAATGACTAGCTGGTTTTGGGTCAAACCCGATGGTATAGGATTGGCTGGTATGAGTTTCACTAACAAATATGATGATAGGAAAACGGATAATAATGCAAGAATTGTCCAAAAAATTATTGCCCAATGCAATGAAATATAAGTCAACAATGAATAAAATGGAGCCATGAATGGTGGATTCATGTAAGGATTGAATCCAGGCAAGATTGTCGGTGCCACAAGCGCTTGCTGAGTGTGGATTTGAGTATCGTAATCAAAAATTAAGCTTGGGGTGGAACGATAAATCAATCCAGTGCTATAGAACATAATGAAATCCCCGCCAATTACCTGACCGAAGGCTCCTATCCAACCCTGGTGTAGTAGCAGATTTACTCCCAAGATCATCCAGGTTGAGAATAACATCAACCTGGGATAGTCGCGTAAACGCTTGGAATTGAGGATTGACATTTTATAAGGCGAGTAAGATTTCTTTGCGGTCCTGGAAATGTGGAGATTGTTATCTGAATTATCCGGTTTTTATGGAGTTGTGGCTTTTGTCCAGATCTGAGCGTATGGGTCCTCATATTCCATATTCCATAGTCGGTCCTTAATTAATGACATCGCCAGATCGGGTTGCAATTTTTTATCCAATAAAATTCTATCCACTCCATACTTCGTAAGGATTTCATTGTAATTTGTGCCGTTGATGATGTGTATGTAATCCATCCATTGGGCGTACGGAAAAAGCTCTACCCGAGAGTCGACAAATACTCCTTGTTCTGGAATTGCCCAGATAAGATAGCTGCCATACCCCATCTCATTGAAAAGTCTACCGCCTGGATGGGATTTTAAATACTCCGCGGCTGCAACGGGCGTTTCAACACTTAGTAATGGTCCTGCTGGAGAGCTGCGCAGAACTTGTTTCCAATACGTGTCAGGCAATGGCAGACGCTCGACAAACCAGGGTTGTGCGGCAGCAGCGGGGATAAATAACAAAATAGCCAAGGCAAAATTTATGTAGTTCCTTTGAGGAATGAAGCTGGGCATTTTTAAGGGAAGATCCTTAATTTCTCTGGCCAGGATTGGGGTGACGACTATTCCGTACCAGATAACATATCTCTGACCTGACCAGGCTAACCATAAAAATCCGATGGTAAGTATGAGCTCAGTAGGTGTAAGACGATATCTCGAATAGGCGAGGATGATTATGAAGAGCAGGATACCAATATAGAAGGCGATATTTGCAATCCCTTTGGGTGTAGGGGATTGCCATTCCTCGATGAGCTGTTGGCTGGGAGGGTTGGTCAGCAGGTTGATCGTGTAAGAGATTATTGCTGTAAATCGTGGGTTTACAAGTACTGCCAGTCCAGACAGGATTCCGGTGCCACCAATCCATCCAATTTGATGCCAGGTTAATGCTTTCTCTTTTTTTAATAACGTACTTAAGGATTCTCCGAGTAAAAAAGCCCCGATAAGTATCAGCCCCAATATGAAGCTTCCATGGACATTCACCCAAAAAATCATGCTCAGGGGGCAGAGTAAAAGCCAATACCATCTGAGATTTCCTTCTGTGAACCGTTTTAAAATACTATAAGTGGTAATAAATGGAAGCCAAGCCCACATTTGTGTCCGAACAATTAAGTTATTAATGGTCATCATACAAAGGAGGGCAATTGTAAGTGCAGTGATACGCCAGGAAGTGCTACGACGGTGAGCCTCAATTGCGAGCAGACATAAGGTGACCCCGATAAGTACGGTGCGTACTAAAATTATAAGATCTATACTAGCTATGCGATATAGAATGTAAAATAGCAATTCTGCCAGCCAGGCAGCATAAAAAAAAGGTTGATTGGGGGGTAATGTCCAAGCGTACATATTCGTCGTGGGTATTGAATGGTTAGCAAAAATATACTCTCCTATTTTAAGATGCCACCAAAAATCATTTGGAGGGAGAGGAATAAGTGATGTGAAGAAAAGGAATCCTGCAAGGATTACTAAAAACCACAAAATATCGAGGCTGATACCGCTGAATTTCGATTTCACTAATTGATGGTCATCATTTTTCTGAATCATTTGATTAATCCACTAGAGAAATTGAATAGCTAACTTTTTTCTTTTGAGATGAATATTGCCAACGAACTATAAGGAACCAGATGAGCAATGCAGGGGCTAGCCATATAAACCAGAAGTCATCCAATCTCATGTGTAAAAATAGATCAAGAGCACTAATTCCTAAAAATACTATTGACAAAAATAAAGTTGACCAGCGTTTCCAATCCTGTAACATCCAGACCGTGACCTGGATGATTGCTGGATATAAAATCACCTGATCGTATGTCCACGTATAAGGCGAAGTGATCTGGGAGACCAGTAAAACTATTGGTAACTCTTCCACCCAATTCCAGGATTTGTTACGAAGATACCAATAATAAGAGAACCACAACCCTCCAAGTAATGAAGGTAAAAATTGGAGCCAAAATTTATGTGTGCCGAACCAGAAGTACCGTAAATATGCTCCAATCGTCGGATTCGCCCACTCAGATATTCCGTAAGTTTGAAGCATGCCAAGATATTGTTGAAGGAGGTGGTGGTTAAAAGCCATCGCGATCAAGGTTAATAATAGAATAGTGATCGAAGAACTTACAAGAATCGACCAACGATGTTGCTTGATTACCCAAAATAGCAGAGCGATCCAAAATATGAACGCGATTTGAGGTTTAATGGAAGCAATACTAATAAATACTCCGGCGAGCCAATCGTTTGGACGAGAGGTTGCAAAATAAAGAAATCCTGTAATTCCTAAGATAACTAATGGAGCAATCTGCCCAACCTCGAGCACTGAAATCGTTGGGGCGAATATGAATACAACTAGCAAGGCAAACCAACGCTGTATCGGGTTCCCCGAATAGATACGCCAAAGAAATTGTGAGGATATGACTAATAATGCTATTGAAAAAATCAGCCAATATAACCTGCCGGAAGGATAATCTAACAAACTAAAAGGTATGAAAAATGGTATTGCCCAAGGTGGATTTAGCATAATCGAGATCGTATAAGAGCCTGAAGCCTGGCCACCTGCAGCGATTTGTGCTTGTTCTATTTTTTGAGGGTCAAACGGGTTTTCGCCTTGAAGATCTAATTTCCCACCTGCCCAAAATTGTACAAAATCATCGCTGGGGAGATATTCAGGCTTAGAAAGCGTCGGAGCAAGTCTAGCTAAGACATATCCACAGACAATAAGCAATACCCACAAAACTAACTGACGAAAAGTTTTATTGCGTACAAAAGAATTAAGCATATCTTTGAGTAAAAGAAGTGTCTAATTAATGTTTCTCGTTTGTAATGATCAATCCACGAGATTTTATTGCCTGTTTATATTTACTGCAAGTAAAAGGACATAATTGCTTATAACTTTCTTCAAAATAAACCTTTGAAATAACATCTAAATTTATCTGAGCACCATGGGTTTTCCTGATATTTATTTGGCTGTGAATTTACCATGTCGGTCAGTAGTCCATTCAGAAATACAGCGGTTTAAAATCGATTTGATGGCTCCAAAAGATGATGCATGAAGCAAAGGATAATTAATGATTGCATTATTTGCGCCAAAAACGCTACTATTGAAACCATTAGATGCTCATTGGGGATGAGATCGTCCAAAACTGGAGATCCTCAGAAACCCTAACCTAAGTAAACGATAATATTGAATTAAGTCGATGTGAATAAGAGCAAGATTTAGTGAATATTAACCTAAAAGAATATTTATCCAGGGTAAGAATGGAATAGATTAATGAATATGGTCAGAAGAATTATACATGAGGTGGGATTGTTTTAGGTTATTAGAATTGTTAGCCAAGACTGTTGCTGCTGAAGTTTACATGTGCTATACTCAACTACTAATCGTTCGAAAAGCGATGATCGGGAATAAGGAGTCGGGACGATGGATTTGCCGAGTAAAACTCAAGACCAAGATGAAATAAATATCATCGATAAGCTCAAACAGGATTGTAGAAACGAGCTGGAGCAAGCGCAGAAGGAATTGAAAGATATTAATACATTAATTGAGCAAAGTCAACTTGAGGTCTCTAGAATACAACAGAGGAATGCATCGATATCAGCTCATCTGCAACAAATCCAGACTCAAATTGAATCAGCTTCAAAAGCAGATATTCGAATGGCTTATGATGCGGCTTTAGATGCCCAACAAAGGCTCTTCGTAATGAGAGGGCAAATTGATAAACTACAGAGTGATCATACCCATATCGAACATTATGTGGGTATTTTGGAGCGCGTTAACCAGGCGTTAGAATCCAGCGATTTTGATAAGAATGGATCCAAGAAAGATCAAATAGACGTAGCTAAATCAGTTGAAATGATCATTCAAACTCAGGAAGCTGAACGCGGTCGTCTCGCACGTAAAATGCATGATGGTCCAGCCCAAGCATTATCAAATTTTATCCTCCAAGCTGAAATTGCTATGCGATTATTCGATGTTGATCAGGCGAAAGCCAAGGAGGAACTGGCCGGCGTCAAAACTACAGCATCCTCTACGTTTCAAAAGGTGCGAGATTTTATATTTGACTTACGGCCAATGATGCTTGACGACTTAGGATTAGTGCCGACAATAACGCGTTACGTGGAATCATTCAAAGAACAATCCGGGATCGAAGTGCGCTTAATCTCCACTGGCATGGAACAAAGGTTCGAATCATATGTTGAAGTTATGGTATTTCGAGCAATCCAGGAATTGTTAGGAAATATCGCAGTTCATAGCCAGGCAACCCAAGTTATCCTTCAAATGGACTCTTCCACAACGGGACTGCGAGTCAGTCTTGAAGATAATGGAAAGGGATTTGAGGTTGAAAAGGCCGAGGAAAAAGGGGGTATGGGACTTAGTGTAATCCGCGATCGGGTTCATATGCTAGGGGGAACCATGGAAGTTCATAGTACGATTGGTCATGGCTCGCATATTTTATTTCAAATACCTGCTAAAAATGCGGCAATCTTTGCATAAGTGCAAGGGATTATTAAGTGAAGAGGTATTGATTTATTTGTAGAAATTCCGTATAATGAGCATAACTTTGAAAACATTAGCAAAGAAATCACACAGGGAAGGAGGTGAAAGCCATGTTGTTCTCGCCTAAGGAAAAGGGTCAAGGTATGGTCGAATATGCGTTAATTATTGTATTGATTGCGATTGTTGTCATAATTATTCTCACCGTCCTCGGCACCCAGATCTCCAAAGTCTTCAGCACGATTTCTTCGGCTCTAGGCGCAACTACTTAGTTGTCTCGTATTTCATAAAATGGACCCGGTTTACCGGGTCCATTGCATTTAATCAGATTGTGATGATATTTAGGTTCAGGCTCGAATTGTACCCACATGATTAATTACATTGCCCTCTTCTGTACTCACTATTGCTTGCATATTTGTTAGGTGATATTAAGCGTTTTTATATTGATATTAATGATTAATGTATATATAATGTTATCAACGGTAGAAATTCACAGGAACTTAAATGGGAAGGAGGTGAAAGCCATGTTATTCTCGCCTAAGGAAAAAGGTCAAGGTATGGTTGAATATGCATTGATTATTGTGTTGATAGCGATTGTAGTAATAATTATTCTCACCGTCCTCGGCACCCAGATCTCTAAAGTATTCAGCACGATTTCTTCTGCTCTAGCCTCAACCACATAATTGTTCTGGTATCCAAACTATGGACCCGGCAAACCGGGTCCAATTTTTATTTAAATCTGGTCTAAATCTTGCAGCGATAGGGCGGTAGAGTTCGTAATTTTATGTAGATTGAGAGAAAGTGGGGCCAACCCCCCATACTTGACTTTTGACACAAAGGTCGTATGATTAACCGAATGGCAGCTCTAAGATATCAGATCACGGGAGGCTGAAATGCGTCGTGGGAGAATTTTCATTCTATTAGCATTAATCATTGTGATTGCTTTTGCTTTGGTGTATTTTATCTATAGCAAGGGCTTGATATTTCCAAAAGCTGGGGGGACCAGCGAAGCCAACACTGAAGCTTTATTGACTCCAACTCCGATTACGACGACCAAAGTGGTTGTTGTCACACAACGTGTCGAGCGGGGCGAAATTATCACTCAAGATAAACTAGATATGGTTGATTATCAATCAGATTTAGTTTTACCGATCATGTTTAAGGATTTCAATCAAGTTGTAGGAAAAATGGCGCGATACACCATGGATCCATACACTGTGGTGACCTCTGCGTTAATAACCGGATCTCCAATCACCGATCAGGGATCAGATGATGCTTTGTTTATTTCACCAGGAATGGTGGCTGTATCCATCCCAATAACCCGGTTGTCAAGTGTATCCTATGCCCCACAAAGGGGAGATCATGTGAATGTAATCGTAACAATGTTATTTGTGGATTTGGATCCAGCATGGCAAACGATATTACCGAACTGGACTGGAAATGTGATTGGCCCTGGTGGAGGTGGAATCACAGAAGGCGGAGCTACGACAGCTAAGGAGGCACTTGATACTTTACTTGCACAACCTTTCCGTGGTGCATCTCAGCAAGGCCGACCTGAAAATGATCCTTTAATGAATCAGACATTTTACATATTACCTTCTGAGGCGCAACGTCCGCGCCTGGTTAGTCAGACATTAATCCAAAACGTTATTGTGCTTCAAATGGGGAACTTTTTAACCCCAGCGGAAAAAGCTGCAGCAGAGGCAACTCAGCCGGCTGCTACAGCCACACCTGAACCTGGTGCGGAGCAACCCCAGCAAGCCACTCCGGCACCGACGCCCGTACCCGCACCTCCGGATGTGATCACATTAATTGTATCTCCACAAGATGCGGTTACAATAAATTACCTAATCTATGGCGGCGCTCAACTTACCCTCGTTTTGCGAAACCCCCGCGATGCGGAAGTCCCATCAACGGAAGCCGTTACCATACAATATTTGTTGGACCAGTACAATATACCAATTCCTGTCAAGCTGCCATACGGTTTTCAACCAGCAGTAACTGCATTGGTACCACCTTCACTCCGTAACGATAGACTAACCCCACAGCCATAAAAGTACACCTTATATTGGAGTTGATCATTGGTTGATACTGAAAAATTTCGAGTAGTAATTGTCGACGACATAGCTGAGACAAGAGAAAACATCAGAAAATTGTTACAGTTTGAGCCCGACATCGAAGTAGTTGGAGTTGCGCGAACCGGTCGCGAGGCGATAGATATTTCTAAAGACGTAAAACCGGATGTACTTCTGATGGATATCAATATGCCTGATATGGATGGTATCGCTGCAACAGAAATCATCCGAAAAATCGTACCGTTTACGCAGATCGTGATCCTTTCCATACAAAATGATCCCAATTACATGAGGCGGGCGATGCTGGCGGGTGCCCGTGACTTTCTTACTAAACCGCCCACTATCGATGAATTGAATTCCGCCATAAGACGTGCCGGTGCAATGGCACGTGATGAACGCTCCAAAATACCCCAGGTTAGTGGAGTTCAAAGCTCGAAAACAGGCGGAGTGCATCTAACGGGTTCAACTGGTCCAGGTGGAAAGGTGATCACCTTTTACAGTCCAAAGGGAGGATCGGGGTGTACCACGCTAGCTACAAACCTGGCTGTATGTTTAAACAATGAAGATACATCAGTGGTAATCGTTGATGGAAATCTACAGTTTGGTGATGTAGCGGTATTTTTGAATGAACAGGGAAAATTCAGCATCTTGGATCTAACTTCACGCGCGGATGAATTGGACCCTGAGATAATCAATGATGTGACGATAAAGCACTCACAATCTGGCATAAGAATATTAGCTGCTCCAATGAAACCTGAACAAGCTGATATGGTATCTGGTGAACAATTCACCAAAGTTATCAGATATTTGCGTAGTATTTACTCATATGTGATTGTCGATACAGCTTCATCGTTACAAAACATTACAGCGAGTGCGATAGATAATAGTGACCTCCTGATCCTCCTTACTACCCAGGATATCCCATCTATTAAAAATTCCAGATTGTTCCTTGATGAGATTGATGCACTGGGTTTCGACCGTAAGCGAATTATCTTCGTGATGAATAAATTTGATAAACGAATCGGTATCACCACCGAAAAAGTGAGCGAGAATTTAAAGCAAGAAGTAACTGCTGTTATACCCTTTGAAGAAAGAGTAATCGTATCGGTTAATCGTGGAATACCATTTTTATTGGTGGATAAATCTCGCCCTCTATCCCGTTCAATACTATCACTCGCTGAAGTGGTTAGGAAACGGATATCTGAATTGGAGTCCCAGCCAGAAAATCTATTATCGGGGAAAAGTACTGGTAAAAAATAGAACTTTAAAAGGTGAATTGGAGGATACAAATGTCTCTCCTGAAACGAATTGAGCAAGGAAAAGGTGCACCACAGTCACAAGCAGGGCAAGCTTCGAGTGGGGGAGGCCAACCCAGCCTGATCACATTACAGTCGCGTAGGGTAGCGCCACCAGGTGTGAATGCGCAGAAGGATACCTATACAGATTTAAAAACCCGTGTCCAGAATCGACTCTTATCTGAGCTGGATCCTTCAATGGATATCAGCAAGGTGAATGAGGTTCGAAGCACGATCCAGGATTTATTTGAACAGGTACTTGCGGAAGAGAATATCGTACTATCCCGGCCGGAAAGACAGCGTCTGTTTGAACAGATTAGTGCAGAGATATTAGGCTATGGTCCGATTCAACCGCTCCTTGAGGATGATACGATCACTGAAGTTATGGTGAATGGAGCAAAGAATATTTATGTGGAGCGTTCAGGCAAGATAGTCCGGATCCCGGTAGCATTCGAAAATGACGAGCATGTTATGCGCGTTATTGATAGAATCGTCGCTCCACTTGGGAGAAGAATCGATGAATCAAGCCCTTATGTCGATGCACGTTTACCTGATGGGTCGCGTGTTAATGCGATCATCCCACCCATATCCTTAGTTGGCCCTGTGCTAACCGTCCGAAAGTTTGCCCGGAATCCTATCACCCTAGAGCAATTAATCGAATACGGTACCATTACTCCAGAAGCCCTTCAATTCCTTAAGGCGTGTGTTGAGTCTAGACTTAATTTGATAATTTCTGGTGGAACAGGCTCTGGAAAAACCACCCTGCTAAATATTCTTTCACAATTTATCCCAGCAGATGAACGAATTGTCACAGTAGAGAATGCCGCAGAATTGCAGCTACGGCAGGAACATGTTGTGACATTAGAATCCCGCCCACCGAACATTGAAGGACGAGGAGAAGTAACGATTCGCCAGCTGGTAATTAACTGTTTACGTATGCGCCCTGACAGGATAATTGTTGGTGAAATCCGGGATGAGGCAGCTCTTGACATGTTACAAGCGATGAATACAGGTCATGATGGATCAATGACCACTGCCCACTCGAACAGCCCACGAGATACTTTAGCTCGATTGGAGACTATGGTCATGATGGCTGGAATGGAATTGCCTGTTCGTGCAATTCGAGAGCAAGTTTCTTCTGCCATCGACCTAATCATTCATCAAGAACGAATGAGAGATGGAACACGCAAGGTGGTTAATATTACAGAGGTTTCGGGGATGGAAGGCGACGTAATTACTATGACCGACATTTTTGTCTTCGAACAATCTGGTTTCGAAGGTGGCAAAATCATCGGTAGATTACGCCCCAGTGGTTTACGCCCGAAGTTTATGGATAAAATTGAATCTTCTGGGATACATTTACCTCCATCTATCTTTGGTATTGGTGAGCGCAGGCGATATTAAACCCTCCCTTATGTAAAGCAGAGGTCGATTATGGGTCCTTCAACAATTCTAATCTTGGGTGGCGTCGTAGCACTAGTCCTTTTGGTAATAGGATTAATTGTTACCGCCACTGAAGAACGCTCTTTGGTTGATGAGCGCCTCGAATATCTTGAAGAAGAGGGGGAAGTTGTAATATCTAAAAAGGCAATCCTTGGGGATTGGGTTGGAAAACAAGCCACCAGGTATACCTGGGGGCAGACGCTTACCCGATCATTAGCACGTGCTGATATAAAGATGAAGGTGGGTGAGTTCATCCTATTAACTGGGATTTTAACTGTAATCGGTGGCTTATTGGGGTGGTTTCTTAGCGGAGGCACGAATATAGGAGCAGGTGAAGCTACTGGGCAGCTATTAGCAAATATCCCAGGCATCCTTATCGGTGGAATTGCAGGTTTTTTTGCGCCGACTATATATATGAGACGCCAACAGGGGAGAAGATTAGTAAGATTTGATAATCAACTTGCGGATATGCTCAGCTTAATGGTGAACGGCTTAAGGGCTGGGTATTCCACGATGCAAGCTATGGAGGCCGTCAGTAGAGAATTACCGCCTCCGATCTCAGATGAATTTCGTCGGATAGTTCAAGAAATGCAATTGGGGATTCCAATGGATACTGCGTTGGATAACTTAACCCGAAGAATACCGAGTAAAGATCTTGATCTGGTCGTGACAGCTATAAATGTACAACGAGAAGTGGGTGGTAATCTTGCTGAAATTCTAGATACGATTTCTCATACGATTCGTGAACGAGTTCGCGTTAAAGGTGAAATCCGGGTATTAACCTCACAGATGATGATGTCTGGGCGTTTTTTGGCGATTATGCCAGTTGCCGTAATCATACTTATGTACTTTTTAAATCGGCAATATATGATGCGATTTTTTAACCCTGCAACTCGTATGTTTGGTATCCCCGCTTTGATCATAGGAGCATTTATGATCGTGGTAGGCTATTTCTTGATGATGAAGATCGCCAGTATTGAAGTATAGTGTTTCTATCATAGGAGATAGAATAATGGCAACATTACCCTTAATTATTATTGGTTTGGTGATTCTAATCGGTGCAATCATATTAGTCGTTGTCGGTGTAAAATCACCTCAAGGAATCGACCCCCTTGGAGACAGGCTGGCAGAATATGCAGCTCGAGGTGAGACCGCATCCCTCGAGGAGATCGAACTTTCACAACCTTTCTCTCAAAGAATCATCGTACCTATAGCCAAGCGAATGGGTGATCTCGTGATGAGGTTTACTCCGCAAAACGCGATTACATCCATGTCAAAGAAGTTAGAATTAGCTGGTAATCCGGGTAACGTTGATCCTGCTGTGTTTTTTGCTTTGCGGTTCGTCGGTATTCCTTTTGGAGGTATTTTTATCATTCTTGATAGCCTAGCAGCTCCGGGTAGCTTTATGGATGGAAAAGGACTATTATTGGGCCTTCCCGCAGCTATCCTAGGTTTTTATTTACCCGATTTGCTCATTCAAGGTCGCATCGATCGACGGCAAAAAGAAATTCGAAAAGCAATGCCGGATGGATTGGATTTACTGACCATTTGTGTAGAAGCAGGTCTTGGATTCGACGCTGCGATGTCTAAGTTGTATGAGAAGTGGGATAATGAACTTGGACGGGCTTTTGGACGGGTGGTTCGAGAAATTCAATTGGGGAAACTGCGCCGTGAAGCATTACGCGATATGGCTGATCGCTTGGGGGTCAATGAAATGTCAAGTTTTGTAGCAGCAGTGATCCAAAGCGAGCAATTGGGTGTGAGTATGGCACAAGTGCTGCGCATCCAAGCTGATCAAATGCGTATCAGACGACGGCAGCTAGCCGAGGAAGAAGCTCACAAAGCACCGATCAAGATGCTGCTACCCATGGCACTATTTATCTTTCCAGCATTATGTATCGTTCTCATGACCCCTGCATTCTTAATTCTTATCGAACAAGGCGTGGGTCCATTGGGTGGATGATTGTAAGTTAGTCAGTTATAAGAATATTCTTCATGGACCATAAACCAGGAAAACTGGCTTATCGGACATATCAATTAATCTGGGAGGCTCTGGACTGGTTGTACCCGCCTGATTGCGGAGGATGTGGCCAAACAGGGGCACGCTGGTGTAATGAGTGTTCAGAAAAAACCAAAGAGATAGATCCACCGATTTGTCCAATTTGTGGAAACCCTAATTTAGATAATGAAGACCCTTGCCAGAGATGTCTGGCATTAAGACCCCTATATTCATCCTTGCGTTCCTATACAGTCTTTACCGGATCCATCCGGGAGGCAATTCATCGGCTAAAATATCGGCGCGATATTGGCTTGGGAGAAGCGCTTTCTCGTCCTATGATTACGAGCCTGCAAAAGCTTAATTGGTCATTAGATATCATTACCTCTGTACCACTAGGGCTTGCCCGTTTTGAAGAGCGTGGATATAATCAGGCGACTTTGCTTGCAAGGCCAATTGCTCTTTACTTGAACTTGCCATTCTCTTCACGAATACTGACAAGGACTCGAGAGACCCGATCACAAGTCGGACTTACCGTGACGGAAAGACAAGATAATATGACCGATGCATTCCGGGCGAACCGTGAATGGTCTAAAGGAAAAAATATTTTAGTGGTGGATGATGTGGCAACTTCTGGAGCTACTTTAAATGCATGTGCAAAAGCTTTGTTAGATGGAGGAGCAAACAAGATTTACGGTTTTTCACTCGCCCGGGCTGTTTTTACTCCAAACAATGAAATTGATATATTTTAAGTTACGGCTTGTGTAGTTAATTCTACGGTTTCTGAATAGAACGGATTATCGTTATCAAATCAAAAAAGGGAAAAATTCTAGAGGAGTAAAACTAATGGCGCTCGAGGTACAGGTCTATTGTCGTAATTTTGAAGTTACAGATCGAATTTTAGATTACGCAAAGAAAAAAGTTACAAAGCTAGATCGTTTTTTAAGTGATATTGATGAAGCGCGGGTTGACTTAGCATATATTAAGTCAGCTCGTAGTGCAGCTGACCGACAGGTCGCCCAGATTACCGTTCGTGGGAAAGGTTATATCTTAAGGGCCGAAGAGCGTTCGGATGATATCTTCACGGCACTCGATTCAGCATTAGAAAAACTTCAACGCCAGCTGGAACGGTATAAAGGAAAACGCCAAAAAGGACGAGGAGATGGGAAACCTGCTTCAGAAGTAATCCCTATAATGGCTGAAGAAGAGGGTGAAGAGGACAGATCATTAATCGTAAGAAGAAAAAAGTTTGTTCTCACACCGATGGATGAAATTGAAGCCCTTGAACAAATGAAACTCCTGAGTCATGAAGATTTTTTTGTCTTCTACAATTCAGTAACAAATTCCGTAAATGTGCTATATCTTCGTCGAGATGGTCTGTATGGATTGATTGAGACCGAGATACGGTAAGCGAATTGTTTAAATGAAATAATGCTTATAAAATCGATGCGCATAGGATGCAATTTCTAGATAGCCAGGAACATTTATGGTAAATGAACAAAATAATATAAACGATATCATGGATGAAATGGTCCCTTCAAAAAACATGGACCTTGAGGCAATCGAAAAGGCTGTAACCCTCATGTTGACTGCTTTCGGTGAAAACCCATCTCGAAAAGGTTTAGAGAGGACCCCTGAACGAGTGGCGAATATGTACACCGAGTTATTGGCAGGCTATCGAGTTGATCCCATCAAAATTGTAAATGATGCATTATTTGAAGTTACATATGATGAAATGGTCATCGTGCGAGACATCGAGTTTTATAGTATGTGCGAGCATCATATGCTTCCATTTATGGGGAGGGCACATGTTGCATATCTTCCCATGGGTCGGGTGATTGGTCTTTCAAAAATACCGCGTATTGTAGATGTATTCGCTCATCGGTTGCAGGTTCAAGAACGTATGACGCGGCAAATTGCAGACTTCATCAATGATGCATTATTACCAAAAGGTGTAGGAGTAGTTGTCGAAGCACTCCATTTATGCACGATGATGCGTGGGGTTAAAAAGCAGAATGCGCGTATGACAACTTCCGCTGTTCATGGTGCATTTCGCAGAAGTCTAGCTACCAGGCAAGAATTTTTTGATAATATTTCGCGTGGATCAGAACCGATGCGTTTCTAGCGACCTCTACTTGCGAGTACGTTCAATTTCCACGCCAACTGATTGTGCGAAACGAACCGCTCCGGGTTTTTCGACCCGGACGGTTGCTTTTAATACTCTTGGATCATCCAAACATATTTGAGCAATATCTTCAGCGAGTGATTCAATGGTGAACCGTTTGGCAATTTCAGCGTGATGGATCACCTTTTTTGTTACCTTGCTATAGTCGATTACCTCAGAAATATCGTCAGGGGCAGACTGTTCACGCGTCTCTGTATATATATCAATATTTATTAATATATCTTGGGGTTTATCACGCTCCCAATCATTAATTCCTATGATCCCGCGGGCGAGAATGTTTTTTATATAGACTTTATCCATTAATCCCTCGATCACGAAATATCCTATGAGTATACCCCAGGAAAAAAATATTCACAGTGTGATCGGTCATGACACATGTTCACACTGTGAATATATATGGCAACAACGAGGAAGTTATAACCAGAGTATCGTCAGATTACTGTGTTGCTTGAGTCGGTGGCACTGTAGGACTTGTGGGTACCTTGGTTTTCCAGATATCAAATCTTTGTACATTTTCTGGAGTATCTTGCTGATTAATCCAATTCTGAAAGTCGGTTTGTTTCAGTGTATTATATTGTGAATCGGTTAAAGTTCTAATCTCATGACCTAAAACTTGATAGATTTCCCAACCATTGGCAGTCTGAATGGGTTCACTTATTTGCCCGATTTGCATATTGAAGACGATTTTCTCTGCATTGGTATCCTTCAACGTGCCGGTGCTAAACCAACCTAAATCTATTGTATTTGTGGTACCAGAATATACTTCGGTAGCTATGGTTACGAAATCGCCACCGTTGGCTAATCGATCGTAAACCGATTTGGCTTTAGTTTGATCAGTGACAACTATATGTCGGGCCCATACCTGATCTTGCTGACGGGCTGTATCTGCGGTTATCGCATCGAGCACTTTTTGACGTAATAGCTGCATTTTGAAGACCCAACGGAAGTCAGCCTCAGACAAACCGGCAACCGAATGGATATTGGTCATGTAGGTCGTGAAATCCTTCTGATATGCAGATAGGGTGTATGGTGTAGGTGTAGGTAGGGGGGTACCAGTAGGTGCGGAGGCGGTAGGGGTTAGGACACTTGTCGGCGTTACCCCTGCAACATCCTGAGTTGGATTAATCGTAGGAGTGGGTGTTTGGGTCGCAGTAGGAACAGTCGTAGCTGTTGGGGGAACCAACCTAACTTGAGTTGGGTTTAGAGTTGAGGTCGGCACGGGAACGGTGGTAGGTGCAGAAGTGGGAGTTCCATTCGGGTAGTAACCAAAATAATCCTGAAGTGCCTTATCGACTTCCGCATCAGGGACTGTAATACCACGCTTATCGGCTTCTTGCTGAATTATCTGATTGGCAACCAGATAGTCCAACGCACTCTGACCAAGATTAATTGGCTCAAGTTGGTAGTTGATTTGAGCCAAATATTGTTGGATATAACTCACACTGCTTTGATCGCTTCCAAATATCTGGGCAAATTGCTGGTATTGCTGATATTGTTGGATCAATTGCAAACGCTCGTAGCGAGCGAAGGTTTGGAATTGCTTCGTTGTAATTGTATTATTGGCAACCTTGGCGACTGGTTGTTGTGGCTGAATAACGTACTGCTGTACAACGCCATAACCTATCAGACCAACGACGATGATTATGATCGCAATACTAACAATCAGGATATAGCGATTTTGAAGACGTTCGCGCTGCTGACGAGCAAGATGTTTCTTTGTGACTAATTGACTCTTTTGTCCTTTTGCCATTTGTTTGACCTCATAGATTTTGGGATGTCGTGATATGTAACACGCCCATTATTCTATCTCTGACATCGATTAGCGCAGAATTTCTCCAGTAAAAGGTAACATTGCCAGGTGACGAGCGCGCTTGATGGCACGAGCTAACTCACGCTGGTGTTTGGCACACGCTCCTGATTGGCGGCGAGGACGAATCTTGCCACTTTCTGTGACATAGCGACGTAAGGTTTCTGTTTGCTTGTAATCAATTTTTGCACTTCTATCGGTGCAGAACTGGCAGACGCGAGGCTGTGAATAAAAACGTCTCGGTCCACCACGTGTATCGTTAGTCATTTCATTTGTATCCACTCGTATAAACTCCTTTAATTTATTTCATAATTTCATTTCAGCACAAGATCAAATCGAATAACTAGAATGGAAATTCTTCTTCTTCGACTGATTCTGGCTCAGCAGCAGGCTCTCCAGCCTCACGACGTTCACCCAGGATAATCATCTCATTGGCAACAACTTCGACGGAAGTATGTTTATTACCTTCCTGATCGTCCCAATGCCTGGTTTGTAAACGACCTTCGATGTATACCTGTTGACCTTTAGTAAGATATTGTTTACATATCTCAGCCAGATTGGACCAGGCTACAATATTGAACCATTCAGTTTCAACGTGTTTTTCACCCTCAGAGGTATTCCAGGCACGACTAGTTGCCACGCTAAATGTGGTAACTGGTCTACCGGACGGTGTATACCGCATCTCTGGATCACGTCCAAGATTACCAATAATCATTACTTTATTAAGCCCTCGACTCATTTTGGACTCCTTTCAAGTAATTAATTTACACTAATTAATAAAAACCGCATCACTGGTTCCAAGAAGCGCAAGTTGCGCTCCAAGGTAGTACCAAAGGTTGGTTCCATCTCGGTTTTTAAAAGCACATATTGGCCTTCTTTTTGTTTACGTATCGAATACGCCAACTTTCGCTTTCCCCAGAGATCGACCTTTGAAACAGTACCACCGGCTTCAGTGATCCATCCACTGACTTTTTCAACCACTTCTTTAAGCGCAGTATCGTCCAAATCTGGATGGACAATAAAAACTAATTCATATTCACGCATGGGAAACTCCTCCTTTCCTCGGGTTTGCTCCTGGATATTGCCTGGCGGCTCACCAAGGGCGGAAAGCAAGCCATCAACAATTGAGGCTAGACACAGCGGCTAACTATAGCACAAAGGATTATTTTTGCACAGAGGAAATCTTACGTAAACAAAATCTGTATTTGGTAAATTCCAATTAATTCTGGAGGACGCTGATGAATCCACACCATTGGCTGGAACTAATTGGTAAATAAGTGTCGACGATAAAATTTCGTGAATTCATCGAAAAAAACCATTTTTATTACTTTATAACCACTAAGATGATATAACGAACAACGAACCAAGTTTATCAGGGTGAGTGCCTGCTTACCTGATGCCAAGAATCGATTCCAGCAATTTTCGATAATACACGTAATTATTGAAGGTAACATCTTCACGAACCCTGCCATCTGCAAGGGGAATGAAGCCCCCATCTTCCAATAGCTGTGGAACCACTTCCATCACTGACCGATAAATATCCTGCTGGGTATGTCTTAAGGAATCAGAATCAATCCCCCCGATAAGCCGCAAATCCCGTCCGAATTCTTGCCTAATTTCGTGATAATTCATCGCTTGGGGATTACACTCACAAGCCCATAAGCAGTTGAAACCAGCTTTCACTACCAATGGTAATAATGCACGGGTATTTGCATAGGTGCGATAAATGATCGTTTTTACGCCAAATGAATGAAGCACATCTAAAACTGGCTGATAGCTTTTTAAGACGAACGATGAGTACATCGATGGTGAGATCAATGGACCGTGGTTTCCGCCAATCGGCTCACTGAACAGAGCTGCATCCACCTGCACCTCGCTTAGGATATTTTCGACCAATCGGGAGGTAAATTCACTATATACATTCATCCAGGTTTTGACTAAGGGAGGGTCATCCACTAATAATTGGATCGCATCTGTGAACCGACGCCATCCGTGTACCCCCATCGATAAGAAATATCCCCGATGAACGCGTAATAGCAATGGATAGTCTCGAGTTCTCCACTCAATCACCTTTTTTCCCCATTCATCAGGCAGCCGTTGGGGATCACATGGATCCAGTCGAGCTGTGAGTTTTTTTAACCCTTCGATGCTATTAGGCCAATGGGATGGAGCGGGAGAGGGCTCAAGATCTGGTTCAAACTCTTCACGAAGATCAATAGTGAATAAAGTGTCAAGCTTATCTTTTTTCCTCAAGCCTTGTTTTTGCCATAAACGGAGTACCTCATCACGGAGGCCATCTTCAAATAAAGGTGGTCGATCCAATGTACCATAATTCATCGTACTTATAAATCGTTCTCGTCCATTCATAGAATAATCTCGACTAGCATGATGAGTAAGTATACTTCGAATTCATTTGACACATAGGAATGACGAGTGTAGAATCTTGTAAGCGTCCATGTGAAATAAATAACAAATACAATTGATACAAAACTATGCTAGATGATTTAGCCAAGCGTCTGCGAGGTAAACGGACAGTAATCCTTGGGGTGGGAAATCCATTACAAGGTGATGATGCGGTTGGACCGAATCTGGTAGATTTCTTGCATGGTCGCATCGAGGCTACGTTGATCAATGGGGGTGAGGTTCCCGAGAATTATTTAAGCTCAATTCGTGCAGCTCAACCTGAGGTGGTTTTAATTGTAGTAGCTCTAGAATTAGGGGCAGAAGCTGGTTGTGTAGCGGTTTTAGATGCAGACCGCTTACGAGCAATTGGGAATTTTACCCGTAATCCGGGTTTATCATTCTTGGCTGTCATGATCCAGGATGGAACGGGTGCTGAAGTGATCCTAGTCGGTATACAGCCTGAGACCACCGTGTTTGCTGCTGAATTATCCAAACCTGTGCGTCAGACTTTGCTTGGTTTGGAAGATATGCTAGTCAATGTTTATTGAATAATAACAGAAAAATAACTCAATCTTCCATACGGTTCCTGAGATCTTTAGAGCATCGAGGTAAGGCAGGTTCTAATCCGATTTAAATAAAGTGTGAGGTTTTTTATAGGGCTTTCGATTGTCTTAAGTCAATAAAAATTATGGGGATGAACACTTACTTTTTCTAGGATGTTTTGTGGACTTTAACAAAAAGCAAGATTGGGTATGAAATTCCCGTTAATTGATAAAAGGTCACTATGTAGAATGCCGAATCAAAGTCCATTGGAATGATTACACTAAAGCCTCCATCCATATATTAATGGACCACTGAATAAACACAACCGGGAAAATCCAAACAATGACAGAATCAACAGAGCTTTTTATCAACCATTTATTGAGTCAAATGACGCTGGAAGAGAAAATCGGACAGCTGAACCAACCAAAATCTGGGGATAGAATTGAGCCTGACACTATTCGACAGGGGAATGTCGGTTCATTAATCAGGGCTGCTGGTGCATTAACGGGGCAAGATAGTTCAGGCTCAGATGGTGCTGAACAAGCAAACCATATCCAGCAATTAGCGCTCGAATCGCGATTAAAAATTCCACTGATTTTTGGGCGGGATGTTATCCATGGCTGTCGCACAATTTTTCCTATTCCGTTAGCTCAGGCAGCAGCGTTCAACCTGGAGCTGGCTCAAAATGCGGCATCGGTGGCAGCGCAAGAAGCCAGCGCTTGTGGGCTTAAATGGACATTTGCACCTATGTTGGATATTGCTCGTGACCCACGTTGGGGGCGAGTAGCTGAGGGCAATGGAGAGGATCCCTACCTAGGTGCGCAAATGGCTGTAAGCCTGGTCAGAGGGTTTCAGGGCGACAGTATGGCACTACCCAATAAAATTGTGGCTTGCGCCAAACATTATGTGGGTTATGGGTCTGCGGAAGGTGGGCGTGATTATGAAAATGGAGAGATTTCGGAACCAACCTTGAGAGATGTTTATTTACCACCTTATGAGAGTGCGATACGCGCAGGTGTGGGCACAGTGATGTCGGCATTTCTTGATTTGAATGGAATCCCGGCAAGTGTCAACCGGCGTTTGCTTACGGATGTTCTGCGCGGTGAATGGGGCTTCGATGGATTTGTAGTTTCGGATTGGAATTCAATTGCCGAGCTGATTAATCATGGGGTCGCAGAGGATAGAGTGGAGGCTGCATCAATGGCTCTGCACGCTGGAGTAGATATGGATATGGTCAGTGAGACCTACCTGGAAACCCTAGCTGCCAGCGTCCGGTCTGGTAAGGTCTCGATCCAGGAAATTGATGACGCAACACTCCGAGTCCTGAGGATTAAGCATCGGGCTGGGCTTTTTGATCAACCTTACACCGATCCAAACCGCTTTGCACACGAGGTGTTGACCAGCGAATCACGCCAACTTGCCCGCCAATTTGCTCGCGAGTGCATGGTATTACTAAAAAATAAGGACAATATACTACCGTTGCAGAGTTTTCAAAAAATAATTGTGGCAGGAGATTTCGTCAATGCACGGGGTGAGTTATTTGGCACCTGGTCGCCGGATGGTCATGGGGAAGATTGTGCACCGCTTGAGCAAGCACTTAAAGAAACTGCCCCAAAAGATGTAAATTTATGGTTCGTTGAAGATTATGACGAAGCCCTTGCTCAAGCACTTAAGGCAGATCTAATCGTTATGGTTCTTGGTGAACACCCTCGCCGGTCGGGAGAAAATTCAAATCTAAGCGATCTACGGTTACCTCCCGGACAAGCTGAATTTGTTGATTTAATGGTAACCATCGGGAAACCTGTGGTTCTTGTGGTTTTCGCTGGTAGACCCTTGGCAATCACCCGCCAGGTTCACCAAGTGGATGCTGTTTTATATGCATGGCATCCGGGAATCGAGGGAGGCGCTGCACTTGGAGAGATATTGTTTGGTTTGAAGTCACCTTCAGGTCGCTTGCCGATTACTTTTCCCCGCGCGACAGGGCAAGTGCCGATCTATTACAACCATAAAAATTCTGGGAGACCGGTTACAGCCGAGGGCTGGTTTAGCTCTCGCTATGTTGACCTGCCTGCCACCCCATTGTTTCCATTTGGCTTTGGTTTGAGCTATACCTCTTTTACGTATGCCAACCTGGAGCTGAACCATAAAACAATACACGATGGTATTTCTATTAGCGCTGATGTTACCAATACAGGCATGAAAGCTGGCAATGAACTAATCCAGCTGTACACGCGTGATCTTGTTGGGACCCTAACCCGTCCAGTCCGCGAACTGAAAGGCTTTCAGCGACTCGATCTACGACCGGGAGAAACCCGACGAGTTACTTTCACATTGACTGAAGAGATGCTTGCCTTTACCAGGGCTGACGGTTCCAAAGATACAGAGCCTGGTGGTTTTCAGGTATGGATAGCCCCAAACAGTGCTTCAGGACCGTGTGGAGAATTTCGATTGTAAAGCATCTTGAAGAATTTCTAGCAAAACCTTATGCCTCTGCATTAATTACCTGAAGACTCTATCGAAATCTAGATATTTTACTGCTCAAGCCTAAATATTATGCCTAATAGGTGAGGATAAACCTATCGTCGAACTATTACAGAATTATCTGTCGGTCAACCGCACAATCGGATCTTTTTCGATGCTCATAAAGTAGCCAGCATCTAATTTGGGGGTAGAAAAAGAAAATGCATGTAGATTAATTCTAATTAATACATATGGAAATGCACAAATAAAATTAGTATTTCAAATTTTGACTAACCATCATTGTCAAATCCGCATCAACCGGCCATATGCACCATTTTGGGATATGCATCTCATTTGATTTTAACCAAACCTGTATTTATTAATAAGTATTGACAAACAATTAAAAGTGGTTATACTATACTTTGTAAGTCCAATGAACTTACAAAGTTACACAAAATGATAGTGGAATCTAGCGATGCAGAAAGCCACTCGCCAGCATACCAAAGAACACAATACCAACCTCGTCCTGAAGACGATATTCGATAAAGAGAGCATAGGTCGAGCAGAAATATCTCGTATTACCAGACTGACGCGCACCACTGTCTCAGAAATTGTCGCTGATTTAATTGCGGAAGGACTGGTGAAAGAAATCGGGATGGGTGTATCGATTGGAGGTAAATCTCCAATACTCCTAAGCCTCGAGGCAGACTCGCGATACATGATCGGTCTCGATTTAGCACGGAAAAAGTTCAGTGGGGCAATCGTGAATTTGCGGGGTGAAATCCGATATAGAGTTGATCAAGATATTCAGGGATTGAATGGTGAGGCTGCCCTGGCTTCCGTCTATGCGATCCTAGACCGTTTGACTCGCACCGCTTATAAACCTTTAGTGGGAATTGGAATTGGAACTCCAGGATTGGTAAATACCACCGAAGGGGTGGTGGTCAATGCGGTAAACCTGGATTGGAAGGATCTTTCACTTGCGCGTCCCTTACAAGAAAAGTACCACCTGCCGGTTTTGGTATTCAACGATAGTCAGGCCGCTGCAATGGCCGAATATACTTATGGAAAAAGCCACCCTTCGGACAGTAACCTGGTGGTTATTAACGCCCGGCATGGCATTGGTGCAGGAATTATCATCAATGGACAGCTGTTTCAAGGTGATGGCGGTGGCGCAGGAGAAATTGGCCATGTGATTGTTGTGCCGGATGGCGGCCAACTTTGTCGCTGTGGTAATCGAGGCTGCCTGGAAACGATTGCCAGTGCAAATGCACTAATCGAACGGGTACACGCACTTGTCTCACAATCCATTCCAACCCAATTTCAGCAGGAAATTACGCTGGATACGATCGAGCAGGCCTTTATAAGTGGCGATCCGCTGGCTCGCCAGGCGGTTCTAGAAACCGGGCGTTATATGGGCATGGCTATCTCTAGCTTGGTTGGCACGCTTGATATCCAGAAAATCGTACTCATTGGAGACATGACTCGATTTGGTCAACCATGGATGGATGCAATTCAAGGAGTAATTTTCCAAGCGACACTCTCAAGATTGGCGCAAGAAACGCAAATTGAGATTGGGCAATTAGGTGAGGACAATATCATCCTGGGGGCTTCCGCGATGTTGGCGAATAATTATTCACTGCTTTTCAATTCTAGACCACCACGGAGTTAAGGAGGTTTTTTGAATTGTCCATAAGGCAAAAGATTCGATGATTGATCGCTTCAACCTGGTCAAACCCAAATTCGTGCCGCCAATGGATAATGAATTTCGCCCGGCGGTATTGGCAAATCGCGCATTTAAACATGAGATGGGAGAAGAGGGTGTGCCACTCGTCTTTGGCCTGGAACGGGATGATGGAAAGTTATCCAGGTTTGAAACTCGAGTGTTCCCTGAAAACCATCCGTACACAGAGGAAAATCTATACTACGCCGAACGTATCTTTAAATTCCTGCTCTGGCAGCGGGGTGGGTATAAGGTTTATATCGGAGGACCTCCCAGCATTGGTAAATATCTCCAGAATTGTTACTCACCTGATGGAAAGCGGAAGTTTGACTATCACTTCATGAGTGAACAGGTCTACGAGCGGACAGTAAGCGTGGAACTTTGTGAGCTGTCACAAGTGCCGCTTGCCCATGATACCGGTGTATCATTGGGTCGCCATTTAGAGGGTTACCGCATAGGCTTTGACTTAGGGGCATCGGATCGTAAGGTAAGCGCAGTCGTTGATGGTCAGGTAGTTTATAGCGAAGAGGTCATCTGGGAGCCAAGTAAACACCCTGACCCCGAATATCATTACCGCGAAATCATATCGGCTCTAAAAACTGCTGCCTCAAAGTTACCTCGGGTTGATGCAATCGGCGGTAGTTCAGCAGGGATATATATCGACAATCGCCCTATGGTGGCTTCCCTATTCCGCGGCATCCCCCCCGAACGCTTTCTGGAAATCCGTAATCTCTTCATACGCATTCGTGACGAGTTGAATGTTCCCCTAATAGTCATCAACGACGGGGATGTTAGTGCACTAGCTGGATCGATGTCTCTCGAGGATAACGGCATCCTAGGGATTGCGATGGGTTCCAGTCAAGCTGCCGGTTATATAGATATGCAAGGTCGCATCATGGGTTGGTTGAATGAGTTGTGCTTCGCCCCGATCGATTACAACCCGACTGCTCCTATTGACGAGTGGTCAGGAGATATTGGTTGCGGATCACAGTATTTCTCACAGCAATGTGTTTTCCGGTTGGCACCTCAAGCGGGCATCCAAATTCCCGACGATATCACGGATGCTGAGAAATTGAAATTCGTCCAACAAAAACTGGATGCGGGAGATAAAGGTGCGATCAATATTTGGAAGAGCATAGGAATTTACCTTGGATACGCTCTGGCACACTACGCGGACTTCTATGACATGAAGCATGTGCTTATATTGGGAAGGGTAACATCCGGATTGGGAGGCACACTGATTCTGGACGAATCAAGAAAAGTGCTGAAAGCCGAATTCCCAGAGCTTGCTTCTTGCTTGGATGTACAACTACCTGATGAACGCAACCGGCGGGTAGGTCAGTCGATCGCTGCTGCCAGCCTACCAATCGTGGCTAAAGAAACCGAAACGGCAACATGAACGGTATAAAAATACCTATCCAATATTTCCGGTATCTCCTGTCATCAACCTTAGGAGTGTTATATGCACTTTCACTTATCAACTGCTGAAATCTTTGTCCCTGATGGGCTTCCCGTTGAACAGGCTCTCGCACGTACAAGCCATCTGGCAGTAAGCGCACATCAGGATGACATTGAGATCATGGCAACCTCTCCAATCCTGGAGTGCTTTCAACAGGAAGATAAATGGTTCTGTGGTGTGGTTTTGACCGATGGGCGCGGCTCACCCCGCGATGGTCTCTACAAAGATTACACAGATGAAGCCATGCGCCAGGTGCGTTTCAAGGAGCAAAAGAAAGCTGCTATTGTTGGTGAATATGCCGCTCAAGTGATGCTAGATTACCCTAGCAAAGCCATCAAGGATGGATCAAATTGGCAGCCCATCGAAGATCTAGTCCAAATCTTGAATAATGCCCATCCACAATTCGTGTACACCCATAATCTTACAGATAAACACGATACACATGTTGGTACCGCGCTTAAGGTCATCGCGGCTATCCGCAGCTTACCAGAAATGGCGCGTCCGCAGAAACTTTATGGATGCGAGGTCTGGCGCGATCTTGATTGGATGATAGACGATGACAAAATCTCCTTCGATTTGTCCACACATAATAATTTGCAAGCAGCATTGCTGGAAGTGTTTGATTCACAGATTACTGGTGGCAAACGTTACGACCTGGCCAGCCTTGGACGCCGGCGCGCCAATGCAACTTATTTTGAATCTCATGGAGTGGATATAACAACCGGATTATCATATGCGATGGACCTGACACCTCTGATCCTTTCTCATGAGATAGAAATAATCCCCTTTGTACAGGAACACATTCAACGCTTTGCGCATGATGTGGCCAACCGCCTGACCCGCTTAGGCTAAGCTGATCTGTAAGCCCATGCAATTATTTCAGGAAAGTTCCCGTACAGATACTGATGTTGGAATGAAATGGAAAGGAGGTTCTGGTAAAGTTCGAACGAATTCGAAATCCAAATCTAATCAATCCTTTTGTTCATAAATACAAGTAAACCTAGAATTCTAAAAAGGAGAATGAAGACATGCGTACGAAATTGTTAACCTTATTATTGCTGGTCTCCGTCCTGGTAACGGGATGTGCGACAGCAACCACCCAAGCACCTGCCACCGAGGCACCCGTTGTTCCTACCCAGCCACCCGCTACAATGGTGCCTGTTGTTCCTTCCCAGGTGCCCACTGCAGTGCCTCCGCCCACCGAAGTGCCTGCCGCTGCTCCCGTTGCCTTGAAAGTCTACGTGGTAGATTTCACGGTGGATTCAACGGATAAATGGCTCATGGATACAGTCGTCCCTGCCTTCCAGAAGCTTTACCCCAATGTGACCGTTGAATTTGTATGGGGTACCTGGAGCACCTTTGGTGAGACAGTAGCGGGGTACTTCGCTGCTGGCGATGGTCCTGATATCATCAACCTAGGCTCAGAGTTTAATGGCCTGTATGGTGACCAATTAGCTCCCCTTAACCAATATCTGGGTGAGGCTGCCTGGCCGGAGATTAAGCAATTCATCCCCGGGACGCTCGAGAATGCTTCCTGGAAGGGTGAGCTGCGTGGCCTGCCAATCTTTGCTGCGCCTCGCTTCGTCTTTTGCCGGACTGACCTGATGCAGGCAGCAGGCGTCACCGCGCAGCCAACAGACTTTGCAGGTTGGGTCGATTTTGCTAAAAAACTGACCACCATCGATACAACCACCAATTCTCTAACCCAACAAGGCTTTGTGCCTGTGGATGCTGCTACAATGGCAGACTTCCAATGGTATTTGAATACCGTTTGGTCGATCGGGGGGACACTGTATAAAGCTGATGGCGTAACGCCTAACTTCGACTCGCCTGAGGCAGCCGCTGCCCTGAAATTCAACTATGATCTAAAGAGGGCTGTCTATCCCGATGATAACGTTGGAACACTGCCTCCCAGCCAGGGATCAGTGATCGATGATGGCGGTGGTGCGGTTTGCTTATGGCATTCAGGATGGGCTGCACCTGCAGCAGATAGCCCCATCTGGGAGAAAATTGACATCCAACCGTTCACGGGTGATCCCACGAACTTCCCCAATAGCAAGCCGATTGCGCTGTCGTTTGTTGACTGGTGGGCAGTTCCAGCCTATAGCAAGAATGTTGAAATGGCTGCGAATTTCCTGAAGCTTGTATTCAATAAAGACAACAACGAAATGTACAACCAGACTATGGGTCTGATCCCGTCGCGGGTTGATGCGCAAGCCAATCTTGCAGGCGTGGTGGCGAAAGAAGCCGGAATTGCTTCACAGTATGGCTATGGCTATGCTGGTATACTCGAGCCAACCAAATTGCAGGAAATCCTGCAGAAAGAGCTTGGTGCCTGCTTGACCGATCAACAGGATCAGGCTACAACGCTCACGAATATTCAAGATCAATACACCCAGGCGCTTAAAGACGCTGGTTATATAAAGTAAAACCTGGCGACAATAAATTGGGTGGGGGATTTCCCCCACCCAATCCCTCAATCTTGGAAGAAGGATTTATGAGCACCAATCCATATCTTTACACTTTGGTCTGGGCATGTGGGGCAGTGGTTTTTATCATCCTTGCCAGCCTGGGTTTAGGCAGATTGGCGCGTTTTGTGGTAAGGCTGTTCGGTGGCTCAAAGATCAAGCAATCGAATACTTCCGTGGGTTTCACCTTTGCTGCACCGTGGATTGTTGGATTCCTGATTTTTGTCGTTGCTCCCATGCTAGCCTCGCTTTACTGGAGTTGCACCAATTATAAAATTCCGAATCCTCCAACCTGGAACGGGCTTGAAAACTACACCCGCTTGATCTTGCAGGATAAGGAGTTCCGAGGCTCACTACTCAACACATTATTCTTAACTGTAGTAGGGTTGCCATTACAAATCGGGGTAGCTTTGTTTCTAGCAGTCTTGCTGAATCAGAAATCGCGTGGGGAACGCGTTTATCGTATGTCTTTTTATTTGCCAGTAATCCTCGGCTTTAATACAGCAGTACTTTTATGTTGGCGTCTGATGTTGACCGCTGGGACTGGCATCATAAACCAAATAATTCGCGGGCTATCCAATGCATTTCCTCCCTTCGGTTATCTTAATCGCCTATTTATCTATGTGACAGAAATCATCAATGCCTTCTTTATAAGCTTAAATAATGGGAATTTCACTTTTTTCAATAAGACACTGGCAGCTGGCTTCCCAGCAGCGAACCGTGTACCCATGTGGATTCAAACCCCATTATGGTCAAAAATGTCAGTCGTGATATTAATGGTATGGATTTGTGGCACCATGATGCTGGTGTTTCTGGCTGGTTTGAACAATATTCCCCGAGAATTGCATGAAGCGGCTGAGGTGGATGGTGCTGGAAGCTGGAAACGTTTCTGGAACATATCCTTCCCATTGATTACTCCTTATATTTTTTATAACTTAATTGTCGGTATGATTGCAGCCCTCCAGATTTTCGAGCCGATTTATGTCCTGTATCGTGATAGTTCAACTTTAGCGCCTTCCGCATATTCGATGGTTTATTATCTATGGCGGGCAACATTCCGTTTTAATGAGATTGGTTATGGTTCAGCTATATCCTGGATTATTATGGTGATCATCCTGATCATCACACTTATCCAGTTCCGGTTGCAGAATCGCTGGGTCCAGTACGAGCTGTATTAGGCAGAATGCCATGAAAACAATCACGCACATAGTTGGAAGGATAGTCCTTTATGTATTATTGACTGGCTCAAGCATCGTCATGGCTTTTCCATTGTTTTGGATGATTTCCACCTCCTTAAAATCCCTGGATGAAGCCAACGCGTCCAGGATTGTCTGGGTTCCAACCAAGATCCTCCTCGATGCATATCGGTTTATCCTGACTGATCCGGATTTTCTCAGGTCGTATTTCAATTCCATTTTTTATTCCGTCCTGGCACTGGCAGGCACTTTGCTTTCCATCGCAGCGGTTGCATACGCTTTTAGCCGTGTGGAATGGCCAGGGCGTAATGTAGTCTTTTTCTTGATGCTGTCAACGATGATGATCCCAGCACAAGCATTGATTGTGCCTCAATATGTGTTTTTCAATAAAATCCATTGGGTAGGCACTTTCAACCCACTGATCATCCCAGGTTATTTTGCCGGTGGAGCAGCTATGGTTTTCCTTTTACGCCAGTCTATGGCTCAAATTCCGAAGGAAATGGACGAATCAGCATTCATGGATGGCGCAAGCCATCTTCAAATTTGGTGGGAGATCGTGCTTCCTTTGGTCAAAGCACCACTCGCTACTGTGGCAACATTCCTCTTCGTCGGTTTTTGGAACAACCTACTTGGTCCATTGATTTATACCCAAACCACAAGTATGTACACTTTACCTGTGTATGTAGCCCAATTGTTTAATATCAACAGCCAGGTGCAACCCTGGCCTACGATGATGGCTGCTTCTGTATTGACTACCGTGCCCCTGATGGTGCTTTTCTTCTTCGCCCAACGCTATATCCTTGAAGGTGTATTGATCACCGGTTTAAAAGGATAATACTCAAAATATCCTTCGATGAATGAGAGAACAACCGATGCAGCTTAAGTCTTTTCTCAATCGTTGTACTATCGTGCTCATAACGTCAAGCTGGCTACTGGCAGCCTGTCATCCGATCACTCTGGTGACGCCTGCTGTACCATCTGCGACCTTTACCTTGCCCCTTTCTCCTATAACATCCCCGACAACCGTTATACAACTTGTACCCACAGCCTCACCGACTGTGACCACTATTCCAACTTTGGAACCAACAGCCGTCCCGATTGAGCAGGACCCACTACGGATTATCGGCTATTTTACCTCCTGGGGCATCGGTTCGCGTGGCTATCGAGTTGCCAATCTCCCCGGGGATATGCTGACCCACATCAACTATGCATTCGGTGTAATCTCACCGCAGGAAATCAAGTGTGTGCTGGGTGATCCAGTAGCCGACGTCCAGAAATTCTATGGAGCCAATGAAAGTCTGGATCGCAAGCCAGATTTAAAGGATGCATTGCACGGCGCGTTCGGTCAGTTCCTCAAACTCAAGATCGTATACCCCAAACTGAAGGTAATGATATCGATTGGGGGCTGGAACGGATCGGCACGATTTTCTGATGTTGCCTTGAGCGAAGCGACGCGTCGCCAGTTTGTCGATTCTTGTATCAATCTTTATTTTCGTAAATACCCAGGTGTGTTCGATGGCGTGGATATCGACTGGGAATACCCGGTCAGTGGTGGAGCCCAGGTCGGACGACCCGAAGATAAGCACAATTTCACCCTGCTTCTGGCTGAGTTCCGTCGACAATTGGACATTCAAGGACAGATGGATGGAAAACACTACCTTCTCAGCATTGCCGCACCGGCCGGACCAGCTGTATATGCCAACCTAGAGCTTGACCAGATCCATAAAATCCTGAATTGGATCAACCTGATGACTTATGATTTCCATGGCGCGTGGGACGCCACTACAAATTTCAATTCGCCATTATACAAGTCGTCCACCGACCCATCTCCAGACCTGGTTGTGCGTAACCATTTCAACGTTGACGCGGTGGTTCAAGCTTATCTGGCTGCAGGTATCCCACCTCAAAAGCTTGTCATCGGTGTACCTTTCTATGGGCGCGGTTGGCAAGGCGTCCAGGATATCAACCATGGTTTATACCAGGCTGCGACAGGCGCAGCTCCGGGGAGATTTGAGCCTGGTGTATATGATTATTGGGATATTAAGAAAAACTACTTAACCACCTACCAGCGTTACTGGCAGGATGAGGCAAAGGTCCCCTGGATTTATAATGCCGACAAAGGGATCATGATCACCTACGAGGACCCACAATCGGTGGCTTTAAAAGCTGATTATGTCAACATGAACCATCTATCAGGGATGATGTTCTGGGAGCTCAGCAATGATGGTGGAGATTTGCTATCCGCAGCATTCGATACCCTCACCAATCGTTAATTGTCATTGCAAGACTATCATGGATCTAGAGACCAAATGATAAAAGCTCATGCCTGATAGCGAATTAAAATCTTCTCCTCCATTAAAAGTGGTCATTTTAGCTGCCGGAAAAGAGTCTGGTGCACCAGATGACAGACTGATTTTGCTTCGGGACTTGGGAGGACTTAAAGTAGTCGATTATGTAGTCCAGAATGCGGTTCAGTTGGTTCCAAATGAAGACATTTACATTGTAGTTGGCCGAGGACAGGACGAGATGCGCCTGCATCTGGGAAATGCCTACAAATTCATCCGACAGGAAGAACAGTTAGGTACTGGGCATGCAGTTTTACAACTCGAGCCCATGCTCAAAGATCTGCACGGAGACTTACTAATCCTCTACGGAGACACGCCTCTTTTCCGCCCTGACTCAATCCGTGGCCTACTCAACCGCCATCGGTTGCGCCAAGCAGAGCTCACCCTTCTGACAGTAGTCGTTGACCGAGCCTACCCGTATGGACGCATCATCCGTGACAATGGTGGGTATATTATCGACATTATCGAAGAGACGGAAGCCTCTGCCATTATCCGTAAGATCAGGGAGCTGAATGTAGGAGCTTACGTAGTGCGCACCGACACTATTTTCCCAGCCCTGGAAAAACTCTCACCTTCACCTGTTGATGGTACTTATCGTTTTACGGACTGTGTACACCAACTCATCCGCTCCGGCTTGAAGGTTGAAAGCTACCAGACGTATGACCAGGACGAAGTGCAGGGAATCAATACTTCGGATGACCTGGAAGCCGCGGAGTTCATTCTCAACAAGCGGCTCTTCCAACCACACCGGCAGGAAGACGAAGGCCGGGTGGCCTTTGGTACTGGTGGCTGGCGTGCAATCATCGGTGAAGGTTTTACCATGCACAACGTACGCAGGTTGTCGCAAGCTTTGGCTAATGAGATCACCCGGCAGGGTCAAGAACGGCGAGGAGTTGTTATTGGCTTTGACCGGCGATTCCTATCGGACCAAGCTGCTAAGACATCCGCAGAAATCTTTGCTGGTAACGACATCCCTGTAATCCTGCTCACCGAAGACGCCCCGACCCCTCTCATCACCTATGCGACAACCCTACAGAATTCAGCTTATGGGCTGGCTTTCACAGCTAGCCACAACCCGCCAGAATGGAATGGCTTAAAAGTTTTTCGTAGTGACGGTGCGCTTCTCCTGGACGAGGAAACACATCTGATTGAGGCTGAGACAAACAGGCTGACTTCCAGCCAGATAGTAAGGTTGGATCTTGACCTGGCGCTTGAAGCGGGCATTGTAAACCGCCGTGATATGACCAACGCTTACGTTGATGCAATAGAGAAGCTGATCGACCTGGATTCGATCCGCAAGGCTGGTCTTCGGGTCATTGTCGACCCGATGTATGGCGTCGGTCAGCTCACCCTTGGCATCATCCTGACAGAAGCGCGCTGCCGCGTAACCTTCATCCATGAGCGGCATGACCCACTCTTCGGCGGGCATTCGCCAGCACCTAACCTGGCTGCACTGCGCTTGCTGACCACCCAACTCATCGAGGGCAAATATGATCTAGGTTTAGCCACCGATGGTGATGCCGACCGCATAGCTATCGTGGACGAAAAAGGGCGGTACATATCGACCAACGATTTATTACTTTTGGTCTACTGGTACCTTCACGAGGCATGTGGCAAGCGAGGAGGTGTCGTTCGAAACCTGGCAACGACTCACCTGCTCGATAGGATGGCGGCTGCATTTGGCGAAAAGGGCTATGAGGTTCCAGTTGGTTTTAAGCACATTGCTGCAGCTATGGTCACATATAACGCCTTGTTGGGTGGAGAGTCCAGCGGTGGTCTCACCGTTCGCGGTCACATCCTTGGTAAGGATGGTATCTTTGCCTGTGCCCTGGTGGTCGAGATGTTGGCGCGCACTGGCAAGTGTATTTCCGAGATTCAGGCTGAGGTCTGGAAAATCACCGGTCGATTGTATACGCTAGAGGAGAGCCTTCCAGCAACCCCGGAAATGCGCGTCAGGATACCGAAATTGATGAAGGAAACACCTATTCCCACTATCGGTGCATACCCGGTAAAATCCATATCCCATGTGGATGGCACGAAGGTGCTGCTGGAAAACGATAATTGGGCTCTCCTGCGGTTCTCGGGGACAGAACCGGTTCTACGCCTGATGGTCGAGGGGGATTCTCCTGAAAAGGCTGAAGAATTAATCAATTGGCTCAAGCAGTTTTGCTCTTCAACAGAAATAGAATAGGACCTGTGTAGAAGGAGCCATAGCTAAATGATTACTTCGGTATTTACCGGAGCTGCTTCAATAATTTGAAAAATATTTGGAGTGAGAATGCGTTACGGAAGCTTCGACAATGAAAACCGGGAATATGTGATCGAGAGACCCGATATCCCCGTGTCATGGACGAATTACATCGGTGTCAGGGACCTGTGTGCTGTTCTCTCACATAACGCAGGTGGTTACTCGTTTTACCAGTCAGCTGAGCACCACCGCATTACACGTTTCCGGCAGAATGGGGTCCCACTCGACCGACCCGGGCACTATGTTTATGTGAGGGACGACGAGACTGGTGCTTACTGGACGATCTCCTGGCAACCAGTCGGCAAGGATCTCGCGCGCGCCAGTTACCAGGTCAGACACGGGCTATCCTATTCCAGGTTTATTTGTGAAACCGAAGGCGTTCGGTCAGAGCAGCTGGTTTTCATCCCAGTCGATGACGACGTTGAGCTCTGGGATGTACGACTCGTTAATAATTCCAAAAAACCTCGTCAGCTGAGTGTTTTTTCTTACGTCGAGTTTTCCTTTCACCATGTTGAGATCGATAACCAGAACCTACAAATGAGCCTATATGCCAGTGGGGCGAATTATTTGGATGGCATAATCGAGTATGATTTTTTCTATGAACCCTGGACGTATCATTACATGGCTTCCAGCTTTATTCCCGATAGTTACGACTGCGTTCGGGACTGTTTTTTGGGTAGTTACCACACCGAATCAGACCCAGAGGCTGTTGTCAATGGAAAATGCTCCGGCAGCAGCGAACTCGGGGGTAATTCCTGCGGTGCACTGCAAAAAAGACTGGTCCTCGAACCGGGTCAATCAGAGCGTCTCATCTTTATGCTGGGGGTCGGACCACGATCCGCTGGTCGGGAAATGCGGAAAAAGTATTCTTCCTTTGACACAGTCGATACAGCATTTGCCGGCTTGAAGAACTACTGGCAGAAGAAGTTAGACATCTTCCAGTGTAAAACACCTAACCCTGGCTTGGACACCATGGTCAACACCTGGAATTTGTACCAGGCAGAGACCTGCGTAGTCTGGTCACGCTTCGCATCATTTATCGAGGTTGGCGGCCGTACCGGATTAGGCTACCGCGATACCTCCCAGGATGACATGAGCGTCCCACACACTAACCCAGGCAAGGTTAAGCAGCGCTTGATCGAATTGCTGCACGGGCAGGTCAGGCAAGGTTATGGCTTACATCTCTTTGATCCTGAAGTGTTCAAGGCGAAGGATAAGGAGATGGCGGGGAGAAAGCTGCCAACTGTAGTTCCGATGCCCGATCCAGCGGATATTATCCATGGTTTGAAGGACACTTGTTCAGATGATGCATTATGGATCATTGCGTCAGTGTGTGAGTACGTTAAAGAGACCGGAGATGCTGCCTTCTTTGATAAAGTGGTACCATTTGCCGATGGTGGAGAAGCTTCAATTTACGAACACCTTAAACGATCGTTGGATTTCTCTGCCGAACAGGTTGGGGTGACCGGGATTTGTAAGGGACTGCGGGCAGATTGGAACGATTGCCTGAACCTGGGGGGCGGCGAGAGCGCCATGGTTTCGTTCCTTCATCATTGGGCGTTGATTAATTTCATCGAGGCGGCAAGGTTCCTGGGGCGAGATCATGATGTCGATAAGTACAGCCTTATGGCTGAAAAAGTTCGCAAAGCCTGTGAGGACAACCTGTGGGATGGTGAGTGGTATATCCGTGGCATCACCCGCGTGGGGCTTAAGATCGGTTCGAAGCTGAATGAAGAGGGGAAGATATTCCTGGAGAGCAATTCGTGGGCGGTAGTGTCTGAAGCTGCTGGACCCGAGCGTGCACGGAGCTGCATGGACGCAGTAGGGAAGTATTTGTCCTCCCCTTTCGGCATCCACTTGCTCTGGCCGGCATATTCCCGACAAGATGATGACATCGGCTTTGTGACTCGTGTTTATAAGGGTGTAAAGGAAAATGCTTCGATCTTTAGCCATCCGAACCCCTGGGCAGTGGTGGCCGAGTGCAAACTCGGGCGCGGTGACCGGGCGATGAAATACTACAACGACCTGCTGCCATATAACCAGAACGACAAGATTGAAATTCGACAGGCTGAGCCGTATTCCTATTGCCAGTTCGTGATGGGCCGTGACCATAGCGCATATGGTCGGGCAAGACATCCCTGGCTGACTGGGAGTGCGGGTTGGATGTATTACGCAGTGACACACTGGATCCTTGGCGTGCGGGTGGGTTTCATGGGACTCACCATTGACCCATGCATCCCCGCCGAATGGCAGGAATTCGAGGTAACTCGCCAATGGCGCGAAGCTAGCTACCAAATAAAAGTCAGGAATCCCCATGGCGTACAAAAAGGGGTCAAGGCAATTAACTTGAATGGGACCCCGGTTGGTAATCCGATCCCACCCCAGCCTAAAGGGTCGATCAACCAGGTCATCGTCGAGATGGGGTAAGCGTCGGGGGTGGGGCAGGTGGTACTAAATTTGATCGATATCTGGTCGAACCAATCATTTATTTTTAATGAATAAGAATATAGCTGGGGGACTGGTATTCCAACCGGTGACGTAGACGCACATAGCGATGCAGTACTCATAACGATTTAACAAACAGAACCTCTATCGATATTTATCAACCACGGGTGATTGCCTTTTACAACCGGATGGCGAGGGCGGTTGAGCGGGGCAAGCCGCCTTGGATCATCGATTTAAGGAGAACCGTAACTTGACATGCAATTCCCCACCGAGGTGATAAATGTAACATCCACTCTTGTTGAAGCTGGTAACATTCCTGAGGACCCATTGCAATAGGCCACGCCATCGCCATCGTCGTCATTGCCACTACAATCGGTCTGACCAGGGTAGTTTTTGGGATCAATGACTGCTTGAAATCCATAACCAGGAGCATTTGAAGTGAAATGAACGCTAAATGTTAGGGGTGTATCATAACCAGCTTGAACTGAGGATGGATTTATTTCGCACGAAGATATTACGATCGGTGGTGGTTCTGTCGGTGGAGGGGGGGGAGGTTGGGTGGCTGATGGTGGTGGTGAAGTTGGTGGAGGAGGTTGGGTTGGAGGTATTGGAGTATCCGTAGGTACGGGAGTTGAAGTATTCCTTGGTGTTCGTGTCCGAGTAGGAATAAATGGCGTTTGAGTATTAGTCGGTGACAAGGTCGGCAATTCCGTGTAGGTTGGGGATGTTGTATATGAAGGAGCTGGGGTATTAGTCGGAATGGGAGTGTAAGTTGGCATTGATGTTGCCGTTGGAACCTGAGTACTTGTGGAAGAAGGAATTGCAGTTTCTTTGGTTTCACTTATAGGAATATCTGTATTTAAGCTTGTAGGAGCTGCAATTAAACCTTGGGCTGCTATCCCACCTTGTTTAATCACACTATATCCGATTATGCAAGCAGTAATTACAATTAATAGCCCTCCAATGCTTGCGAGGATAAGTAATACCCGTTTATCGACAGTTACAGGTTTTTTTGATGGTTTAATAGATACTTGCTTTTTAGGCAGGCTAATATTTTCGGATAGAGATTGTGACTGCTTTGGATTAATTGCTGATTTATATAATTTCCTATTCGTTTCGGAGAGATAATTTTCGACCCTGTATTCTGGATGAGCAGTAATCTTTTGATAAACCAAGTTGATGGGAGAAAACTCGATATTTGTTATAGAAATGAGCGGATCTGAACCTTTAAGCATCCATTTACCGCCCCACTTCAGGCACATATATTCTCCCAGATAGCTACCCCAAATAACTGCTGTGTTGTAAAGAACTCCACCCTTCTCTTCTTCTCTGGGGTGACTGGAAAAACCCCAATAAATTTTCTCTAATATATTTTCTAATATCGCTATGCTTTGTTCTGAAAAGTCTAATGATTGCCCAAATCTTAGTTTGGCTGATTTAATCGCATAATCGGCGACTGCTTTCATCTCCTCATTAACGTTAGACATCGCCCTCTCCATGATTTTGATGATTCAGAGAAGAGATGGCGTACAAACTGGATATTGCTTTGAATACGTGTCTCCCCAGCCTATGTAATTGTGTAATCAAATCAGCCTACAATTATCTAATTTATAAAAGATTTAATTTATTATCATATCCAGTATACTCAAGAAAATTTTTTAATACACCGCAACTACCAACAATATCCACCGATAAATTTCGCTATATATTTTTGACTCATGTATAGCAATGCATATTACGTGCCAAATAAAACTGGAAATCTATACATTATTTATTGTCGATCTGTAGCTCCGCAGTTTTACAATAATACACCAACACATTGAACAATGCATGGGTATAGGGAAATGAATTTATTCAACGTGGGAAGACTGCATTCAGACTTATCGGTTAGGGAAATGATTTGCATTTTTTAATTATATTATTATGATATACTAATTTGCAATTAATAAATGCTTAATGACAGGAAGCCATGTCGACACCGACCATTAAAGGGGTAGAAGCCCACGGTGCCGAGTACTTACAAAGGCGTACCTGTTTCTAAAATGGGCTAAGATATTTCGTACTTCACTATCTTTAGGCCTAAAAAATCCGGCTGAGTTTACCATTCTGAGGAGGAGGTTGGCGAAGCCTTGCCATCTAGTAACCTTATCACGAAGGTAGTGTTAAGCTAATCAGTAGAGGGAAATGGCAATGGCTGTAGGTAGCATTGTATCCTTCTATTGGATTTGCATTGAGGCATATCCCGAAGGATTGAATGGGTTATGCAGGCAAAATTTTATCGTTGTTGATTGGTGCGAGCTCGGTTGCCAGACGATTCGGAAAGCGGCAGTATACCTGGCGAATCAGCATGATTTGACGGACCAACTTGATGTGAATTGTTTTTAAGGGGGAATGGCTTTGCCCTACAACTATGGGGGTTTAGATTTAAGCCATCCTACCTCGGGAAGGTCGGAAGGGCGGAGCGCGGAGTACACAATAGAGATCGAGGGAGAGGGGTGAAACACAGATCCTAACAAGGCACACATTGCTACCTAAACAACCGGCGTATGGGGCAGTAAGCCTACTGAACTCAGGAGAGAAGTGGCGATTGGGGCATAGGGACTTAGAATGCACACCTTCACTAAGCGGCTAACGTTCAGGTTGGCCTCAGCTTTGCTGCTTGCGCTGAGCCTTTGGCTATCGTACCTGATGCCAATTGGGCGAGCAAGCACACTGCACCAGACGATCCCAACCGCGCCACCGCCAACGGTGGTAGCACCGACTACGGCTGCAAGCCAAACGCCGACCAGCGCACCTCCGGCTACGGCGATACCCACGCAACCCAGACTGGTGACAGCTACTCAGACGGAGGGGGTGATAGCCAGTGAGACCGCGCGGGCAGTGACGCCAAGCCCGAGCGGGGTACCAGGCAGGGCAACAAGCAGCCCGGGTGGTGCAACGGTTGTGGCTGGGAAGGCGACGACCCCACCCATGACGGCTACACAGCTGGCGACAGGGAAGACGGAGAGCGGACCGAGCTCGTCCGCGGTGGCGACGGGAACAGGGAGCACGGAAACGCAAGCGCCGGGAGCCAGCGGTCTACTAGCTTATGTGATCGGGTTTGGGGTGGGGGTGGTACTGTTGATAGGGGTGAGGGCCTGGCTGAAGCGCAGGAAGAGATGACCCCAAGGGGGCAGTGGGGAGGCTGGGGCAGGCAACCCGTTGGGGAGGTTGGGGGCAGGCAACCCGTTGGGGAGCCTGCGAGGCGGACGATGTAAAAGTCAGAGCCCAGCTGGCAGGACCGCAAGAGCAAACACGTACCCCGATGGTACTACCCCGAGAATATTTAATAAAAAAATTTAGTAAAGGAAGTTGATCATGTCACTCGATAACACAACCGACGAATCTTTCGAAGAGGGCTTCGATTTCCGACAGCCGCTGAGCCTGTTCTGGCACTGGGCGTGGCTGATCGTGCTGGTGACGCTGGTGGCAGGGACGGCGGCTTACATCTTCAGCAAGCGCATGACGCCGTATTACCAGAGCTCGACCACGGTGCTGGTGAACGAAGCGCCGGCTACCAAGACGACGGATTACTCGTCGGTGATGATGAGCGAGCAGCTGACGAGCACGTATGCGCAGATGATGGCGAAGGACCCGGTGCTGACTCAGGTGATCAGCCAATTGGGTATCCGCATGACGCTGGAGGACCTGAAGAAGCTGGTGACGGTGACGCCGGTGAGGGATACGCAACTGATCGCCGTGACGGTGGAGACGACCGAAGCACAGCTTTCGGCGGACATCGCCAACACGATGGCGACGGTTTTCTCGAACCAGATCAGAGAGATCCAGAGCGAGCGGTTCGCGCAGAGCAAAGCGACGCTGGAGGGGCAACTGGCGGAGACCGAGAAGCAGATCACAATCTACCAGACGCAAGCAGGGGAGGCGGTGACGGCGGAGGAGAAGGAGCGGCTGGACAGCAAAGTGACGCAGTACCGCGAGATCTACAGCGGGCTGCTGCAATCGTACGAGTCGGTGAGGCTCTCGGAGGCACAGACGGTATCGTCGGTGGTGCAGGTGGAGACGGCGAAGCCGGCGATCAAACCGATCAGACCCAAGGCACTGCAGAACACGCTGCTGGCAGCGGTGGTGGGGTTCCTGCTGGCGGCGGGGGTGATCGTGGCGCGGGATGCGCTGGATGATACGATCAAGACCCCGGAGGACATCCTGCGGAAGTTCAAGCTGCCGATATTGGGAGTGATCAACCACCAGCAAAATGGTGAGGTGGAGGCGCCGATCACGCTGAAAGAGCCGCGCTCGCCAACGGCGGAGGCTTACAGGACGCTGCGGACGAACATCAGCTACGCGAGCGTGGATAAGCCGCT
>Ga0153916_10000137_pt1 | contig 42902 bp, 47 predicted proteins | sample Opewatmetagenome_FD_109642 | JGI IMG/M metagenome (GOLD analysis project Ga0153916, IMG submission 109642) | Freshwater wetland microbial communities from Ohio, USA - Open water 3 Core 3 Depth 4 metaG | ecosystem: Environmental > Aquatic > Freshwater > Wetlands | place: USA: Ohio, Lake Erie...
CGGCCATCTCTCTGTTCGACGGAATCGTCTCGATGGCCCACGGGGGCGCCGACGACCAGCATGAGAGCCACCGCTGGATGTTCAAGCGCGTCGGCTGGCAAGGTCTGGCGTTTCTGTTCGTTCTGCTGGCGCTGCTTTCGAACCTGAAGTAGCGCGCCCGGTCGGCATTCACCGCGGGAGGCGCCATGGAACTCCGGGTCGAGAAGGTACCCACTGGGCTTCGCGTGGACATCGATGGAGTGGCGGGTCATGAGCAAGTCTTGCTCGAGCGGATTCGCGAATGCCGTCGGGGCGCATGGGCATGCGCTTCCGGGGAATGCATGAATATCGGGACGATGGACGAACGTGCCCGGGACGGTCACCTCATTCTCATGCTCGCGCCCCGGCCCGGCGCCCAGTTGAGCGCCACCGGCATCGAGCAATGCCTGCAGTACACGCTTCAGGCGCTCGCGGGCTGAGCCCGCTCGGGGCTGGCCGCATTACCAGCGGTCGCGGTTGAGCGCCGGCGCATGCGGCGATGCAATGACTTTATGTCGATTGGCCTACGCAGTTGCCGCGCGTCCGCAGCGATCCGACTGGTTCGGCCTCTCGTCCGCGAGCGCGCCCTTGGATGTCCTTCGCAAGCACTTCTCGTCCTGAGGAAAGCGGGTCTATCTCAGCTCTATTTCCGGACGCAGGGAAACCTGCTCCCCTAAGTTCCACAAGGCCCAGTGCAGCTCCATGTCGGCGTTGCGCAGCATCGCCTCAATCTGCGGCAGCTCGCAGCCCTGGATGGCGGCAGCAAGCAGAGCCCGCGCCTCTCTGATTTTCCTTATACGTTCTTCCATTTCGCCCTCCTCAGCGGTCCAGCGCGCGGCGAAACTCCTTCGGCCGCTGGTCGATGATGCGTTTGGTCTTCAGCTCGTAGCGCGGCAGCGTATCGGGCGGGACCGGCGTGCACTTCAGCCGCACGTGCAGCGCCGTGTGGATCCGGTCGCTCATCTGCCTCGCAAGGGCATCCCATCGCTCCGGATTCACGGTTTTCACCGGCTCGAACTTTATGGTCATCGCGTCGTTGTTTTCTTCCCGGGTGAGGATGAGCTCGTACGAGTTGCTCACCTCGGGTATCTCGCCAATCAGGTTCTCGACCGCGGACTGGTAGATGTTGGTGCCGCGAACGGTGACCATAAAGTCGGTGCGCCCGAGCACTGCGCCCTCGAGCTTTGTCCAGGTCCGGCCACAATCGCAGCTGGACCGGCGCCGTACCAGGTCGTGGCTGCGGTAGTTCAGCAGTGGCTGAGCATTGTTAACGTAGCTCGTGATGATATTCTCGCCGATCTCGCCATCGACGACTTCCTTGCCGCTCGCCGGGTCCATCGACCAGGCGAAGACGTTCATCTCGTTCACGTGCACGCCGTCGCCCACGGGGCAGCCGGGCGCGAAAGCATCGATCTCCGCGATGCCAAGAAGCTCGCCGGCCTTCGCGCCCCAAGCCTTCTCGATCTGCTCGCGCATCGCTGGCAGAGCCGTGGGGCCGGGCTCGCCGGCGTGGTAGGTAAATTTGATTGAGGACTTGGAAACGTCCACGCCCATTTCGGCCGCCACTGCCGCCATGCGCAGCGCGAAGGTCGGCGTAGAGATCAGTACCGTCGGCTTGAGGCGCATGATTGCCTGGATGTGTCCCTTGGTGTCGAGGCCGCCGCCCGAGATAACGCGGCAGCCCAAGCGCCGCGCCCCCCAATAGGTGCTCCAGAAGCCGGCGAAGTTGCCCCAGCCAAAGGCGAAATAGAACGTGTCGCTCGGCCTGATGCCGAGCGCCCACATGCCGTATACCCAAGACTCGCCGTAACGCACGGTGTCATACATGGTGTATGGGATGGCAAGCGGCTTTCCGGTGGTGCCCGATGTTTCACAATGGTGAGTAACCATTTCCTCGGGTAGGGCAAGCGTGGGCCCGTAAGGCGGGGAGGCGAGCTGCAGGTCGATGAACTCGCTCTTGTCGGTTAATGGCACCTTGCGCTTAAAGTCCTCCAGCGAGCGGATGTCGCCCGGCTTCAGATCCGCGGCATCGAACTTCCTTCGGTAGAACTCGCTTCGCTCGTATGCGTAATGGCACAGCGCCTGCAGCCTGTGCAGGTGAAGTGCGTCGAGTCTTGTACGCGGCAGCGTCTCTGTGTACTGGTTCCAGAAGGTAGTTTTCATTCGCTCTTCACTCCGGATAGGACCACTTCCCTCAGCGCCCGGACGAGCGCCGGGCCCTTCAACGCGTTCGAACGGCGGTACCACTCCAGGAAGGTTCCGTCGTGGTTGGCCATGATGATCGACGCGAGCTCGCGCGGGCTCAGGTCGCTGCGCAGCTCACCCGCGGCCACGCCCTCGCGCACCATTTTCTCGATGAACTGGTAGAGCCGCCGGTAGATGCGCGCCGTTAGAGAGCGCACCGCGCCGCGCCGCTCGCCGAACTCGAGCGACATGAGGATGAGCAGCAGCACCTCGTCGCGATGCGTGATACCGAGGTTCGCTTGGTGATGCAGGAAGGCGACGATGCGGTCAGTCGCGCCCGGGCCAGCTTGCTTCGCCGCGTCGAGCGCCTCGTCCACCACAATGACCTGTACCCGCTTCAGGAGCTCAAGAAGCACCCCTTCCTTGCTGCGGAAATAGAAGTACACCGCGCCCTTGCTCAGCTTCGCTGCGCCGGCAATCTGCTCCAAGTTGGTAGAGCGGTAGCCCTGGGATACGAAAAGGTGCAGCGCAGCTTCCAGCAGGCGGTGCGTGCTTGCGTACCTCGCCTGTGCCTTGCGGTTCACAACAGCTCCGACAGATCGACTTCGACCTGGTCGCCCACCACGCGGACCAGCGCCTTCTTCAGGTCGTGCTGCGGCCGGCGCACCCGGCTGATATGCTCGCCCGTGCGCACGTCGAACTCCCACAGGTGCTTGGCGCAGATGAGCACGTCGCCCTGGCGTTCGCCGAACGAAAGCTGCGCCCCTTCGTGCGGGCAGTAGTCCAGGTACGCGGCAATGCCGTCTCCGTGCCGCATCAGGATCAGGTCCACCCCGTCCACGTTCACCGGGCATATCCCTCCCTCGCGGATCTCCGAAAGCTTGACCGCGGGTTGCCAGCTCACTTGCCTTGGAACTTCGGCTTGCGCTTCTCGGCGAAGGCCCTCGCGCCTTCCTCGTGGTCTTCCGTCTTCTTAAGGATGCTCTGGCCGAGGCGTTCGAGGTTGCGCCCGGTGTCTGGGTCCGCGTTGGCGCAGGCATTTAGCACCACCTTGGCGAGGCCAATCGCGAGCGGCGCCTTGGCGGCGAGTTGCCTTGCGAATTCCAGGCTCGTCGTCATCAAGGCTTCGGGAGGACATATCTCGTCGACCAGCCCCAGCTCAAGGGCCCGCGAGGCAGGGATCATCTGGCCCGACATGACGAGCCTCTTCGCCTTCGAAAGCCCTACCAGCTTGACGAGCCGCGAGCATCCCCCTGAACCCGGGATCAGGCCGACGTTGTTCTCGGGAAACCCCAACTTCGCGGTCTCGGCAGCGAAGCGGAAGTCGCACGACAGCGCGAGTTCCAGCCCGCCTCCCGCGGCTACACCGTTGATGGCCGCAATCACCGGGACCTCGATCGCCTCGATCTCGTCGAACACGTTGTGGATGTCGCGCGCCACACGGCGAAAGCCCTTGGTGCCAAGCTCGGTCAGCCCTTGCATGCCGCGTACATCCTCGCCCGCCGAGAACGCCCTTCCTTCCCCCGTGATGACGAGAACGCGAAGTTCATCGTCCGCCACGAGCTGGCGCACCGCTTCGCGCAGCTCGTCGCGCATCTTCTGATTCCAAGAGTTAAGCGTGGCAGGGCGGTTCAGCGTGAGGGTCCCCACGCCTTCCTGTCGCTCGAGCTTTAGGAATTCGAGATTCATCGACCCTGGTACTTCGGCGCGCGCTTCTCTAAGAATGCCTTGAGCCCTTCGGCCGCGTCTTCGGAAGCGAACAACTGGTTTTGGTGCGCGCGCTCAATCCCTAGCCCTTCCGAAAGGCCTGTCTCTAGACCCATGTTAACGGAAAGCTTGATGTAGCCCTGCGCCATGGTCGGGCCGCTCGCGAGCTTGCGGGCGTAGCTCATCGTTTCCTCGAGGAAAGACTCCTCGGGCAGCACCCGATCCAGTATTCCCATATCAAGACCTTCCTGTGGGCCCACCGGGTCGCCGGTCACCATCATGTGCAGCGCGCGGCTTTTGGGGATGAGACGGGCGAGGCGCTGGGTGCCGCCCATGCCGGGGGAGAGGCCCAGGTTCACTTCGGCAAGCCCGATACGGTACTTGGCGGCGGACGCGAAGCGGAAGTCGCAGCACAGCGCGAGCTCCAGCCCGCCGCCCAGGCAATGTCCTGCAATTGCTGCGATGAACAGCTTGGGCGTGCGACCGATCATGTCGACGGTCTCGTGAGCCAGGGTGAGGAAATCCGCGAACTGCGCCCGGTTGGAGTCTTTCAGCGTGGAGATGTCGGCGCCCGAGCAGAAGAACTTCGGTAGCGCGCTGCGAACCACCGCGACGCGAACATTCGGATCCTCCCGTACTTGCCGGATCGCTTTCGCTAGATCATGCAGCATCGGCCAGTCGTACGCGTTTGCAGGCGCGCGGTTGAGCGAAATGACGCCCACGCCTTGCTCTATCGAAAAATCCACTGCCATGGGAAATCCCTTCTAAAGGAAGCGTCGGTTGGCGAGGTTGTCGGGGACTTGCAGGCCGAGCTTGGTGATTTCGGGAATCGCCTCGGCGATGTATTTCTGCCGCAGAGCCTCGTTCTCGTGCATCTTGATGCCCCATTTCACGTAGAGGGGCGAGTTCTTTGAGTTGGAACGGCCGAACATGTCGAGCGCAGCGGGCCACCACTTTTTTAGCCGCTCCTGGGCCGCGGCCTTGCCGTCGGGGGTCGCGCAAATCTCTTTGAGATGAAGGAACCCGGCCCGAGTATGGAACTCTTCGTCCCCTTCGAGCTCCGGGGCTGCTTTGGCGAGCGGTTCGTAGGGCGCGCCGGTCATCTCGATTCCCACATACAGGCCCACGCGGTCGATCAGGGCATGGAACCAGGCGAGGTCAATCCAGTCTTCGAGCGGGATGTGGAACGCGTACTGCTTGATAGGGCGGTACTGGTTCGGGTTGGCGCCCAGTCCCTCGATCAGCTCGGCAACGATTTTGCCGTGGTTGACTTCCTGCTTCACGATCTCGGCCTCGATCTCCATGGCGCGGCCGTGCGGGGCGAAGCGCAGCCCGGCGTTCGCGATGTTCCCGAGGATTTTTCGGTACTCTGGGTTGCCGTTGTTTTCGAGGTGGGCATCGAGCAGCAACTTGACCAGCATGTCGCGGAATTCCGTCGGCATGGCGGGATCGCTCTGCTTGTAGAGCTCTTTAGGATATTGCGTGGCCATGCGCAAATACTATCCGGACAGTAAGGATTTGGTCAACGGGGGTGCTTGGCCCAGTCCACCACCCAGAACAGCTGCGAGCCGTTGAGTAGAGAGATGCGTGTTTCCAGGGCGGCTCGCCGAGCGGAACCCGGCAAGATCTACCCCTGCGAGCTGGGGAACGCGCTTGTAGTCGACAGCTCCTTGCTTCCAGAACTGTGTGACCGCAACCCCAGCACCTTCTTCCTTCGGATGAGAGGCAAGGGTGGTGAGCCGCGCCTTCGCCTCGTTGAGCGCCGTACCGGCCTGATCGGCTGCAGCCTTCGCTGCGGCATAGCTCTCGGCTGCCTGGCGCCACGCCTCGTCGGTCCTCACCCGCGAGTCCCGAGTGCTGAGCGGCGGAGGCGTGTCCGCGGCAAGGCACTGCGCGAAGGCTTCCCACGCCTTGTGAATTTCGGGCCAGGTTTCCGGGCGCGGAAGGACCTCGAGCAGAGCACCCTCGGTTCCCAGCGCTTGGCGTCTGTCAGGCGCTGAAAGGTTGCGGTCGCTGGTGAGTGGCCCTTGAGGCGGACCCGTGCTCGGTAGGATTTGCCGCCGTCCTCGGCGGTGCGTAGCTCGATGCCTGGTGGCATGACATACCCCTGTGTTGCAGATTACTGCGCGCACGCGAACGTGCAAACCGGCCAGCAATGCTGACCGCCTGATCTGCTTCAACGTGGGGTGCGGGGCTTCCGCATTGGGCGCATCCGCGACTGCTGGACACGGCCCACTCCGCAAGCCGGACAAACTTTCGTCCGACTAAAACTAATTCTAGTGCGCGCAATTTACCATGGCAACAAGAGATTGCAAGCGCGACCAGCGTCCGCCGTCCATGAAATCAGGATGGCAGGAACTTTTTACTTTGTGCTTCGAGCGGAGCTTGGCCATACTCGTTTGCAACGGCAATTGGACGACAGGCCTTGGTACGAGCGTTCAGAGCGAAGTGTGCGGTGCACGTTGCAACGAGTTCACGGGAAGCATGATGAAACTGCCGCGCGAGAACTTGCCGTTGCGCGCAAGACCGATGGCGCCTTTGGATCTCGCCACTGATGAAATGGCCCACCAGTGGCCCACCGGATCTCTGCGACGAATCAGGTCTCGCCTAACTCGTTGGAATGCTTGGCTCCCCGACCAGGGCTCGAACCTGGGACCTGCGGATTAACAGTCCGTCGCTCTACCGACTGAGCTATCGGGGATCTGAGAAAGCCGGCTATTTTATGGATTTCCGGTGGGCCAAGCAATTGAATGATCGAATTTAGTCGCGTTGCCCGTGGCAAGTGGTTTTGGCCTACCGCAATCGCGGGCGGGGTGCTGGTGGTTGCGCTGGCGGCGCCGTTCCTGGTGCCGCTGCGCGGATTCATTCCCGAGCTGGCCGAAACGGCATCCATGAGGATTGGCCGGCCGGTGAGCGTCGAGGACATGCGTCTGGAGATCCTGCCGACGCCGCGCGTGGCGCTCTACGGCATCAAGGTGGGCAAGGGCGCGCCGCTCGCGATCGACGAGCTGCGCGTGGTGCCGGAGTTCACGTCGCTGCTCGGCGAGCACAAGGTGATCCGGCTGGTGCGCGCCGACGGCGTACGCATACGCGAGTCCGCGCTCAGAATCCTGAACAGCATGCCGAAACCGAAGGAGGGCGGGGCGGCGGCGCGCGTGGCGCGCGTCGAGCTGCGCAACGTGACGTTCACGCACCGCTTCCTGAAGGTACCGCCATTCGACGCGCGCATCGAGCTCGGTCCGGGCTATGCGCCGGAGAGCGCGGTCTTGACGACGGTCGACCAGGCGTTCGAGGCGCGCCTGGACCCGCAGGGGGACGGCGCAGCGCGGGTCGCGCTCGAGGCGCACGGCTGGCGGCTGCCGGTGCGCGTCGCGCCGCTGATGTTCGAGTCGCTCGAGGCCAAGGGCACGCTGCAGGGCGGCCGGCTCGAGCTGCCGGAGGTCGAGGGCAGCCTGTACGGCGGCACGCTGTCCGGCAGCTTCCAGCTCGATTGGTCCAGGGGCTGGCGCCTGGATGGCAACGCGGACATCGCGCAAGTGGAGCTCGTGCCGCTGCTCCGGGACCTCGGCAAGCCGGCGCGGCTGAGTGGCCTGCTGGACGCGCAAGCCGTGTTCTCCTCGCGCGCAAAGGGCGCCGCGCAGCTCGGCTACGCGTTCGTGCTCGATGGTCCCGCAGCGGTGAAGGGCGGCAGCTGGCATGGCGTCGACCTGGCGCGCGCGGCGGAGCTGCCGCTTGGCAAGCCGCCTGCGGACGGCGAGACCCCGTTCGAGGAGCTGAGCGCAAAGGTGGCGTTGCGCGGCAAGGCCATCCGCCTGGAGGAGATCTGCGCGCGCTCGCCGAGCCTGGTGGCGGGCGGGAGCGCCGAAATCGCGCCGGACGGCGCGTTGAGCGGCCTGCTCGACGTGTCGGTGGCCAAGACGGGCGGCATCGTCGGCGTCCCGCTCGCGCTCGGCGGCACGCTCTCGGAGCCCTCGGTCGGCCTGACGCGTGGCGCGGCGATCGGCGCGCTGCTCGGCACGCTGCTGCTGCCCGGGGTCGGCACCACGCTCGGCGCCACCGCCGTGGCGAAGCTGGAGTCCGTCCCCGGATGCAAATGAGCCGGCGGCGCCGGCCTAGATCACCTTCGCGATCGCGTCCGCGACGTAGTCGATGTTCTTGGTGTTGAGCGCCGCGACGCAGATGCGCCCGGTGTCGATGGCGTAGATCGAGTACTCGGCGCGCAGACGCGCGACCTGCGCTTTGCGGAGGCCGGAGTACGAGAACATGCCGCGCTGCGCCAGCACGAAGCCGAAATCGGCCTTTGGCGCGCGCACCTTGATTCTCTCGACCAGCGCCTTGCGCATCGCCTTGATGCGCTCGCGCATGCCGGCGAGCTCCTTCTCCCACAGCGCGCGCAGCTCCGGCGTCGAGAGCACGGCGGCGACGATGTGGCTGCCGTGCGTCGGCGGGTTGGAGTAGTTGGTGCGCACGATGCGCTTCACCTGCGACAGCACGCGCGCCGCTTCGTCGGCGCTTTCGGTTAGGGCGCTGAACGCGCCGACCCGCTCGCCGTAGAGCGAGAACGACTTGGAGAACGAGCTCGACACGAACACCGGGCTGTAGGCGCCGGCGAACAGGCGCACCGCGTAGCCGTCGGCGTCGATGCCGTCGCCGAAGCCCTGGTAGGCGAGGTCGAGGAACGGCACCAGCTTCCGGCGCTTCACCGTCTCGAGCACCGCCTGCCACTGCTCTTGCGTCAAGTCGACGCCGGTCGGGTTGTGGCAGCAGGCGTGCAGCACCACGATCGACCCGGCCTTGAGCTTGTTCAGCGCCGCCCGCATGCCGTCGAAATCGATGCCGTGGGTCTTGGCGTCGTAGTAGGGGTAGGCGTTGACCTTGAAGCGCGCGTTCTCGAACAGCGCGCGATGGTTCTCCCAGCTCGGCTCGCTGATCCAAACCTGAGCCTTGGGATCGAGCAGGCGCAGGAAGTCGGCGCCGATCTTGAGTCCCCCGGTGCCGCCCAGCGCCTGTACCGTGACGATGCGTCCGCTCGCGGCCAGCTCGGCGCCGAACACCAGCTGCATCACCGCGCGGTCGTAGGCCTGCAGGCCGTCGATCGGCAGGTAGCTGTGCGGCGGCGCCGCCTCGACGCGCGCCCGCTCGGCGCGCCGCACGCACTCGAGCAGCGGCACCTTGCCGGCGTCGTCGGTGTACACGCCGACGCCGAGGTTCACTTTCTTCGGGTTCTGGTCGGCGACGAAGGCTTCGGTGACGCCGAGGATGGGGTCGCGCGGCGCCATCTGGAGGGCCGCGAGGATCGATGCGCTCATGGATGGTCGTGTGGGAGTGAAGTCGTTATTCTACCGGGCGCGCCGCTGTGCGAAAATCTCAATCTTTTCCCGCACCCGGAAACCATGGCGACGGAGAGCTTCCCGGCCAGCCCGTTCAAGCTGCACCAGACGTACGCCCCCGCGGGCGACCAGCCCGAGGCGATCGACCAGCTGGCGGAGGGCATCGGCGACGGCCTGGCGTTCCAGACGCTGCTCGGGGTGACCGGCTCGGGCAAGACCTACACCATGGCGAACGTCATCGCGCGGCTCGGCAGGCCGGCGATGGTGCTGGCGCCGAACAAGACGCTGGCGGCGCAGCTCTATTCAGAGTTCCGCGAGTACTTCCCCGAGAACGCGGTCGAGTACTTCGTCTCGTACTACGACTATTACCAGCCCGAGGCCTACGTCCCGTCGAGGGATCTCTACATCGAGAAGGATTCCTCGATCAACGAGCACATCGAGCAGATGCGCCTGTCGGCGACCAAGTCGCTGATGGAGCGGCGCGACGTGGTGATCGTGGCCACGGTGTCGGCGATCTACGGCATCGGCGACCCGTCCGAGTACCACGGCATGATCCTGCACCTGCGCCGCGGCGAGAAGCTGGCGCAGCGCGACGTGCTGGCGCGCCTGGTGGCGATGCAATACGAGAGGAACGAGCTCGACTTCCGCCGCGGCACGTTCCGCGTGCGCGGCGACGTGATCGATGTGTTCCCGGCCGAGCATGCCGAGCACGCGGTGCGCATCTCGCTGTTCGACGACGAGATCGAGGAGCTGCAGGTGTTCGATCCGCTGACCGGGCGGGTGCTGCACCCGATGGCGCGCTTCACGGTCTATCCTTCCAGCCACTACGTGACGCCGCGCGAGACGACGCTGCGGGCCATAGAGGCGATCAAGGCCGAGCTGCGCGAACGGATCGAGTTCTTCCAGAAGGCGGGCAAGCTGGTCGAGGCGCAGAGGATCGAGCAGCGCACGCGCTTCGATCTCGAGATGCTCGCCGAGCTGGGCTTCTGCAAAGGCATCGAGAACTACTCGCGCCATCTGTCCGGGCGCAAGCCGGGCGAGCCGCCGCCGACCCTGATCGACTACCTGCCGCCCGATGCGCTGATGATCATCGACGAGAGCCACGTCACCATCGGCCAGCTCGGCGGCATGTACCGGGGCGACCGCTCGAGGAAGGAGAACCTCGTCGACTACGGCTTCCGGCTGCCCTCGGCGCTCGACAACCGGCCGCTGAGGTTCGACGAGTTCGAGAAGGTGGTGCGCCAGACGATTTTCGTCTCCGCGACCCCCGCGGATTACGAGACCGGGAAGTCGGCCCAGGTGGTGGAGCAGGTGGTGCGGCCGACCGGGCTGGTCGATCCGACGGTGGAGGTGCGGCCGGCGAGCAACCAGGTGGACGACCTGCTGTCCGAGATCCGCCTGCGGGTCAAGAAAGGCGAGCGCGTGCTGGTGACCACGCTCACCAAGCGCATGGCCGAGGAGCTGACCGAATACCTCTCCGAGCACGGCGTCAAGGTGCGCTACCTGCACTCCGAAGTCGACACCGTCGAGCGCGTCGAGATCATCCGCGACCTGCGCCTGGGCGAGTTCGACGTTCTGGTCGGGATCAACCTGCTGCGCGAGGGGCTCGACCTGCCCGAGGTGTCGCTGGTGACGATCCTGGATGCCGACAAGGAAGGCTTCCTGCGCTCGGAGCGCTCGCTCATCCAGACCATGGGTCGCGCGGCGCGCCACATCAACGGCGCGGTGATCCTGTATGCCGACGTGATGACCGACTCCATGCGGCGGGCGATCGGCGAGACCGACCGCCGCCGCCGCAAGCAGATCGAATACAACCGCAAGCGGGGCATCACGCCGAAGGGCATCTCCAAGCGCATCAAGGACCTGATCGACGGCGTGTACGACGCCGGCCACGCCCAAGCCCAGCTCGCCGCGGCGCAGGATGAGGCGCGCTACGAGTCGATGAGCGAGAAGCAGATCGCGCGCGAGATCAAACAGCTCGAGAAGAAAATGCTCGAGCACGCGCGCAACCTCGAATTCGAGCAGGCGGCGAAGCTGCGCGACCAGCTTGCCGAGCTCAAGAAGCGCGTGTTCGGCGTCGCGCTCGCCTCCGAGTGATGGTGCGCGGCGTCCTGCTGGTGTGCACCGGGAACATCTGCCGCTCGCCGACGGCGGAGGGTGTCTTCAGGAAGATTCTCCGCGAAAGCGCCCTGGAAGAGCTTGTCCGGGTCGAATCCGCCGGCACCCACGGCTACCACGTCGGCGAGGCTCCCGACGCGCGCGCCCAGGAGCACGCGCGGCGGCGCGGCTACGACCTGAGCGGGCTGCGCGCGCGGCAGATCGAGCAGGGCGATTTCGAGCGTTTCGACCTGATCCTCGCCATGGATCGCGGCCACCTCGGGATCCTGCAGCGCCTTGCGCCGCCGCAATACCGGCACAAGCTGCGGCTGTTCATGGAATTCGCCGAGGGCTGGAACCTCGCCGAAGTGCCCGATCCGTATTACGGCGGAGACGCGGGCTTCGAGCAGGTGCTCGACATGATCGAGGCAGGCTCCCGAGGCGTGCTGGCCGCAGTGAGGGCGACGCTCAAAGCTTCTTCACCACGCGCGCGTTGACCGGATCCTCGGGCACGTGGTGCACCTCGAAGCCCAGGGCGCGCACGAATTTCAGCATCGTGGCGTTGTTCCGGAGCACGATGCCCTCGACGGATTCGAGCCCTCTGGCGCGCGCAGCCCGGATCAGGTCGTCCATCAGCAGGCCGGCGATGCCGCTCTTGTGCCAGGCGTCGGCGATCATGATGCCGAACTCGCAGCTCTTGCCGTCGGGGTTGGTGACATAGCGCGCCTCGCCGACGATCTCTTCGCCTTCGCCGTGGCGCACCGTGCAGACGAAGGCCATGTGGCGCTCGTAGTCGACGTCGGTGAGGAAATGGATCAGCTTGTCCGACGGCGCCGCGACCCATTTCTGGAATCTCAGGTACCTGTTTTCGCCCGACAAGCCACTGTCGATGAAATCGCGCTCGAGCAGATCGTCCTGCGGGCGGATCGGCCGGATGGTGACCGTCCTGCCGTCGAACAGACGGTGCTCGTGCGCGAGATGCGCGGGATATTCAGCCATCGGCTCCGACGACCTCGTCCCTCAGCCGGCGCCGCAGGATCTTGCCGAGGGGGTTCTTGGGCAGCGCGTCGCGGAACTCAATGCGCACCGGCCGCTTGTAGCCCGCGAGGGAGTTCGCGCAGTGCTCGCGCAGGGCCTCGGCGGTGAGCGCGGGGTCTTTTTTCACGACGAATAGGGCGACCGCCTCGCCGCTTCGCGCATCGGGCACGCCGATCGCCGCGGCGTCCCCGACGCCCGGGTGCCGCATCACCAGGTCCTCGATCTCCGTCGGGTAGGCCTTGAAGCCGGACACCACGATCACGTCCTTCTTGCGGTCGACGAACTCGAGGTAGCCGCGCTCGTCGAAGCGCCCGATGTCGCCGGACCTCAGCCAGCCGCCCGGCGCGAAGGCCTGCGCGCTGTCTTCGGGTCGGTTCCAGTAGCCGCGCGTCACCTGCGGGCCGCGCACGCCGATCTCGCCGGTTTCGCCCGGCGGCACTTCGTCTCCGTGCTCGTCCAGGATCACGACCTCGGTCGAGGGCAGCGGCACGCCGAGCTTGCCGCTGAACGCCTTGGCGTCGAATGGGTTCGCGCAGACGTTGGGCGAGGCTTCCGTGAGCCCGTAGCCCTCGACCAGGGGCACGCCCGTCGCCTGCTGCCAGCGTTCCGACACTGAGCGCTGCACCGCCATGCCGCCCGCGACCGCCAGCTTGAGCGCGCCGCGATTTGCGGCACAAACCTGCGCGAAGCCGTCCGCGTCCAGCAGCGCGCGGTACAGGGTGTTGACGCCCGTCATCGCGGTAAACCGGTTGCGGCGCAATTCGGCGATCATGGCGGGCAGATCTCGCGGATTCGTGATCAGCAGGTTGTTGCCACCCAGTCTGATGAACAGCAGCAGGTTGGCGGTCAGGGCGAAGACATGGTACAGGGGAAGGGCGGTCACGACGGTCTCTTCGCCCTCGCGCAGCGTCGTCCGGCTCCAGGCGAGGGTTTGCTCGACGTTCGCCACCATGTTGGCGTGGCTGAGGATCACGCCTCTAGGGGTGCCGGTGGTGCCCCCTGTGTACTGCAGCAGCGCGATGTCGTCCGGAACGAGTTTCGACCTGTCCAACTCGTGCCGCGCGCCGCGGGCGAGGGCCGCGCGCAGCCCCACGGCACCGTTGATGCGCCATCGCGGGACCAGGCGTTTCACGTGCTTCACCGCGAAATTCACCAGCCATCGCTTTACGGGCGGAAACAGGTCGCCCGGCTGCGTGGTGATGACCCGGCGCACGCGCGTCCCCGCGAGCGCCCGTTCGAGCGTGTGCGCGAAGTTCTCCAGCACGACGATCGCGGTCGCCCCCGAGTCGGCGAGCTGCTGCTCGAGCTCCGGCGCGGTGTACAGCGGATTGACGTTCACCACCACGAGTCCCGCGCGCAGCGCGCCGAACATTGCGACGGGATACTGCAGCAGGTTGGGAAGCATGATTGCGACCCGCTCCCCGGGGCGCAGCCCGGCGACCGTTTGCAGGTAGGCGCCGAAATCGCGCGACAGGCGCTCGAGCTCGCCGAAGCTCAGGGCGACGCCCATGTTGGTGAACGCCGTCCGGGCGCGAAATCGCTCGCAGCTCCGCTCGAACATCTCGCACAGCGAGGCGTAAGCGCGCGGATCGATGTCGGCAGGGACGCCGGCCGGGTACGAGTTGAGCCAGATCTTGTGCACGGCGACGGTATATCTCGATCCTGCCAATAAAAAAGCCGGCCCGCGGCCGGCTTCTTCCTGCTACGCGACCCGACCTTATTTGTTGTGGGTCTCGACCTGCACCAGTGGTTCGGCGGCTTGCGCTTGCGGACGCTCGCGACGCGGACGTCCGACCGGCATCGGCTGCTCGGGCGCTGGCGCCACGATGCGGGCCTTCGACGGATCGGTCTCGATCATCACCAGGCCGCTGCTGCCGAGCATGGCTCGCGGATCGGCCTGGGGAGCGGGTGCCTGTGCAGCGGGCGGCCGCTCCCTGGGCGCCGCGTGTCTCGGCTGCTCGACTTCCGGCGCAAACCTCGGCGCTTCGCTGATGACCACTGCAGCCGGTTCCCGTTCGACGGGCATGGGGGCCGCCCGCTCCACGGGGATCGGGGCCGTCGGCTCGACGCGCGTCGGTGCCGCGTACTCCGGCTGCGGTGGCGCCGTGACAACGGCGGCCGGCTCGGCTTGTGCGGAAACGATCAGCTCCTGCATCGGCGCGGCCTGAGGCGCGCGCTCAGCTGCCATCGGCTGCTCTGGACGACGCTCGCGATGCCGGTCGCGGCGCCCGCGGCGGCCACGGCGCTGCTCCTCGCCTTCGCGCTCGGGTCCAGTTGGGGCGGGCGGCTGTGCCGGTCGGCCTTCGGCTTGTTGCCCCTGCGGCTGCGGCTGACGGGGCGGTCGCTGCTCGTGCCGCCGTTCGCCACCCCCCTGGCGCTCGCCGCGCTGCTGGCCGTTGCCGCGCTGCTGCTCCAGCCGGCCTTGCTGAGTCTCGCGCCGCTCGCCGCCGCGCTCGCCACGCTCGCGGCGCCCGCCGCGTTGCTCGCCACGCGCACCGCGCTCGCCACGCTCGCCTCCGCGACGCTGCTCGGGCCGGCGATCGCGCCGTTCACCTCGTTGCTGCTGCTCGCGCAAACCTTCCCGCGGCCCTGGCTGGGGCTCGGAAGCGGCGCGCGTCGCCGACCCCTGGCTCGGCTGCTCGAGCTTGAACCAGCCCAGGATGCGGCCGATGATGCCGGGCCGCACTCCGGGCTGCACCAGCGGCGACGGTGTGCGCGTCGCGCGCGGCGCGGCCTGCGCCCGCGCCTCGGGCGCCCTCGGCGCCGCAGCCATCGGGGCAGGCTGGGAGGGCGTGATCGCCTTGACCACCGCCTCCTGGCGCTCCCTGACGGGCTCCGCCTCGGCGCCGAGCTTGGGCTCTTCGGGCTGCTCGACCAGCTCGTAGCTCGCCGGAACGTGCTCCATCTCGTTGAGCTCGTCGTGCCGCAGGCGCTGCACCTTGTAGTGCGGCGTCTCGAGGTGCGGATTGGGCACCAGCACGATGTTGACCTTGAGGCGCCCCTCCAGCTTCTGGATCTCGCTGCGCTTCTCGTTGAGCAGGAAGCTCGCGACGTCGACGGGGACCTGCGCGTGAACCGCGCCGGTGTTCTCCTTCATCGCCTCTTCCTGGAGGATCCGCAGCAGGTGCAGCGCCGTCGACTCGGTGCCGCGGATGAACCCGGTGCCGCTGCAGCGCGGGCAGTTGATATGCGCGGTCTCCTCGAGCGACGGCTGCAGCCGCTGGCGCGACAGCTCCATCAGGCCGAAGCGCGAGATCTTGCCGATCTGCACGCGCGCGCGGTCGAAGCGCAGCGCCTCGCGGAAGCGGTTCTCCACCTCGCGCTGGTTGCGCTGGGATTCCATGTCGATGAAGTCGACCACGATCAGCCCGCCGAGGTCGCGCAGGCGTAGCTGCCGCGCGACCTCTTCCGCTGCCTCGAGGTTGGTGCGGTAGGCGGTTTCCTCGATGTCGTGGCCTTTGGTCGCGCGCGCCGAGTTGACGTCGATCGCAACCAGGGCTTCGGTGTGGTCGATCACCACCGCGCCGCCCGAGGGCAGGTTGACGTGGCGAGCATAGGCGCTCTCGATCTGGTGCTCGATCTGGAACCGCGAGAACAGCGGCACGTCGTCGCGGTACAGCTTGACCTTGCCGACGTTGTCCGGCATCACGGTCTGCATGAAGGCGACCGCCTGGTCGTAGATCTCGTCCGTGTCGATCAGGATCTCGCCGATGTCGGGCTGGAAGTAGTCCCGGATCGCGCGGATCACGAGGCTCGATTCGAGGTAGATCAGGAACGGCTTGGCGACGTAGCGGCCGTCAGGTCCCGGGGTACGGTCGGTCGCGGCGCCTTCGACCGCATGCCAAAGCTGCATGAGGTAGTTCAGGTCCCAGTTCAGCTCCTCGGCCGAGCGGCCGATCGCCGCAGTCCGGGCGATGACGCTCATGCCTTCGGGCAGCTCGAGATGGTCGAGCGTGTCGCGCAGCTCGTTGCGGTCCTCGCCCTCGACGCGGCGCGAAACGCCGCCTCCGCGAGGATTGTTCGGCATCAGGACCAGATAGCGGCCGGCCAGGCTGATGAAGGTCGTGAGGGCGGCGCCCTTGGTGCCGCGCTCGTCCTTCTCGACCTGGACGATCAGTTCCTGGCCCTCCTTGAGGGCTTCCTGGATCGTGGCCCTGCCGACGTCCACGTCGGAGCGGAAGTAGCTGCGCGCCACTTCCTTGAACGGGAGGAACCCGTGCCGCTCCTCGCCATAGTCGACGAATGCGGCCTCGAGGCTGGGCTCGATGCGGGTGATGACGCCTTTGTAGATGTTGCTCTTGCGCTGTTCCCTTGATGCGGATTCGATGTCGAGGTCGACGAGCTTTTGTCCGTCGACGATGGCGACGCGCAGCTCTTCCTGCTGCGTCGCGTTGAATAACATGCGTTTCACTTCCAATTCTCCTGCGCTTGCAGGGGAACCGGCGGTCCGTCGGTCAGGATTCTCCTAGTTTCTTTACCAGTCAGAGCCCTATTTCGGTTAGGCGACAAAGAGTGTCGGTTGAGCGAAATGCCGGCGGCGGCCGGAATCCGTGCACCCTTCCTTAAGGGGTGCGGGCGTTTCCGTGGGAAAAAACCCACTGCGCGCGCTTCTAGTACTATCGCTACTTCCGGTGAGCGAAATTAACCGCTGCGTCAGGCCCGGCTTTCAGCAGGGCAGGAGGCGGGTTGCAGATCCTCTGGACGCGCAGTGCGCTCATCCGGACCTGTGCCTCGCAGCTCGAAGCAGTCCCGAGATCATACGGAAAATGAATGACTTAAGCAAGGCTCGGGCCACTGTGCTGGAAGTCGGAGAGGAAAGCGTCGCCCAGCGCATCGACAACTTCCTCATGCGGCGCATGAAGGGCGTGCCCAAAAGCCACGTCTACCGGGTGGTGCGTAGCGGCGAGGTGCGGGTCAACAGCGCCCGTGTGAAGCCCGATTATCGGCTGCGCGCAGGGGACCGCGTCCGGGTGCCGCCGGTGCGCACCAGCGAGCGTCCGGCGAAGCGCGCCCCAAGGCCGCTCCACCTGCCCGTGGTCTACGAGGACCCGGCGCTGCTGGTGATCGACAAGCCCTCGGGTGTCGCCGTGCACGGCGGCAGCGGGGTGAGCTACGGGGTGATCGAGTCGCTGCGTGCGGCACGCCCCCAAGCCAAGTTCCTCGAGCTGGCGCACCGCCTTGATCGCGATACGTCGGGACTGCTGGTGATCGCCAAGAAGCGCGCCGCGCTGGTGGAACTGCACCGCATGCTGCGCGAAGGGCAGGTGGAGAAGGTCTATGTTGCGGTGGCCGCGGGGCGTTGGCGCGGCGGGGCCCGGGAGCTGCGCGAATCGCTGCACAAGCACGTCACCGCGAGCGGCGAGCGGCGGGTCAGCGTGCGCGAGGACGGCCAGCGCGCGGCCACGCGCGTCAAGCCGCTGTCGGTGAGCCGCGATCTCAGCCTGCTCGAGCTGCGCCTGCTGACCGGGCGCACGCACCAGATCCGCGTGCACCTCGCGCACGCGGGCCATCCGGTGGTCGGCGACGACAAGTACGGCGACTTCGAGCTCAATCGGGCCCTGGCCAAGCAGGGCGCCAAGCGCCTGTTCCTGCATGCACGGCGGCTGGCGTTCAAGCATCCGATCAGCGGCGAGCCGCTGAGCCTGGAGGCGCCGCTGCCGCAGGACATGCAAGCCTTCGTGGAGAGCCGCCTCACGGCATCGGACCATGGCGGCTGAGCTGCGCTATGCGCTCGTGATTTTCGACTGGGACGGCACCTTGCTCGATTCGCCGGCCGCCATCGTCGAGTGCATCCAGCAGGCGAGCCGCGACCTCGGCATCGGCGTGCCGGACCACGAGCGCGCGAGCCACGTGATCGGGCTCGGCCTGCATGATTCCCTGCGCCACGCGGTACCTGACCTGCCGCGCGAGCGCTACCCGGAGTTTGCGGAGCGCTACCGGAGGCATTTCATGGCGCGCGAGGATTCGATGGCGCTGTTTCCGGGGGTGCCACGGTTGCTCGAGAGCCTGCGCCGGCGCGGGCACCGGCTCGCCGTCGCCACCGGCAAGACCCGCAGGGGGCTGGAACGCGCGTTCGCGTCGAGCGGGCTGGGCGCGCACTTCGCATGCTCGCGCTGCGCCGACGAGACCCTTCCCAAACCCGATCCGGCAATGCTGCATGAGCTGATGGGGGAGCTCGCGGTCGCGCCCGGACGCGCGCTCATGATCGGCGACACGACGCACGACATCGATATGGCGCGCAGCGCCGGGATGGATGCGCTGGCGGTGACCTACGGTGCGCACCCGGAGCGCGCGCTACGCGCGCTCAAGCCGGTGGCCTGCGTGGCGAGCGTGGGCGAGCTCGATCGATGGCTGAAGCGAAACGGCTGATCTGCGCTTCGCGCGATCTCGCGGACGCGGGCCGCGGTGTGCGCTTCGAGGTGGACTACTTCGGCGACGTTGTGCCCGCGTTCGTGGTGCGCCACAACGGGCGCGTGCGCGGCTATCTGAACCGCTGCAGCCACGTCGCTTTGGAGCTCGACTGGAGGGAGGGCGATTTCTTCGACGCCGAAGGACGCGATTTGATATGCTCAGCGCACGGCGCGCAATATGACGCCGCAAATGGCAACTGTCTCGGCGGGCCGTGCGGCGGCGCGCCTCTGGTCGCGCTCCGGGTCGAGGAGCGCGAAGGCAAGGTCTACTTCCTAGGGTTTGCAGATGACTGACAACGACGGGCAGTGGGAGCGCGGGCTGATCGAGAAGCTCGCCACGTCGGCGCTGCGCGAACAGCGCCGCTCGCGGATGTGGGGCATTTTCTTCAAGCTGCTCGGATTCGCCTACCTCACCATCCTGTTAATGCTGGCGCTGGGCTGGAGCGATAAGTCGATGGAGGTCACCGGCGGCAAGCACACGGCGCTGGTCGAGCTGAATGGCCTGATCGCCCCGGGCGGCGATGTGAGCGCGGAAAAAGTGGGACGGGCGCTGCGCGCCGCATTCAAGGACAAGAATACGCAAGGCGTGGTGCTGCGCATCAACAGCCCCGGAGGCAGTCCCGTCCAGGCGCAGAATATTTACGATGAGATGCGGCGGCTGCGCACGAAGTACCCGAACATCCCGCTCTACGCCGTGGTCGAGGACATTTGCGCCTCGGGTGGCTACTACGTCGCGGCCGCCGCGGACAAAATCTACGTCACGCGCTCGAGCATCGTGGGCTCGATCGGCGTGCGCATGGACGGCTTCGGCGTCACCGGGCTGATGGACAAGCTCGGCGTCGAGCGCCGGCTGCTGACGGCCGGCAAGAACAAGGGGTTTCTCGATCCTTTTCTGCCCGAGGACGCGAAGCAGAAAGAATACGCGCAGGCGATGCTCGACGAAATTCACCGGCAGTTCATCGGCGACGTGAGACAGGGGCGCGGCAAGCGCCTCAAGGAGACGCCGGACATGTTCAGCGGCCTGATCTGGACGGGCCAGCAAAGCGTCGACCTGGGCCTCGCCGACGGCTTCGGCACGCTCGAATACGTTGCGCGTGACGTGATTAAGGCGGACGAGATCGTCGATTACACGCAAAAGGAAAACATCGCGGAAAAATTCGCGCGCCGCTTCGGCGCTTCCGCGGCCAACGCGCTCGCCGAACTCGCGATTCGCTACTCGCCGACGATCCGCTAGTCGGCCTGCAGCAGGAATACCGTCGGCCGCCGGCCGATGGATGGCGGCGCGCGGCGCCAGTCATCCACGCGCCGCAGCGCGATGCTTTCGCCGGGCAGGCTCAGATCGGAAGCGACGCACAGGCGGGTAGATCCCGTGCAGGCCGCTAGCAGCGCACCCGTCAGCGCGTCACTGCGGTACGGCGTTTCGATGAAGATCTCGGTTTCATGCTCCGCACGCGAGCGCCGCTCCAGCTCCCGGATGCGGCGTTCACGGTCCCCTGCCTCGCGTGGCAGATAGCCGCAGAAGGCAAAACGCTGACCTTCGAGCCCCGAGGCCATCAGGGCTAGAACGATCGCGGACGGACCGATCAGCGGCACGACGCGAAAAGCCTCGCGATGCGCAGCGGCGACCAGCGCCGCGCCAGGATCGGCGATCGCCGGGCACCCGGCCTCCGACAGCAAGCCCAGCGAGCGGCCCTGGCGCAGCGGCGCGAGCAGGCCAGGGATGTCACGGCTCGCCGCGTGCTCGTCGAGCCGCTGCATGCGTACGCCGCGCAGCGGGCAGGGCATCTGGACTGCCGAAAGAAACGCGCGCGCGGTTTTCTCGTTCTCTACGACGAAGTCGCGCAGCAGGCGGATGATCTGCAACGCCGGCTGCGGCAGCGCATCGGCCGGGGCGCCGCCGAGAGGCGTGGGGATCGCGTAGAGCGTGGCCGGCATCAAGCGAGCACGGGCAAGCCAGCCTGCTCGAGCATCGTCGTGAGGGCGATCAGCGGCAAGCCGATGAGCGACGTCGGGTCTTCCGTTTCGATGCGCTGAATAAGCGCAATCCCCAAGCCCTCGGACTTGGCGCTTCCGGCGCAATCGTAGGGCTGCTCCATGCGCAGGTACGTTTTGATCAGCCGGTCGTCCAGCACGCGAAAAACCACCCGGCATGGGACGACGTGCGAGCGCGCCTCCCCGCTCGCCGCGTCCAACAGGCTGACTGCCGTATGAAAATCCGCCACCCCGCCGCTGAGCCGGCGAAGCTGAGCGAGCGCAGCGTCATGATTGCCGGGCTTGCCCAGCGGCGCGCCCTCGTGCGTGGCGACCTGATCGGATCCGATCACGAGTGCCTCAGGGAAACGGCTGCTCACGGCGCGCGCCTTGGCGAGCGACAAACGCAGCGCCGTGTCCCAGGGTGTCTCGCCCGCGAGCGGCGTCTCATCGACATCGGGAGCCGCACACTCGAAAGGCAGCGCGAGGCGCCGCAGCAGCTGCCTGCGATAGGCCGAAGTGGATGCGAGGACCAGTTGACGTCGCCGAGGCATGACTTTGTTTTGACACGGTTTTTCCAGAATGATACCATTTCACGTTTATGCCGCACCGGCCGGTCATCGACGGCTATGATTTCGCTGCGACCGGCGCAACGCTTCGAGGCTCCTGGGCGATCAGCGATTTCCCGCGACTGCGCGACAAGCTAGCGTCGACCGCGGGCATCGTCGATTACACGGTTGAGGGCGTGCACGACGCGTTGGGACGCGCCGCGTTGCGCCTGAGGATCGGTGGCGTGTTGCGTCTTGCATGCCAGCGCTGTCTCGGTTTGCTTGATTTTCCGGTCAACGTCGATTCGACGCTCGTCCTGGCGCGATCGGAGACTGAAATCGAGGCGCTGCCGGATGACGTGCAGGAGCCGGAGCGCATCGTAGCGAGCAAGGAGATGCGCGTTGGCGAGTTGCTCGAGGACGAACTGTTGCTGGCGGTGCCGTATGCGCCGCGGCACGAGCGCTGCGAGGCGCAGGGTGGCAAGGAAAGCGGCAGCGCAAGCTCGCCGTTCGCGGAGCTAAACAGTCTGCTGGGCGCAGGTGGCGCCCGCCGACGAAAGACTTGATGAGAGGAGTTTCGACATGGCAGTTCAGCAGAACAAGAAGTCCCCATCCAGGCGCAACATGCGCCGCTCGCATGATTCCCTCGGGCGGCCGGCCATCGCCATGGAACCGACCACGGGCGAGGTGCATTTGCGCCATCACGTGAGCCCGACGGGCTACTACCGCGGGAAGAAGGTCGTTCAGACTAAGGGCGAATAGGCTCGGAAACTCGCGCTGCGCCCGCCACGGGCGCGGTGACGGTCCGTCTAGCGCCTGATGGAAATCACTGTAGCGGTCGACTGCATGGGGGGCGATCACGGCCCTCACGTGACGGTGCCGGCCGCGCTCGAATTCCAGCAGCGGCATGCCGATGTCGACGTGCTGCTGGTGGGACCGCGCGACGCCATCGAGGCCGAGCTCGCGGCGCGCCAGGCTGCCGCCGGGCCGCGACTGCGCGTGCACCCTGCGAGCGAGGTGGTCGCAATGGACGAGCCTCCGGCCGCAGCGCTGCGATACAAGAAAGACTCATCGATGCGCGTCGCGATCGATCTCGTCAGAAGCGGCGAGGCGCACGCCTGCGTCAGCGCGGGGAACACCGGGGCCTTGATGGCCATATCGCGCTTCGTGCTGAAGACGCTTCCCGGAATCGATCGCCCCGCGATCGCCACGGTCCTTCCCAACATGCGCGGCACGCATACCTACGTTCTTGATCTGGGTGCGAACGTCGATTGCACTCCCGAGCACCTGCTGCAGTTCGCGATCATGGGTGCGATGCTGGTCGCCGCGGTCGAGCACAAGGAACGGCCGACGGTCGGCCTGCTCAACATCGGAGCCGAGGACATCAAAGGAAACGAAGCCGTGAAGCAGGCCGCCGAGCTGTTGCGCGTGAGCGGCCTGAATTTCTACGGTAACGTGGAGGGCGACGACATCTACAAGGGCACCACGGACGTGGTGGCCTGCGACGGCTTCGTAGGCAACGTCGCGCTCAAGGCGTCCGAGGGTCTCGCGCAGATGATGGCGGGGGCGCTGCGCGAGGAGTTCACGCGGAATCTCCTGACCAAAGTCGGGGCGCTGTTCGCGCAACCGGTGATCCGCGCGTTTCGTCGCCGCATGGATTACCGGCGTTACAATGGCGCCAGCCTTCTCGGTCTGCGCGGTATCGTCATCAAGAGCCACGGTTCGGCGGACGTATTTGCTTTTGGGCAGGCGGTCGCTCGCGCCGTAGACGAGGTGCGCAACAACGTTCCGCAGCGCATTGCACAACGAATGGCGCAGCACCATCCGCCGGCCTCGGCGGATCGGCCGCGCGCCGCGAGCGAATGACTTATACCCGCATCGTCGGCACCGGGAGCTATCTGCCCGAGAGGATCGTCACCAACGACGAATTCGCCGCACGCCTGGATACCACCGACCAGTGGATTCGGGAGCGCACCGGCATCGTGCAGCGTCATATTGCGGACGATTCGCAGGCCTCGAGCGATCTCGCACTCGAAGCGAGCCGCCGTGCCCTGCAGGCGGCGGGCATCGCGGCCGGCGAGATCGACCTCATCATCGTCGCGACCTCGACGCCGGACTATGTTTTCCCGAGCACCGCCTGCCTCCTACAGGCCAAGCTCGGGGTCAGAAACTGTCCGGCGTTCGACGTGCAGGCGGTATGCAGCGGCTTCGTCTACGCGCTGGCGACCGCCGACTGCTTTATTCGCGCGGGGAGCTACAAGCGGGCGCTGGTCGTCGGCGCGGAGGTGTTCTCGCGAATCCTGGACTGGAACGATCGCGGTACCTGCGTATTGTTCGGCGACGGCGCCGGTGCCGCCGTGCTCGTTGCGGGCAACGCCCCTGGCGTGCACGCGACTGTACTGCACGCCGACGGCAGCCATGCCGGCATCCTGTCGGTTCCTGGAAACATATGCGGCGGCCGCATTCTGGGCTCGCCGTACCTGCAGATGGCGGGCAACCAGGTGTTCCGCTTCGCGGTGAAGGTGCTCGAAGAATCGGCACGCGAGACCGTCGCGGCGGCAGGGATGCAGCTCGCGGATCTCGACTGGCTGATCCCGCATCAGGCAAACGTGCGCATCCTCGAGGCGACGACCAAGAAACTCGGCCTGCCGAGCGAGCGACTGGTCGTGACGGTCGACCGCCATGGCAATACCTCGGCTGCCTCGGTGCCGCTCGCGCTCGACGAGTGGGTGCGGGCCGGGCGGATCCGCGCGGGTCATCGCGTGCTGATGCAGGGCGTCGGTGGCGGATTCACCTGGGGCGCCGCGCTGGTGACGATGTGAGGGCCCGGCGCCGATGAAACTTGCAATGGTGTTCCCCGGACAGGGATCGCAGGCGGTAGGCATGATCAAGGCCTATTCCGGTCTGCCCGAGGTCGACGCAGTGCGTAGCGAGGCGGCCGAAGTCCTTGGCCGAAAATTCGTCGAGCTGCTCGACCAAGGTCCGGCGGAGTCGCTCAACCTGACCATCAATACCCAGCCGGCCATGGTCACCGCCGGTCTCGCCGCATACCGCGCATGGCGCGCGCTCGGCGGTCCGCAGCCGGAGGTCGTCGCGGGGCACAGCCTAGGCGAGTACACGGCGCTGGTCGCTGCTGGCTCGATTTCGTTTCGCGATTGCCTGCCGCTGGTGAGGTTCCGCGCCCAGGCGATGCAGCAGGCGGTGCCGGAAGGACAGGGCGCGATGGCTGCGATTCTCAACCTGGACGACGAGAGCGTGCGGGCGGCGTGCGCCGAAGCCGCCCGAGGCGAAGTCGTCCAGGCGGTGAACTACAACGCGCCGGGGCAGGTCGTGATTGCCGGGCACCGCTCCGCCGTGACGCGCGCCATCGAAGCGTGCAAAGCGAGGGGCGCAAAGCGCGCTTTGCCACTGCCGGTCAGCGCGCCGTTCCATTCCAGCCTGATGCAGCCTGCGGCGGAGAGGCTTCGAGGCTACCTGGGCGGAGTGAACGTAGCCTCGCCGTCGGTTGCGCTGGTCAACAACGTCGACGTGGCGCTGCAACGCGACCCTGCGGCGATCAAGGACGCGCTGGTGCGGCAGGCGGCATCGCCCGTACGGTGGGTCGAGGTCATCCGGCACATGGCTGGAATGGGGATCACGCATGTGCTCGAGTGCGGCCCCGGCAAGGTCCTCACCGGTCTGGTCAAGCGCATCGATGGCAATCTGCAGGCGTTGCCGCTTGCGGACCGGGCGTCGCTTGAGCAGGCGCTTGCCGCACTGAAGGGGACATGAGCGTGCTCGAGGGCAGAGTTGCGCTGGTCACGGGTGCCACACGCGGCATCGGGCGCGCCATCGCGCTCGAATTGGCTAAGCATGGCGCGACCGTGATAGGGACTGCGACCAGCGAAGCCGGCGCCAAGGCGATCGGCGAGGCATTGGCGCAGGCCGGGGGCAAGGGTGACGGCCGGGTGCTGAACGTGCGCGAGGCCGCGCGATGCGACGCGCTCGTCGACGCCGTCCAGCGGGAGTTCGGCGACGTCCTGGTGCTGGTCAACAATGCGGCGGTGGTCCGGGACAACCTCGCGCTGCGCATGAAGGATGCCGAGTGGGACGAAGTGATCGAGACGGACCTGCGGGCCGTGTTCAGGCTCTCGCGCGCAGTGATGCGCGGCATGATGAAGGCGCGCTGGGGCCGCATCATCAACATCACCTCCGTGGTCGGAGCGGCCGGCAACCCCGGGCAGGCGAACTACGCGGCCGCCAAGGCCGGCGTCGTCGGGATGACCAAATCCCTCGCGCGCGAGCTCGGCAGCCGCAACATCACGGTGAACTGCGTCGCGCCCGGATTCATCGATACGGACATGACGCGGGCTTTGTCCGACGAGCAGCGCGGCGCCCTGCTGCAGCAGATTCCGCTCGGCAAGCTGGGCCAGCCCCAGGACGTGGCGGCAGCGGTTGCCTATCTGGCGTCGCCCTCGGGCAACTATGTGACCGGCACGGTATTGCATGTAAACGGCGGCATGTATATGTAGCGAAACCGTTTTCTCGCCTCCGGCGAGCACGATCCTTTTGGTAGAATACGGGCCCGCTTGGCCCCATAGGGAAGGAGCATCACATGGAAAACATCGAACAACGCGTTAAGAAGATCATCGCCGAGCAACTCGGCGTCAACGAGGCCGAGATCAAGAACGAGTCTTCGTTCGTCGACGATCTGGGCGCCGACTCGCTCGATACCGTCGAACTGGTGATGGCGCTGGAGGAGGAGTTCGAGACGGAGATTCCGGACGAAGAGGCCGAGAAGATCACTACCGTGCAGCAGGCCGTCGACTACATCAAAGGCCACCAGAAAGCCTGAACTTCCCCACTGATCCGGATGCGTGGGCGCCATCGGCGCGCGCGTCCCTCTAGGAGCAAAGTTGTCTCGTCGCAGAGTCGTCGTTACCGGGCTCGGCATCGTTTCGCCGGTAGGCATCACGGTCGCCGAGGCGTGGGACAACGTGCTTGCCGGCAAGTCCGGCATCACGCGCATTACGCGCTTCGATCCGTCGCGGCTCACCAGCCAGATCGCCGGCGAAGTCAAAGGGTTCGACGTGTCCCAGTACCTGTCCCCCAAGGAAGCGCGGCGCATGGACACGTTCATACACTACGGCATGGCTGCCGGGTTCCAGGCGTGGCGCGATGCGGGCGTTACGTTGACGCCCGAAAGCGCCGAACGCGCGGGCGTGAACTTCGGCTCCGGCATAGGCGGGCTGCCGATGATCGAGGCCACCCACGACGAGCTGCTAAAGAACGGTCCGCGGCGCATCTCGCCCTTTTTCATCCCGGGCACGATCATCAACATGATCGCGGGTCACCTTTCCATCATGCTCGGGCTTAAGGGTCCGAACCTCGCGATCGTCACCGCCTGCACCACGTCCACGCATTGCATCGGCGAAGCGTCGAAATCGATACGCTACGGGGATGCCGACGTAATGATCGCCGGCGGTGCCGAATCGACAGTTACCGAGCTCGCGATCGGCGGCTTCGCTTCGGCGCGCGCCTTGTCGACCCGCAACGACGATCCGCCAGGCGCGAGCCGTCCCTGGGACAAGGATCGCGACGGGTTTGTTCTGGGCGAGGGTGCAGGCGCAGTGGTGCTGGAGGAATACGAGCACGCCAAGGCGCGCGGCGCGAGGATCTACTGCGAGATCGTCGGCTACGGCGTGTCGGCCGATGCGTACCACATGACCGCACCCTGCGAAGACGGTGAAGGCGCATACCGATGCATGCGCAATGCGCTCAAGGACGCCGGGGTCGCGGTCGCGGACGTCGATTACATCAACGCCCATGGCACGTCCACGCCGCTGGGGGACATCGCCGAGACCATCGCAATCAAGCGCCTGCTCGGCGATCGTGCCGGCAAGGTGGCGGTAAATTCCACGAAGTCGATGACGGGTCACCTGCTCGGCGCCGCGGGCGGCGTGGAAGCGGTGTTCACCGCGCTGGCCACGCTGCACCAGGTGTCGCCGCCGACGATCAATCTGCAGGATCAGGATCCACAGTGCGACCTGGACTACGTGCCGAACGTGTCGCGCAAGCTGCCCATCCGCATCGCGCTCTCCAACTCGTTCGGATTCGGCGGCACCAACGGCACCCTGGTGTTCGCACGCGTTTGAGCCGCGAGCGGACCCTGCGGCTCGATCTTTCGCCTTCGCGGGGGTTTGCGGCACTTATTGTTGCGGTGCACGCTGCGGCCGCGGGCTGCATCGGCGCAGCCGTGCCCGGAATTGCGGGGGGCCTCGTGGCGGCGTTGCTCTTCACCCTCGGAATCGTGACGGCGCGGGATCGCGCGTTGTTGCGCCGCCCGGATTCCGTTCGGGCGCTGGTGATCGAGGGCCCGCAGGCGGTGCGACTGGTGACCGCCGGTGAGCGGGAAATTGCGGTGCACGTGGCCACCCGCAGGCATGTCACCGGGCTGGCTGTGATCATTTCCATCCCGCGCACGATGCGGCGCACGGTCATCGTTACGCGCGACATGCTTGACGTGGATTCGTTCCGCAAGCTGAGGCTCTGGGCGCTCTGGGGAAGGGTCCAGGGCGTGGCGCCGGAGCAGCTCGCGGCCTGATGCCGCGGATGCCGGGCGGGAGAACTATTTGCAGGGGCAACTGTCTGTGGCACATAGGTGTTGCGATCCGTTGGCGGGGTGGCATCAGGCCCGCTGGTCGGGGTCCTCGATAGGGCGGGCGGGGCCGTGACCGACCGCGACATCGACCGGGAGTTGGTCGCAAGGGCGCAGCGCGGCGACAAGCGGGCGTTTGAGCTGCTAGTCCAAAAGTACCAACGCAAGCTGGCGCGACTGTTGTCCCGGTTTGTGCGCGATCCGGCGGAGGTCGAGGACGTGACGCAGGAGGCGTTCATCAAGGCGTATCGCGCGTTGCCGGCATTCCGCGGTGACAGCGCGTTCTATACTTGGCTGTATCGCATCGGCATCAACACCGCCAAGAATTACCTCATGGCGCTCGGGCGCCGTGCGCCGACGTCTACCGAGGTCGAAGCCGAGGACGCGGAGGGGTACGAGGAAGCAGAGCAGTTGCGCGACATCAATACGCCGGAAAGCGTGTTGCTGTCCAATGAGATCGCTGCAACGGTGAACGCAACGATTGCGGACTTGCCCGAGGAGTTGCGTACGGCGATCCAGCTGCGCGAGATCGAGGGCATGAGCTACGAGGACATTGCTCGAATTATGGAGTGCCCCATCGGCACCGTGAGATCGCGAATCTTCCGCGCACGCGAGGCGATCGCGGAACGGTTGCGGCCGCTGCTCGATACGGGCAAGGAGAAGAGGTGGTAGAGCATGAAAGCGAAAATCTCGGCGTTGATGGATGGCGAGCTGGAGAGGCATGAGCTGCAGGAACCTCTCAAGTTGCTGGCGCGCGACGAAGATGCGCTCGCGTGCTGGCGCGTGTACCACTTGATCGGCGATGCGATGCACGATCGCTGCATGCTTTCGAGGGACTTCGGCGCACGCTTTGCCGAGCGATTGGCCAGCGAGCCGACGGTGCTGGCGCCGCGACGATCGAACGCCCGGTGGGAGCGCGCTCCGTGGCTGGGCCTTTCGGCAGCCGCTAGCGTAGCCGCGGTGGCGCTGGTCGGTTGGCTCGCGCTTGCGCCCCGGGAAGCTGCGCCTCCGCTAGCCGGCCCGGTGGCCATTGCTCCGCAGAAGGCGGTACCGGCGCCGACTGCGCTCGCCGCTGCCAAGCTTCAGGGCCCGGCGCGGATCCCGCTCCCCAGCGCGACGAATGACTATCTCCTGGCGCACCAGGCCTATTCTTCGCGCATCACCTTGCAAGGGATGACGCCGTACGTGCGCACGGTCTCGGATGAGGCCGTAGGGAGCGCTGGCCGATGAGGCGGCAGCTCGCCCGGACGCTGCTGGCGCAGACTTTTGGCGTGCTGATCGCCGCGTCGGCGGGGCTGGCGCAGGCGCAGAGCGCTCCAGAGGCTCTCGAATGGCTGCGCAAGATCTACCAGGCGACGCACGATCTTTCCTATACCGGCACATTCGTATATCAGCAGGGTAATCACAGCGAGACTTCCCGTATCACGCGCCGTGCGGACGCGCGCGGCAACGTCGAGAAGCTCGAAGTCCTCGACGGGGTGCCGCGCGAGATCCTGCGCACCGACGACGCGATCAGGTGTTATCTCCCGAGCAGCCGGACCGTGAAGGTGGATCGCCGCTCGGATCGCCGCGGATTCCCGACGCTCCTGCGGGGCGAGATCAGCGGGCTTGCCGAAAACTACACGGTCACCAAGGGAGAAAGCCGGCGCGTCGCCGGGTACGCATGCCAGGAGATTGTTCTTACGCCCAAGGACAACCTGAGATACGGATACAAGCTTTACGCTGATGCGAGCACGGGGATGCTGCTCAAGGCAGTAACGTTCGACGACAAGGGCGAGACGGTCGAGCAGTTCACGTTCACGCAACTCGCGATCGGCAACGTAAGTCGCGACAAGGTAAAGCCGTGGCCCACCACGCGCAACTGGCGCGTGGAGGACACCGATGCGACGCCCGCAAATCTGGAGCAGGCAGGCTGGACCATAGCCGCCGATCTGCCTGGATTTCGCAAGGTCGCGGAGGTCACGAGGACCCTGCACAAGTCGCATCCGGTGGACCAGGTGGTCTATTCGGACGGCCTCGCGGCCATTTCGGTATTCATCGAGCCGGTTGCGCCGGCAGACAAGCCTGTCCAGACGGGGCTCGCGAACGTTGGCGCGATAAACATCTTTACACGCGAGGTGGCGAACCACCGGGTCACGGTCGTCGGCGAGACACCCGCGTCAAGCGTCCAACGCGTTGCCGAAACAGTCAATTATCGCCAACCTCATTGAGAGTCGGGCGATCCGGCTCTGACCCGCAAGACCGCGGACAGGGGGAGTTCGAATGCGAGTGTTGAGAAGTATCGTTGCCGTGTGCCTGCTTGCCCTCGGTCCGCAGGCCGTCGCGCAGGCGCGCGACCTCCCGGACTTCACCCAACTGGTTGAAGCCCAGGGCCCCGCGGTCGTGAACATCAGCACCAAGCAGGCGATCCGGCGCACCAGCGTGCCTCAGATCCCCGGCATCGACGATGAGGAGCTGCTCGAATTCTTCCGGCGTTTCATGCCACGGCGGCCGCCTCCGGGCGCGGAACCGCGCTCCGAGAGCCGCTCGCTCGGCTCCGGATTCATCATTTCCGCGGACGGTTATATCCTCACCAATGCGCATGTAATCGAGGGCGCCGACGAAGTCGATGTGCGCTTCACCGACAAGCGCGAATTCCAGGCGCGCGTGATCGGCTCGGACCGGCGCACCGACGTCGCGCTTATCAAGGTCGAGGCAACCGCCCTTCCGGTGGTCAAGTTCGGCGACCCTGCGCGCCTCAAGGTCGGTGAATGGGTCGTGGCGATCGGCTCGCCCTTCGGTTTCGAGAGCACCGTGACCGCGGGCATCGTCTCGGCCAAGGGGCGCTCGCTGCCCGAAGAGACTTTTGTGCCCTTCATTCAAACCGACGTCGCGATCAATCCAGGCAACTCGGGCGGCCCGCTGTTCAACATGCGGGGCGAGGTTGTGGGCATCAATTCGCAGATCTACAGCCGCACCGGTGGCTTCATGGGGCTGTCGTTCGCCATTCCGATCGACGTGGCGCTGGACGTGCAGAGGCAGTTGCGCGACAAGGGCCGGGTGTCGCGCGGCCGTATAGGCGTCGTGATACAGGAAGTGACCAAGGACCTGGCAACCTCGTTCGGGCTGGACCGGCCACGCGGTGCGCTGGTGAATACGGTGGAGAAGGGCAGTCCGGCTGCACGTGCCGGAGTCGAGGCCACCGACATCATCCTCGCTTTTGATGGCAGGCCGGTGGAGTCGTCGATCGATCTGCCGCGGATCGTCGCCGCCACGCGCCCGGGGTCGCAGGTGCCGCTCGAAGTCTGGCGCATGGGCGCAACGAAGCGGCTCACGATCACGGTGGCCGAGTTGAAGGAAGACAGCGTTGCTGCGGCCGAGGCGCCGCCCGCGCCGAAGCCGGTCGGGGCGGCGGCCAACCGGCTGGGCATCGTGGTGACCGAACTCTCCGCGGCGCAGGGCAAGGAGCTCGGTCTCAACCACGGTCTCGTAGTCACGGAGGTGCGCCCCGAAGCGCGCGCCGAGGTTCGCCCCGGCGACATCCTGCTGACTCTGGTTCACAGCGGCAAGCAGAGCCCGCTCAAATCGGTGGGGCAGCTCAACGCGCTACTCAATGGGCTCGACAAGAATGCTGTCATCACGCTGCAGGTGCGCCGAGGGAACAGCACCGCATTCGTCACGGTCTCCGGCTTGTCCGACCAGGGTTGAGTTGCTGAAGTGCGCCTGACGCTCTACGGGCGCAGCTATTGCCACCTGTGCGAGGATATGGAGCGCGCGCTCGCGCGTCTGCAACACGAGCTGCGCTTCACGTTCGAGGTCATCGACGTCGATCTCGATCCGGTGCTCGAAGAGCGGTATGGGCCGCTGGTGCCGGTGCTCGCGGGGCCCGATGGGCGGGAAATCTGCCACTATTTCCTCGACCTAGAGGCGCTTGCCGACCGCGTTGCGGTAAAATAGCGGCCGTTTTCCAGAAGGGTGCCCGAGGCACCCTTTTTCATGATCGCCCAGAGCCGCATCCGCAATTTCTCGATCATCGCGCATATCGACCACGGCAAGTCGACGCTCGCCGATCGCTTCATTCAGCTGTGCGGCGGGCTTCCTGATCGGGAAATGGCCGCGCAGGTGCTCGACTCGATGGAATTGGAGCGCGAGCGCGGGATTACGATCAAGGCGCAAACCGCCGCCTTGCAGTATCGGGCGCGCGACGGGGAAACGTATCTGCTCAACCTGATCGATACGCCGGGGCACGTCGATTTTTCCTACGAAGTGAGTCGCTCGCTCGCCGCCTGCGAGGGCGCGCTGCTTGTCGTGGACGCCTCCCAAGGCGTCGAGGCGCAAACCGTGGCAAATTGCTACACGGCGATCGAGCAGGGCGTCGACGTGATTCCGGTGCTCAACAAGATCGATCTGCCTTCTGCGGACGCGGAAAAGGCGATTCAGGAGATCGAGGACGTCATCGGCATAGATGCGCACGATGCAATCCGTGCGAGCGCAAAGACCGGCGAAAAGGTCGAAGAAATCCTCGAGGCGGTCATCGCGCGCGTGCCGCCTCCGCGAGGGCGCCCGGATCAGCCGCTGAAAGCGCTGCTGATCGACTCGTGGTTCGACAACTACGTGGGCGTCGTAATGCTGGTCCGCGTGGTCGACGGAGTTCTGCGCCCGAAGGAGAAGATTCTTCTGATGAGCACGCAGGCCTCGCATCTGTGCGAGCAGATCGGCGTATTCACGCCCAAGGCGGAGCAGCGCGAACAGCTCTCGGCAGGGGAGGTGGGGTTCGTGGTCGCCGGGATCAAGGAACTGCGCGCCGCGAAGGTCGGCGACACGCTGACTCACGCCGACAAGCCGGCGGCCAAACCGCTGCCGGGATTCAAGGAGGTCAAGCCGCAGGTGTTTGCGGGGCTATATCCCGTCGAGGCGAATCAATACGAGGCCTTGCGTGACGCTCTTGAAAAGCTCCACTTGAACGACGCGTCATTCCACTACGAGCCGGAAGTGTCTCAGGCGCTCGGATTCGGCTTCCGTTGCGGATTTCTCGGCCTGTTGCACATGGACATCGTGCAAGAGCGGCTCGAGCGGGAGTACGGCATGCACTTGATCACGACGGCGCCCTCGGTGGTCTACGAAGTGCAGATGCAGAACGGGACTCTGGAGCACGTGTCCAATCCCGCCAAACTGCCCGATCCTTCCAAGATCGCCGAAATCCGAGAGCCGGTGATCGCGACGACGATATTCGCGCCGCAGGACTATGTCGGGCCGGTGATGACGCTGTGCACGCAAAAGCGCGGCGTCCAGACGAACATGCACTATTCCGCGCGCCACGTAGTGCTGTCGTACGATCTGCCGCTCAACGAGGTGGTGCTCGATTTCTTCGATCGCCTCAAATCGCTGACCAGGGGCTACGGCTCGCTCGACTACGATTTCAAGGAGTACCGCGTCGCCGACATGGTGAGGCTCGACATCCTGGTCAACGGCGAGCGCGTCGATGCCCTCTCGAGCATGGCGCACCGCTCCAGCGCGCAGAGCCGCGGGCGCGACCTGGTGACGCGGCTGCGCGGTCTCATACCGCGGCAGATGTTCGACGTAGCCATACAGGCCGCGATTGGCTCGCACATCATCGCGCGCGAGAACGTCAAGGCGTTGCGCAAGAACGTCTTGTCCAAATGCTATGGCGGCGATATCACACGCAAGAAGAAACTGCTCGAAAAACAAAAAGAAGGAAAGAAACGCATGAAGCAGGTCGGATCGGTCGAAATACCGCAGGAGGCATTCCTCGCGGTTCTGCAGATGGGCGACAAGTGAACTTCGCCCTGTTTCTGTTCCTGCTGCTTGTCGCGACAGGCGCGGTGTGGGCGCTCGAAGTGGCCTGGCTGCGTAAGAGACGGCCGGAGAAGGCGCGCCAACCGTGGTGGATCGAGTATTCGGCCAGCTTCTTCCCCGTGATCCTGGTCGTTTTCCTGCTCCGCTCGTTTATCGTCGAGCCGTTCAAAATTCCTTCGGGATCCATGATCCCAACGCTGCTGATCGGCGATTTCATACTGGTCAACAAGTTCACCTACGGGATTCGCCTGCCGGTCATTGATCGCAAGGTCGTGCAGATCGGCAATCCCCACCGGGGCGACGTGATGGTGTTTCGCTACCCCGAGGATCCGTCGCTCGATTACATCAAGCGGGTCGTCGGGCTTCCGGGTGACCGGATCGAATACCGTAACAAGCGCCTGATCATCAACGGACGTCCCATAGCCGAGCGCCAGGTCGACGACTATCTCTCCAAGGACACGATGCAGTTCTACAAGCGCTATCTGGAGAAGCTGGACGGCGTCGAGCATCAAATCCTGGTCGACGACGAAGCGCCGGCCTATGTGCCGCAAGTTCGCACATTCCCGTTCTCCAGAAATTGCAACTACAATGTCGACGGCTTGGTGTGCACCGTGCCGCCCGGCCATTATTTCGTCATGGGCGATAACCGGGACAACTCGAGCGATAGCCGGGTGTGGGGTTTCGTGCCCGACGAGAACATCGTCGGCAAGGCGTTCTTCATCTGGCTGAATCTCAACGAGCTAAGCCGGTTCGGCACCTTTCGATAATGCCTGCGCCGGGAGGACAGATGCGCAATAGACAATACGGCCTCAGTCTAAGCGGACTGGTATTCGGCTCCATGGTGATCATCGTGGTCGTGCTGCTCGGGTTGAAGCTGGCGCCGGACTACATGGAGTACTTCACTGCGAAAAAGGCGATCGAGGCGATTGCGCGCGATCAGCCTGGGGCGACGCCGACGGAAATTCGCAAGGCGTTCGACGCCCGTCAGGCGATCGACAACATGCCGTCGCTGAAGCCCAGCGATCTGGACATCGGCAAGGAGGGCGGGCAGACCGTGATCTCGTTCTCCTACCGCAAGGAAATTCCGCTATTTTCAAACATCGGCATCTACATCGATTTTCGAGCGGACTCGACAGGTCGATAGCTTCCCTTGGCCCGGACCGCGTCGTTCCAGAGCCGGCTCGGCTACCGCTTCCATAGTGCCGCGCTGCTGCAACAGGCGCTCACGCACCGCAGCTACGGATCGCCGCACAACGAGCGACTCGAATTCCTCGGCGATGGCGTGCTCGGCTGCGTGATCGCCGGCGAGCTGTACCTGCGTTTCCCGGAGATTTCCGAGGGCAAGCTGACGCGCCTGCGTGCCAGCTTGGTGCGTGAGGAGGCGCTGGCCGAGCTCGCCAACCGACTTCGGCTGCCCGAGGTGATGCGCCTGGGCGACGCCGAGCTCGCCGTGGGGCGCGCCGCACGGCCATCGATTCTCGCCGATGCGCTCGAGGCGGTTTTTGGCGCAGTGTTCCTCGACGGCGGCTACGATGCCGCGCGCGCCGCGATTCTTCGTGCCTATGGCGATGCGCTCGCGAGCATCAGCCCGGAAGCGACACCGAAGGATCCGAAGACCCGCCTTCAGGAGCTGATGCAGGCACAGCACCGCCCCTTGCCGGAATACCGCGTGGTGGCGACCCGCGGTGCCGCCCACAAGCAAGTGTTCGACGTCGAGTGCCTGCTGCCCGACGTTGGGCGGCGCGCGACCGGAAATGGAACCAGCAGGCAGCGCGCCGAGCAGTGCGCAGCCGAGGCATTGCTCGCGGAGCTGGACGGATGAGCGGCTTTCGCTGCGGAACTATCGCCATCGCCGGACGCCCGAACACGGGCAAGTCGACCCTTCTCAATCGACTGGTCGGCGAGAAGCTTTCCATCGTTTCCCCGAAGGCGCAGACCACCCGCCACGTGGTCACCGGAATACTCACCAAATCCGACTGCCAGTTCGTGTTCCTCGATTCGCCGGGATTGCAGAAGCGCCATCGCGAAGCGCTGCACCGCACGCTCAACCGCCGCGCGACGGAGGTGCTGCGCGAATGCGACGTGGTGGCGTTTGTCGTCGAGCCGCTGCGCTTCGGTGCCGAAGATCGTGCCGTGCTCGCCCAGATCCCTGCCAAGCAGGTAACGATCGCGGTAGTGAACAAGGTCGATCGCGTCAAGCGCCCAAGCGAACTGCTTCCGTTCCTGGAGCGGCTCGCGCGGGAACGCGATTTCCGGGCCATCGTCCCGGTAAGCGCCCAGACGGGCAAGAACCTTCCGGAGCTGCTGCGCGTGCTGCGCGACGCCCTGCCCGAGGCAGCGGCGATGTTCCCGCGCGAGCAGCTGACGGATCGAGACGAGCGCTTTTTCGCGGCCGAATTGCTGCGCGAGAAGCTGTTCCAGCAGCTGGGAGAGGAATTGCCCTACCGCTGCGAGGTGCTGATCGACAGTTTCCGGCAGGAGGGCAGGCTACGGCGCATCGAGGCGACCATACTCGTCGAGAGGGAGAGCCAGAAAGGAATAGTCGTCGGCGTGAAGGGTGCGCAGCTCAAGCGCATCGCACAGGCGGCGCGCAAGGACATGGAGCGGCTGTTCGCCGGCAAGGTGTATCTCGGCGTCTGGGTCAAGGTGCGTCGTGGCTGGAGCGACGATGAGCGGGTGCTGCGTCAGCTGGGCTACGGTCACTGACCGATGAGCAGGCGCCGCGCCGACCAGGAACTGGGCTTCGTGTTGCATACCTATGCCTACAAGGAGACGAGCCTCATCGTGGAGGCATTCACGCGCCGCCATGGGCGGCTGGCGCTTCTGGCGAGGGGGGCACGGCGACCGCGCTCGGCGATGCGCGGGTTGTTGCTGGCATTTCACCCGCTGCGCCTGGGCTGGAGCCTCTCGGGTGAGCTGGGAACCCTGATCTCGGTAGAGTGGTCGGGAGGCCTGCGGTCGCTCGAAGGATTGGGGCTGATGTGCGGTTTCTACCTGAACGAACTGCTCCTCAGGCTGGTGCCGCGCGAAGACCCGCATGAGCGGCTGTTCGACGCCTACGCGGAAAGCCTGTCGAGACTCGCCCTCGGCCAGCAGCAGGCGTCCGTATTGCGGGGGTTCGAGCATCGTCTGCTTGCGGAACTCGGGTATGCTCCCGTGCTCGAGCGCGATGCCGTGAGCGGCGCGCCGATCGAGCCGATGCGGCAATATATTTATGAGCCCGATCGCGGACCCGTTCCGGCCAATGGCGCTTCCGGCGCGGAGATGGTTGTGAGCGGCCGTACGCTGCTGGATGTCGCGCGCGACGACTATGACAGGCCCGAGACGCGCGAGGAAGCTCGCGCCCTGTTGCGTACCCTGATCGCGCAACGCCTCGGTGGACAGTCGCTACATACGCGTACCGTGCTGATGGAACTGCAGGACTTATGATCGAACTGGGCGTTAACGTCGATCACGTGGCAACCGTGCGTCAAGCGCGGCGAACCTACGAGCCGGATCCGGTCTGGGCAGCCGTGGAGGCGCATCTGGGGGGTGCTGATGGCATAACCGCGCACTTGCGCGAGGACCGCCGGCACATCCAGGACGAAGACGTGCGCCGCCTGCGCGAACTCACGCATATCAAGCTCAATCTGGAGATGGCTGCGACCGAAGAGATGGTCGCCATCGCATGCCGGATCCGCCCCGAGATGGCCATGCTCGTTCCCGAAGGGCGGCACGAGATCACCACCGAAGGCGGTCTCGACATCGTGTCGAAGGAGGCTACGCTGAGAACAGTCGTCGCGCGCCTCGCTGATGCGGGAATCATGGTCTCGGTGTTCATCGACGCGGAAGCCCGGCAGATCGAAGCGGCGGCGCGCATCGGCGCCGCCGTCTGCGAGATCCATACCGGACCGTATGCGCACGCATTCCACTCCAAGGGACGGGATGCCGAGAGTCCGGCGGTGATCGCCGAATTGGACAGGCTGAAGAAGGCGGGAGATTCCGTGCGGGCACTCGGCATGCGGTTCAATGCGGGACACGCCCTGAACTATTTCAACGTAGAGCCCGTAGCGCGGCTCACGGGGGTGCGCGAGCTGCATATCGGACACGCGATCGTGAGTCGCGCGGTCTTCGTAGGGATGCGCGAGGCAGTGCGCGAAATGAAGCGCCTGATTGTCGACGCGTCGCGTACCGCCACAAGATGATCTTCGGCATCGGCACCGATATCGTCGAGATCGCGCGTGTAGACCGCGCCCTGGCACGCTACGGCGAGCGGTTTGCGCATCGAATTCTGTGCGAATCCGAGCTGCTGCGCTTTCGCGCGCATCGCAAGCCGGTCGCCTATCTCGCGAAGCGCTTCGCTGCCAAGGAGGCATTTACCAAGGCCTTGGGCACCGGCATCCGCGCGCCGGCGAACTGGCACGGAGTGTGGGTGGTGAACCTGCGATCGGGCCAGCCGACGCTGGAGTTCAGCGCTGCCCTGGCGGCGTTGCTGGAGCAGCGCGGGGTCTGCGGCACGCACGTTTCGCTGTCCGATGAACGCGACTTTGCCAGCGCCACCGTGATCCTGGAGTGCCGGCCTTGAGCCGGGGCGTGGGCCCGGCGGTGATCGACATCGAGGGCACGACATTGGCGGGCACCGAACGGGCGCGTATGCGCCACCCGGCCACTGGCGGCGTGATCCTGTTCAGCCGCAATTACCGGGACCCGGCCCAGTTGCAGGAATTGGTGCGCGAGATCCGGGCCGTGCGCCGCGAGCTGCTGCTCTGCGTCGATCACGAGGGGGGGAGGGTGCAACGCTTTCGCTCCGGCTTCACGCGCCTTCCGCCGATGCGCCGCGTGGGCGAGCTGTGGGACCGCGACCACGAGGCCGCCATCGCAGCGGCGCGCGCTGCGGCAGTGGTGATGGCCGTCGAACTCGCCGGGTACGACGTGGACTTCAGCTTCGCGCCGGTGCTCGACCTAGATTACGGCAGTAGCGCCGTGATCGGCGACCGCGCGTTTCACAGCGATCCGCTGGCCGTGGGAGAGCTTGCGGCGGCGTTCATCGCGGGACTGGGCGCATGCGGGATGGCAGCGGTCGGCAAGCACTTTCCCGGGCATGGCTATGCGGCGGCTGACTCGCATGTCGACGTACCGCAGGACTCCAGAGCGCTCGAGGAGATTATTGCCCGGGACGTGGCGCCCTATCGCCCGGCGATCGCCGCCGGCCTCGCGGCAGTCATGCCGGCGCACGTCATCTACACGCAGGCCGATGCGCGGCCGGCCGGATATTCCAGCTTCTGGTTGCAGGAAGTATTGCGCGGGCGGCTGGGATTCGACGGCCTGATCTTCAGCGACGATTTGTCGATGAAGGGGGCAACGACAGCGGGGGGGATCGCCGATCGGGCGCGCATCGCGCTCGCCGCCGGGTGCGACATGGTTCTGCTGTGCAACGATCCCGCCGGACAAGACGAGCTGCTCGACGCCCTCGGTGGCGTCCCGCCGGTCGCAGAGCGACGCTTCGCCCGCATGCGGCGCGCGCGCGGACCGGACACCTCCGAGGCCGCCTACCGCGACGCTGCCGCGGTCATCAGCAAGCTTGCGTGACCGGCGCGCGCCGGCCGCGCGTCAGGCGCGCTCCATGTAGGTACCGTCGTTCGTGTTGATCTTGATTCTTTCGCCTTGATTTACGAATGGCGGGACCTGCACCGTTATCCCGGTTTCCATGACCGCCGGCTTGAAAGTCGTGGTCGCGGTCGCGTTCTTGATGCTCGGCTCGGTATCCTTCACCGTGAGGACGACCGAAGGCGGGAGCTCGATGCCTATGGCGCGGCCATTGTAGAAGTTGATCTGCACGTCGGTGTTCGGCAGCAAGAAGCCCGACTGGCCTTCGAGAAACTCGGCCGACAGCGAAAGCTGCTCGTAGCTCTGCTTGTCCATGAAGACGAAACTGTCGCCATCCTGATAGAGGTACTCCATGTCGCGCGCATCGACGAACGCGCGCTCCACCTTGTCCTCGGTGCGAAACCGCTGATTGGTCTTCGTGCCGGCTTCGATGTCCTTCATTTCCACCTGCATGAAGGCGCCGCCGCGGCCCCCCACGTGCACGTGGTAGCACTTCAGCACGCGCCAGACGCGCTTGTCCCACTCGATCAGATTTCCGACCCGGATATCGACTGCCGAAACTTTCGCCATGACCTGCCGCCGAGATTGAAAGGGCGAGAATTTTACACGAAATCATGGGGATGGCGCTACAATTTCGGCTGCGACGGTGGCCAGAGACGATGAGCGAGCGGTTCGATCCCAAGGATTTCGTGGCAGGGCTTCCCAATCTGCCGGGCGTCTATCGGATGCTGGGCGCGAACGGGGAAGCGCTCTACGTGGGCAAGGCGCGTGAGTTGAAGAAACGTGTCGGATCCTACTTTCACAAGCAAGCCGCCAGCCCGCGCATCCAGATGATGCTGTCGCAGGTCGCGTCGATCGAAGTCACGGTGACGCGATCCGAGGGTGAAGCACTGTTGCTCGAGAACAACTTCATCAAGAGCCTCGCGCCGCGCTACAACATCCTGTTCCGCGATGACAAGTCATACCCCTACCTGATGATCACCGGCCATGCCGTGCCACGCATCGGCTTCCATCGCGGGGCGAAGGATCGCGCCAACCGCTACTTCGGTCCCTTCCCGCATGCGCATGCCGTTCGCGAGGCGATTCAACTGCTGCAGCGAGTCTTCCGGCTGCGCACCTGCGAGGACAGCGTGCTGGAGAATCGCTCGCGGCCCTGTCTTCTGTACCAGATCCGCCGCTGCACCGCGCCCTGCACGGGATTGATCGGGGCGGAGCAATACGCCCAGGATGTGCACAATGCCGAGCTGTTCCTCGAGGGCCGGGAGGACGACGTCATCCAGACGCTTACCGGGAAGATGGAGGCCGCAGCCGCTGAGCGGCACTACGAGGAAGCGGCGCTCTACCGCGATCAAGTTCGCGCGCTGTCGCGCGTCCAGGCACGGCAATACGTGGAAAGCGAACGCGGAGTCGATGCCGACGTGGTGGCCTGCGTGCTGGACGGCGGTATCGCGTGCGTGAATCTGGTGATGATTCGCGCGGGAAGGCACGTTGGCGACCGGAGCTTTTTTCCGCAGAACGCCGAGGGCGCGAGCCCCGGCGAGGTATTGGCTGCGTTCCTCGAGCAGCACTATCTCGAGCAGCCGGCGCCACCTCTCGTCCTGACGAGCGACGAAGTGGATCGCGAAGCGCTCGAAGATGCCTTGGCAGAGCGCGCCGGGCGCAACACGCAGATCCTGTCACCTGCCCACGGCGAGCGTCGCATCTGGCTCGACATGGCGCGCAAGAACGCGCAACTCGCGCTGGCGCACCGCGCGCGCGAGAGGACCACCCAGGAGGCGCGCATTGCCGCGTTGCGCGACGCGCTCGACCTGCCCGAGTCCGCGCAACGCATCGAGTGCTTCGATGTCAGCCACACGATGGGAGAGGCCGCCGTAGCTTCGTGCGTGGTCTATGACCATCACGCGTTGCAGCGCGGCGAGTATCGACGCTACAACGTCCGCGGCATCACGCCCGGCGACGATTACGCGGCCATGCGGCAGGCGCTGATGCGACGCTACGAGCGCGTCACGGGGGAGGGCGGCAAGATTCCCGATCTGGTGCTGATCGACGGCGGCAAGGGCCAGACGGGCGTTGCCAAGGCAGCGCTGGTCGAACTCGGTCTGCACGACGTCAGCGTGGTCGGCGTCGCCAAGGGGCCGGAGCGCAAACCCGGTCTCGAGGAGCTGGTCATCGAGGCCGAGGGCCGCGTGCTCACGCTGCCGCCGCAACATCTCGGGCTGCACCTGATACAGAGCATCCGCGACGAAGCGCACCGCTTCGCGATCGTCGGGCACCGCGCGCGCCGCGGGAAAGCGCGCACCACGTCGGCGTTGAACCAGATACCGGGAATTGGCTCGAAGCGGCGCCAGCGCCTGCTCGCCCACTTCGGCGGGCTGCGGGAAGTGGAGGCCGCGGCGGTCGACGAGCTATGCAATGTCGAAGGCATCAGCCGCGCGCTGGCCGAGCAGATCTATCGGCATCTCCACGAGCACGCGGGGCGCTGATGCCGCTCAATCTGCCGAATCTGATCACCTGGCTGAGGATTCTCCTGATCCCGCTGATCATCGGTGTCTTCTATCTGCCGGACGCGTGGTTGTCGATGGGCGGAAAGAACGTCGCGGCGACCGCAATCTTCGTCTTCGCTGCCATCACCGACTGGCTCGATGGCTATCTCGCTCGGGCTCTTGACCAGATGTCGGCGTTCGGCGCATTTCTCGACCCCGTGGCCGACAAGCTCATGGTCGCGGGGGCACTGATCGTTTTGCTGCAGCTCGACCGGGTCGAGTCCGCAGTCGCCCTAATCATCATCGGTCGCGAGATCGCCATCTCGGCACTGCGCGAATGGATGGCCACGATCGGAAAATCCAAGAGCGTGGCGGTGGCCTTCGTGGGCAAGATCAAGACCGTGAGCCAGATGGTCGCGGTGCCGCTGCTGCTCTATCACGACGAGCTGTTCGGCGTGGTGAATTGCCAGGTGCTGGGCACCGTTCTTATCAACGTGGCCGCGGTGCTGACCGTGATTTCCATGCTCTATTATCTGCGTCGCGCGCTGCCGCATGCCGCTGGACCCGGTTGAGCAGGGACGCCGGAAGGCCTTATAATCGCCGCCTCGATGACGCGGGAATAGCTCAGTTGGTAGAGCGCAACCTTGCCAAGGTTGAGGTCGGGAGTTCGAGACTCCTTTCCCGCTCCAGTTTCGAAGGGAAGGTGGCTTGCCACCTTCCCTTTTTAGTTCCGGGCCCGCGCTAGAAGTCGGGCGCCTCCCGATGGCGGGATGGCAGAGTGGTCATGCAGCGGCCTGCAAAGCCGTGTACGCCGGTTCGATTCCGACTCCCGCCTCCAGGTTTTTCCGGGACAATCGCGTCTTGCCCGGGTGGTGAAACTGGTAGACACAGGGGACTTAAAATCCCCAGGCCGAAAGGCCATGTGGGTTCGACTCCCGCCCCGGGCACCATTCGGCTGGTCGTGGCGCCGCGCTGCGGGCTCTGGCGGCGCGAGGCTGGGGGTGAAATTCCCCAGCGTCATCGTCAATCGCAATCCAAAGAGGGTCGGGCGCACGATTCGTTGCGAGATACGCTTGGACTTCAGCGTGACGGGGGTA
>Ga0153916_10000138_pt1 | contig 42735 bp, 39 predicted proteins | sample Opewatmetagenome_FD_109642 | JGI IMG/M metagenome (GOLD analysis project Ga0153916, IMG submission 109642) | Freshwater wetland microbial communities from Ohio, USA - Open water 3 Core 3 Depth 4 metaG | ecosystem: Environmental > Aquatic > Freshwater > Wetlands | place: USA: Ohio, Lake Erie...
GGAAGGGGGGAAAGAGGCTGGAAAACAGGGATCCGCAGGGAAAACCACCTGCGGATCCCTGTTTTCCGATACTCTTCAATCAAATTTATGCAGGTGAGATGAAAATTATGGGTTGGTGAGTAAGTACATAATTATCATAGAATATATGTTCTAATTTGTCAATAGGCAAAAAGTGAGATTATCAAGAATGTTCAGGATGTTTTATTGCATTGTAGGATGCTACTTGGACTCCATAGCTGCCTTGACCCTCTCGGGGGTGAAAGGGATCTGGCGAAGCCGTATACCAGTGGCATCGAAGATGGCGTTTGCGACTGCGGCGGCAGTGGTGACTGTCGAAGGCTCTCCCGCGCCTAACGCTGGCTGGTCTGGGCGGTTGATGAGCACGATTTCGACCTCGGGCACTTCAGAGAACTTCAGGATTGGGTAAGTCTCCCAATCCACACTGCGAATGCGAAATTCATCGAACTTTACTTCTTCCTTGAGGGCACGACTTAATGATTGGATGACATTACCCTCGATCTGGTTTTTTAAGCCATCAGGGTTGATGATCAAGCCGCAGTCGTGGCCAACGACGATGCGCTCCACTCTGACGATACCGTTAGAAGGATCCACCTGCACGAAGGCAATGCAAGCTACCAGGGCTTCCTCGTTTTCGTAGCGGGCAAATGCCACCCCGCGTCCTTTCAATGGCGCATCCTGCTTAAGCAGAGGCGAAGGGTGGGCTTCCCATCCCGCTTTTTCGGCTGCAGCTTGCAAAACGTGCCTGGCGCGCAGGTCATCGAGATAACGCAGGCGAAACTCCAAAGCGTCCACTCCAGAGGCAGTAGCTAATTCATCCATGAAAGATTCATTGGCGAATGTATTTTCAGCTCCACCCAGACTGCGCATAGACGAGGCTCGTAGGGGAGTATTCGAAAGGTAGTGGACCGTCACCCGCTGGCGCGGGAAGGTGTAATTGGTGGGTGCATTGCGTTCAGCTCCGAACGAGAAGCGACCAGCTGGAAAAGGTTGGCCAGCGATAAGCTGAGCCGTCACCAACTGGCCAGCGAGGCGAGCCCGGGCAACATGCGAGGGTGACCAGACATGATAATCCCAGGCGGTGATGCTACCTTGCTGGTCAAGCCCAGCACGAACTTCCATCACCATGGCTGGCGCCTTCGGTTCCCAGACGAATTCATCCTGGCGCGACCACTGCAGTCGCACTGGCTTCCCAACCTCTTGAGACAGGATAACGGCATCGGCGGCAGCATCGTCAGAGCCATTCTGCCCATAACTGCCTGCGCCTTCCACGTGGATGAGGTGAATTTTTTCTACCGGGATGCCGGTTAGTTGTGCCAGGGCATTACGCAATGGGTACGGTCCAGGTGTGCTGCACCAAACCGTGATTTGATCCTTCATCACATCAGCCACTGCGCATGACGGACCTATTGAGGCGTGAGCGTGGTACGGTTGGTGGTACTCGGCTCGAAATTGATGTGGGGATTCCGCGATTACGGCGTCTACGTTCCCTTCATCAATCAAGATATTATCCTCAGTAGGCTGCGAGCGCAGGTAAGTGTATAAATCTGCCATAAGAGGCATGGAGGCTGTTTCAGACCATTCCACTTTCAATTGTTGGGCAGCGAGAATGGCTTGTTCCTCTCGTTCAGTGACAATACCGATAAAATTACCGCGTTGAACCAGCTTGACCACGCCAGGCAAGTCCTTGATTGAGCTTTCATCCATCGAAACCAATTTCGCATTACTGCTGGGCGGCCGTACCAGCCGGGCGTGAAGCATGCCGGGTACCTGCAAATCCTGAATAAAGCTTTGCTGGCCGGTAAATTTCTGCGGGATATCCACCCGTGGCACTGATGTGCCAACCAAGCGATAGTCCGCGGGGGATTTCAGTGGGGCACTATCTGTGACATTACGCTTGAAGAGCTTGCCGCCCATCAGTTGTGCATAAGAAACAGTCCGTTCAGGGTCTCGCAGAACCGAAATCACCCCCTGGCTTACTACCAGTTCGGACACGTGAGCGTCCAGTTTTTCAGCAGCCAGCTCGAGAAGGGCATTCCGGGCTTCTGCAGCTGCCAGGCGTAAAGCACCGCCACTCGAATTAATCGTCATGCTGCCAGCTGTGTATCCCTCATCCGGTGTACGGGCGGTATCACCCATGACCATGTGCACGTGTTCAAATGGCACATCCAACTCCTCTGCCACAATCTGAGCCAGTGCAGTACGCACGCCAGTGCCCAGCTCCACCTTGCCGCTGAAGGCAGTTATCGAACCATCTGGCTCGATCCTCAACCAATCGTCCAACCAGGTGGTTAATTCGCCCCAAAATGATTCTGCCCGGCCTGATGAGATTGGCTTTGAATCTTTCTCGTTATCATGTGTGGTCTGTTCAGCCATTATTCACCTGGTCCCCACATTAATTCTGCTGCGCGGTGCACTGCACGCAGGATACGTACATGTGAACCGCAGCGGCAAAGATTTCCATCCAGGGCTTCTCGAATAATCTGCTCACTCGGATGATGGTACTTAATCAAGAGGACGGAAGCTGCTATGATCATACCGTTGGTGCAAAAGCCGCATTGGGCTGCCTGTTCTTCGATAAACGCTTCCTGTATTGGGTGCAACTGACCATCTTCCATCAATCCTTCCAGGGTGATGATGGGTGTTTGCCCTACATCGGCGACGGTCATCTTGCAGGATTGTTTCGCTTCCCTGCCATAAATTACCATGCATGCGCCACATTGCTCAAGTCCACAGCCAAACTGTGGACCATGCAAGCCCAGCTCGTTGCGTAAAACATACAGCAGAGGAGTTACGGGATCTGCACGGACGGTATGCGATTTGCCATTTACATTAATTACAATTTGACCTGTCATTGGCGACTCCTCCTGGATTACCTACCGGGGTGTGAATACTACACGGGAGTAAACCAGAAGTAAATATAAATTAACTCACGCTGTCCCATACCAAATTGATCTATTAGCCTGTTTACAAAAAATATTTTCACCATTAATTGTATTTTCCAATCGAAGCCAGATTCATTGGAAAATATTTTTCATATTATATTATTTAAGACCTATAAAATCGTGTAAACGGATATTAATATCGCGTGAATATTTAGGTGTGCAGTTCAATATTACAGCGGATTGGAAATTACTAGAAATTGGTTCCTGGAACCCTAAAAGGTTTATTATCCTCCGCGTCTCACACTATCTGAAGTACAACTGTACCAGCGGTATTGGATAAAAAATTACCCCCAATTTTATCGTTTATCATAGATGCTTGCATGGTTCCAGACAAGAAGTTGAAAATCTTTTATGCATGCGAATTGCCAAGGGTACTCATTTCAGTAGGAAGATCAATATAAAATGCATCTGATGTGAATTCATTAAATTAATAAAAAAAGAGTGATAAACACAATGCGTGGCACTGGATTTCGTCCAATACCGCACATCATTTTCGTTAATTGGCTTTCCTTACTATAAAGGTGCTGTTTCGCTGATTGAAGGTGGTTCGGAGGGTAAGGGTGAAGGATTTATTTTGCGAGGTTCACGCACTGCAAAACGCAATAGTGCCCAACTGATTGCTGCGATGATTGCGGAAAGGATAAACATCGCCTGGTAATTAATCACAACGGCCAGCCAACCACCGATCAAAGGTGCAATCGCCCCCGCTACGCCGGGAATGGTGTTAGCCAGGCCAATATAGGTAGGGCGGGTTTCCGCATCGGTAAACTCATAGACAATCGAAATGCCAGAGATAAAGGTTCCTGCCATCACCGAGCCGCGTAGGAAGAAAATGGGGAAAAACCATAAGGGGCTGGGGGCAATGATCGCCAGGCCAAGCGATATGATGCTTAACATTATGCAAATCTCCAGGCTTAATTTATGGCCTTTCCGGTCAGAGAGAAAGCCAAAGAACAGGTTTGCCAGGGCTAATCCGACCTGTAACGCAATGGTAAATCCACTGGCTGTTGCATCTGGCAGTTTCCAGGTTTGCACCGTGTAAACCACCAGAAAACCGGTGGCCATCCCACTCAACGCAAAGATTATCTGAGATAACAGATACATGCGGAAGTTGCGATCTCTGCGAAGCACGTCTGGTAAAGAGCGCATATAGTTCAGTTGAGATACCGGTAGTTTACTGCTGGGTACCACTGGTTCGCGGGTAAGCGAGAGGAAAATCCACGAGAGGAAAATCAGGCTACCCGCAGCGACAAAGGCGAGCACATAAGCAATTGGGAAAGTGGATCGGTCAAGGACAAAGGGCACTGCCAAGGCCCCCAGAATGCCTGTCCCATTGCCGACAAAGTTTGTAATGCCAAAGAATCGCCCGCGCTTTTCCACTGGGATGATTTTCGCAATCAAATCTTGCCAGCCGACAATAATCACTCCTGCCCCAAAGCAATGCCAGGCATACAGCACAAAGAAACTGGCCAGTGCAAGTAACGGCTGGCTGGTCGCAAGGAAGTATGTCACTGGGGCAAGCAAGATAATGGGCAACCGTTCAAGGAAGAAGCCGAGATTCACTGGAAAAAACTTTTTCCGCGGTGTGCGCTCAACCGCATTGGCCATAAACAATTGTGGCAAGAGGGGTCCAGCCGTACTGAGAAAAGGGATCAAACCAATCAGTAAGGGGTTATTGGTAAAATGGCTTACAAAAAGGGGCAGGATCACTGTGGAAGAGATAAAACTCATCCCAAACCAGAAACTGCCTCCATCCAGCGCATTGACCAGAAAATTCCAGCGATAATTCTGCTCAATTTCCTTTTGGATATTGTCCTTGGATACCGCTGTTGCTGTCATCGAGATAAGATCCATATTCCTCGGAGTTAAATATTGGAAAAATAACATTCCTCAATCCAAATTTTACCGTATAAACGGCCGCACTAACTTTTACAATCCCAGACTTTGAATAGTGCTCCCCTATTAATATCTCCATCTGCCCAGGGACTCCCATAACTCTACCTGGACAAAGGTGCCCGTATATTTGTTAACTACGATGGGTGGCATTTCTTCATGTTCGAATCCCCGATAGGTTTCTTCCCCGTGGTGCGAGAAAAGGATATCCAAAAGATTGGCAAGGATATCCAAACGCTTGGTGCGGTTTTTGCTCACTTCCTTTTTACTAGTGCTGCCAGCGTTATCGTCCAGCACGATATCTTGCAAGCCAAGGGTGTTGCACCGCGTAGCGCTTGGCCGATAAGCCTGGTGGGAATCCTGAGCCGATGCTGTTTCAAAGGTATTGGCGCAGGGACAGCGAAGGTCATGGATAACGGTTTGGCTAGACATTTTTCCCCTTTCCTTTCTTTCCGGTTGTTTTTGCTGCAACCGGTTGCACATGCTGATAAAAAAAGAGCTTTCTCCCGGTAAGAATGCGACCGGTTGCAAGCCCAGTTAAAAAAATTAGGTCGATTCCCTGATAACTAATTCTGCCGGGATGGTCACGTTGATCACCTGACCTGTTTCGATATTCTGAATCAGGTTCTGGGCTAGTAATTTTCCTACCAGGGGGACGTTCTGGCTGATCGTGGTCAGGGGTGGGCTGTTGAACTTCGCGATTGAAAGGTCATCATAACCCACTACCGCGACATCCTGGGGCACCCGCCGGCCGTGTTCACGCAGAACGTTTATCGCCCCAACCGCCATCAGGTCACTGTTCGCAAACACAGCATCCAGGTCAGGCACGGCTTCCAGCAGTTGCTGCATTTGTGCGACGGCAGAGTCACTCGTCCAATCACCATACATGACCAGGGACGGATCGACTGCCTGCCCGTTTTCTTGCAGTGCGACAGCGTAACCGTTATATCGCCGTTGTGTTTCGTACTCTTCCACAGGTCCACCAACGAAGGCGATGCGTCGCTTCCCTTTTTGCAGAAGATGCCCGGCAGCCAATTTTCCTCCGCCAAAATTATCGTTGTTCACGGAGCAATAGCTATCGTCAGGGGAGCGCACATTATTCCGCACAATGAACGGAGCTTTCATCTCCACCAGGGTTTTGATGTGGTAATTCTTGCGGGAGGAGGTCAGCAGGATGAACCCATCCACCCGGCGGGTATCCAGGTATTGATGTGGCCAGGCGGGGTCATTTGGGTCAACATTTGCGACGAGCAAATCGTAATGATTGGTTGATAAGGTGCTGGAGATTGCCCCGAGGATCTCTAACAGGAAAAGATCGGCTAACGAGAATATATCCTTGGTTTGATGCGCATGAACCACAAAGGCGATCGTACGGCTGCGCTGCAAACTGAGACGGCGGGCTGAGACATTGATCTGGAAATTGTGTTGTTTAGCTACGGCGCGAATTCGTTCTTTCGTCTCGGTGCTGATCAGCGTGCTGTCGTTTAAGGCCCGCGATACAGTCGATTTCGAGACGCAACAGATACGGGCGATATCGGCAATGGTTTGAACGGATTTCTCACTCATGCTTTTCACACATCCACATTTGTTAATGCAACCGGTTGCATTACAGAATTTTTTGAGCTTATTGTCAAGTATGAATAATTGGGGTTTATCGCTGACAGGCTTATTACAGCGCCAGTAGTACCAAGGCAGTTTTTTCAGTGTCCCACTAAGGCTGCCGGACATCACACGTCGTTTATATATACCAGACACTTATTTGATAAGCTTGGCTAATGCGATGTTTGCAAAGGAGACTCTGAAAACATCTACCATTTCGCAGATCTGAGCATAAACTAATAATATCATTGTAAATACTACATGCCTGCAGGATCAAGGCTTGTTGAAATATGGGATTCAGTGATGCTAGAAATGGGATGGATTAAGAGAATTACTTAGGTCGAGATTGGGCGCGTAGAAGAAGGGGACCCAGCCTATCGATAAGCCAACCAAAGGTGTTTTCGATGTATGGAGTGATCCCCAGCCATCCAGGCACATATATCACCCGGCGGGGATGCTCGAGAAGCCTCCAGACATGATTGGCGATGGTTTCAGCAGTCACACCCATACGCTCAGTCGGGATATGGAGACCGCCCTCGAGGTTGGCAGCAACATCACTAAAATCCGTCAGGACAGGTCCGGCACGAACTACACTGACATGAAGCTGAGTGCCGACCAGCTCACGATATAAAGCAGTGGTGAAGTTATCGAGTAAGGATTTAGTGGCGCCATATACAGCTACTCCCTGGCTGGGCAAGCTGCCAGATATGGAACCAATGTTGATGATATGCCCAGAGCCAAGAGAGCGCATCTTCTTCAGGAAGAGCAAGGTGAAATGGACCGCAGCAGCTACATTTACTTGCAAGATCTCGTAGGCAATCTTCCATGGCATATCGGTACCAAAGCCATACCAACCAGAACCAGCATTGTTGACCAGCACATCAACCCGGCCATACTCGGCTTCCACCTGAGCGTAAACGCGCTGGCGTTCAGCTTCCTGGGATAGGTCAGCTGTGATGATCTCTGCATGACCACCAGTGAGTCGAATCTCATTGGCGAGGCCTTCAAGGCGATCCTGCCGGCGGGCAACCAGGATGACATGGAGACCCTGGCTGGCGAGCTTGCGGGAAGTGGCAGCTCCGATGCCGCTGGAGGCGCCAGTAATCACTGCGATTTTATTTAACCATTTAGGTTGGTGAATTTTGGGCAATTTGGGTGACCTTTTGGAAACTAGAGATCCCTATTAACCTGGATTTTTACTTAATTTCTTGAATTTTAAGAACCACTTCACGGTATCGGTTAAAGACTCTCGCAAAGGGCGGGGAAGGTAGCCCAGCTCAAGGTGAGCTTTGGCATGACTAATAAATGAGTTTGATGAGATGGTAGCCAACGAATACGAGGTGAAACGCGGTCTGGCGTGCGTTAGGCGATAGTAGAGAGGGGTGATATTTGCTGTTAAGCGCGCCAGGGAGAATGGAATTTTGAAGCTGAAGAGGCGCGTGCCAAGGATTTCCTGTACGATTTTAATGATATCGAGAACCGCAATCCGCTCACCGGAAAGGATATAACTCTCTCCGCGCCTGCCTTTATCACCTGCCAGGATGAGACCCTGGGCAACATCGCGCACATCGACGAAATCGTACGCGCCGTCTACGTAAAGCATTGGTTTCTGTTCAACGCAATCCAGGATGAGCTGACCCATCTCGGAACGACGGAAGTCATATGGACCGATCACGCCAGTAGGGCATACAATGACTGCGTCCATTCCATGATGAACAGCGTTCAAAATTTCCATAGATGCGCTGGCTTTGGAGGAGTCATAGCTACTGATGGAATGTTCAATATCGAATGGAATGGTTTCATCGATTAAAATCCCGTCAGGCACACGTTTTAGCGCATGGATGGAGCTGGTGTAAACCAGGCGACGAACACCGGAACTACGCGCGGCTTGGATGACATTGCGGGTACCAATGACATTCACTGCCTGCAGCATATGGTCCTTGCCAGGCAATATGGAGATGATGCCAGCGAGGTGATAAACGACATCAATATGATCAAAGGCTTTGAGCAGTGACTGATAGTCAAGAACATCGGCCTCAACAATCTCAACGGCAAGATCATTCAAGGGTGTTGGATCTTCTCCTGGCATGATCATGGCGCGGATTTTTTCGCCTCGTTCAAGCAGTAGGCGGACGAGGACATTCCCAATATGTCCGGTAGCACCGGTAACCAGATTCATTCAATTCTCCTTGCAATACCATTCATGAGTAATTCCATGCTTTGCCTGGCTTCAGTCTGCCAGTTGGTGACTTGTGGGTCGAAGAGTGATTGCATAAGCATTCCAACAGCTAGTGAAACCAGCACTCGGGCGGCTAACTGTGCGTCCACTGGCTGTAAGGAACCTTCGTCGATGCCTTCCTGGATCATTTCAGCGAAATAGGATTGATAGCGACGATAAGGCGCAATAGCGGCTTCCCATATATGCGGGTCATGGTTAGCTTGAGTCCAGAACTCCAGAAAAATGGGCAGGTGGATATCAGCGGTCTGGAAAAGTGAGCCGACTAACTCTGCCATCTGGAGGATCACTTGTGGGACATCATATGTCTCCTGGCGCATCAGGTTGAATCCGGACTCAATGCCACTCAAATAAGAGTTTAGGAGCTCCAGGAAGACAGCTTGTTTGGTGGGGAAGTGGTGGTAAAAAGCTCCTTTGCTCACCCCAGCCGCCTGGCAAATCTCAGCCACACCAGTAGCATCGTAGCCTGTTTTTGAGAAAAGATGAGTGGCGGCTTCAAGGATGTGGTTGCGCGTTTCTTCGCTACGATGTTGCATAATTGCTCCATTAATGTTCTATTAATACCGACCGGTCGGTATGATTCTAATATATATTATTGAAACTGTCAATGGAAGATCAAATTCTTTGAGATTTACTGTCGGTCAGGATTTGGTCTATGACATCCTGAAGCTTAGTCGAATCCCCCCAATTTCGGGCAACCTGGATAATTTCTGGAGCGAGAATGGTTTCAAGCTCAACCCTGGAAACGATCGCTCTTTTTTGTGTATCAGGTTCGACCTGTGGATGGTTTATGATCAGGTAGCATAATCGCAACCCACGCTCATGCTCTTTGATTTGGGCAAACAGGTAGGCAAACCCATGTAGTGAATGCAAGATCAGAGGGGTACTATCCAAGGTCATGGCAGTATGTAAAGAACGTAAACAATAATTCCAGGCTTCATCCACTAATCCTACCTTGAGATACACCTTGCTGACGTCATAGGAGGTATATGTTATTCCTCGTAAATCACCAAGATCAGAAAAAATCCCAATACATTCATGATACGTCCGGATAGCCTCTGCAGGCTGATGAAGATATCTAAATTGATGGTATGCAAGATTGTTTAAGATGACAGCAGTGAGTCGGCGATCGCCAGTTTCTCTACAAAGTTTTAAAGCAGAGGCTAAATGATTATAAGATTCTGAAATATTTACGATTTCTTGGTATACAGCTCCGAGGTTATTATGAAGGAGCGCCATACCACGCCGATCGTAGATTTTTGTAGCTGTCTCCATAGCTTGTAAGAATAAATCCCTAGACTGGATGAATTCTCCCTGGAAATAGGCAAGCTTGCCAAGTCCAGTAAGTGGATGAATGGTCCCATAATAGGTTCCAATTCTATTGTGAGTAGCCAAGCTGGTTTCAAGGTTTACTCGAGCCTGTACCAAATCACCCATTTCCATCAATATCGTACCTAAGATCGATTGACAATGAGCGGAAAAGGCGATGACATAATTTGACTTTGGTGAGGTATCTCCGCCCAATATTCTAAGTGCGCCTTCAATTTGATTTTTTGCCAAACGAATATTCCCTGCAGCACGGTGGGCTTCAGTCAAAAACATCAAAGACATGGCAATGTCCCACGAGGAATTATGCAAACGGAATATCTCGATACATTCATTTAAACTTTGTATGCCCTCGGTAACGAAACCATTCTTGATCGTCATCCAGGCTGAGAGTTGTTGCATGGAGGCGCGGATCAGATCCAGCTTAGGGTCGTTGAGCTTATTCAACTTGAGTAAGGCATGTCGGTAAAATTCCTTACCCTGGATAGAATTACCGGTCATAACGTGGTAAGCAAGTAGCAGATCTTTTATTTTTGATATATTTTCCCAGAGATCAGATTCAATCATCCAATTCCATGCAGTTCGAATATTCTCTATCTCTGAGGTAATGTCATCCAATGCGGTTTTTTGGGCGGGTGTGTTTATTTCGAGATGTTTTTGAATACAAAAATTTGTGTAATAGTCACAGAATTTTAGCTTTGTAGCAGCGAACTCAGCCTCGTCTTCTTCTAATCTACCTGAGGCATATTGATGGAATGTCGCGAGCATTTCATACCGATTGTCTTGCTTGTGAAAGAGCAAGGATTTATCCGCAAATACTGCGAGGAGAAGCTGAGTTGCGTTACATATTTCCTGAGCGGCATGGTTGGTGAAAGCAGCTTGAAAAATCGATAGTCTGCGTAAGATTCTGCGTTCTTCATCAGATAGTAATTTCCAGGAATTATCAAACACAGCACCCAGACTACGATGCCGGGGATCAATATCTGGGGCAGTAGTGGTGAGAAAATCGATATTTTTATTAATCTCAGAGGCAATCTCCGGACAGCTAAATACCCTTGCCCATGAAGAAGCCAGCAGAATGCCTAACGGAATACCATCCACAAGCTGGCATATTCGAATGATTGCTTCTCGATTATTTTGATAAGCAAATCTTGGGAATGTCTTTTGAGCATTATGGACGAAAAGTTTAATTGAGCTGTAGCTCTCTATATTTTCATCCGTGGCTGTGGCAGGAACTGGTAATCCATGAACCTCTAAAATCGTTTCTGCGATCATATTTAACCGTTCGCGGGAAGTGACAAGAATTTTCAGGTGATGGGTCTGAGAAAGCAATGTGGCTATGAATTTGGCACCTTCGACCCGAAGGTGCTCAAAATTATCGATAACGAGAAGAGCTTTCATCCGGTGCAAATACTTCCCCAACTGCTCGGTTTGATTTGTTGATCCGTAAAAGCTAAATTTTAAGGCTTCTGCCAGAAGGATGGGGATAAAATCTGGATCTTGAATGGTGGCAAAGGAGGTGAAATAGACACCATCTGAAAAATATTGAGCTACTTGAGAGGCAAATTGAACCGCAAGGTGGGTCTTGCCAATCCCACCTGGGCCTACCAAAGATATGATGCGATTTTCAGGAGATGTGAACAGGCGGGCAAGTTCTTCCAATTCCTGCTCGCGGCCGAAAAAAGCAGGGGATAGTATGGGAAAATTAACCAGCTGCTGGGTACTCGGTTGTAAAGGTGGATGTTCTATAGAGGGAAGATGTGGGTGAATCAATTCAAAAACGTGAATCGACCCCTCGATGTCGTTGAGGAAATGAAAGCCCAAATCTTTCACCTGTGATCCAACAGGTATATCGAGTAATCGTAATGTTTGATCTGAAAAGACAATCTGTCCACCCCAGCTGATCGATAGCAGTGATGAGGCAGTCCTCGTGAGCATAGCGAAATTTGTGGGACTATCTCCCTCTGATATGGTCGAATATAAAACCATGCGAATATTGGGAGGACCTGGATGCCCCCAAACTGTTTTCTTCAATTTCAGATGAATCGTGACGGCGCAATGCAGCGGTTGGCCATTTTCAAAGAGTAAAGTAATACTCTCGTCGGATTTTTGGAGTATAAATCCTCCGAAGCGACGGGCTGTCTCTTTGACTATATTGGCATAAGTGGTAAAGATATCGTTCTTTATAGAACCCGCACTTGCCCAATATAAAACCGATTTTTCAATATCAATGATGAGGAAAATAGGGGTTGTAATTTTTTGCTTTGTGGCAGGGGCTAATCGCCCGCTTTGAAGCTGTTTATATAATGTTGTCAATTCTTCTGCCGGCTCAATTCTCAATTCACGTGAGAGGACTTCCTTGTAATGCTTATATAACGAGAGTCCAGCCGTTCGTTGCCCGGTGATTGAATAAAGCTGCAACAGTTGGAAATGAGCATTTTCATTCAGGCGGTCTAAGTATAGCCAAGTACGGGCATAATGGATGGCGAGACTAAAATCACCAAAGGTGCGGTGACACCTCACCAGGCGCTCAAGGGCGTTGAGCTGTAGAGTTTGAAGCATTTCGCTTTGCTGCATGCGCCAATCGTCAAAAGTGGGTGCTTTAGAGATATTGAAACCGGACATAAATTCGCCATGATAAAGTTCAACAGCTTCAGTCAGAGCGGGGGTGCAATACAGACAGATCTGAGAGGGGGGGTGTCCGTGGGCGCTACATTTGTCGAGTATGGTCTTGAAATTCACCACGTCAATTTCAATATTTCTATGGTAATTTAAACCGATTTCATTTCGATCCAGTGTAATCCAATCTTCTAACCCGACAATTTTCAATCTCCAGAGGGTGGTGCGCAATGCAGCAAGAGCTTGCTTCTGGGTGCTTTCGGTCCACAATAAGTTTGCTAAGATTTCGCGCGTCTGGCTTTTGCCAGTGATTGCCAGGTAGGCAATCAAAGGGATTGCGCGAGCTGTGGGAATATTTAATGGGATACCATCTAGGAGGATTTGCGGGGTGCCAAGAAAAGAGATATATAAGCGAGACATCGATTAACCCTGGATTAATTTTACTTAAGAAATGTGAAAAAATCAATATCTGTGACGTGAATGGTGACGTTTGTGTAACGGGGAGAGGCTATAATGCAATCATAATAATTCCCGGGACCAGTGCTTGAGGGGATGAGCTGGTCTGGAACACATCTCTGCCTCTCCTATATAGGGCGGCTTTATGGGAGAGGCAGGGATGGGGGTAGAACAGGTTCAAAAAACTAGTGAGTGGCACAGAGCACGCCACTCACTGGCTATTTAACGACACCTAACTTATTCTTCTTCTTTTGGTTTTTCTTCTTGAAGGGTGCGGATACCATTGCGTACCTGGTTGATGGAGCGTTCCATTTCCATCTCAAGGTTGCGTAATGTTTCCAGCACATATTCATCAGCTTCTCTGCGGATAGCTTCGCCATCAACATGGGCTTGAGCTTTGATTTGTTCAGCCTGGGTATATGCTGCCTGGACAACTTGATCACGCTCTACAAGCTCACTACTTCTATCACGGGCAAGATTGACTGTTCGATTGGCTTCTTCTTGTGCTTGAGCCATCAATCGATCTCTTTGAGCCAATAATTGTTGTGCTTTTTTTACTTCCTCGGGGATAGAGACGCGCATCTGGTCGATTAAGTCTAGCATTCGATCTTCATCGACGATCACATTATGGGTAAAGGGAAGGGGGCGACTCTCGTTTAAAAGCTCCTCCAGGCGATCAATCATTTGCAGGATATCCATCGGTGTCCTCCAGTTTACCCTAATTATTCCTGTCCCCATAATTCAAAAGCGAAATTCAAACGTATGAGGATTAGTAGCATGGTTGCAAGATTCATGCATAGATTACAACGAAATCTTAAAAACGTCAACGTCTTCACGGATGCAATATATTTTAGCGTTAATCGCGCATCGAAGTGGGTGGTACGATCTGATCACTTTCTCCCAATTCTTGTAGGCGGTGTTTGAGAGCTTTTTCCACATGAGGAGGGACCATACTGCTAATATCACCATTCAGTGCAGCGATCTCACGGACGGTAGACGAGGATAAGAAGGTATGTTCTTCATTGGTAATCAGGGAGATAACTTCAATATCCGGAGCGAGCCTATGGTTCGCCAATGCCATGCGGAATTCATATTCGAAGTCGGAAAACACACGCAACCCGCGCACGATGACTTGAGCACCAATTTTATGGCAGAAATCAACAGTCAAACCGCTATACCCGACAACAGATATTTTTGGATCATCCATGATTGTCAGACAAACCAAATTAATGCGGTCTTCAGGCGGAAAGATCAGAGATTTCATTGGCCTATCGTAGACGGCAATCACTACCTCATCAAAAAGGCGAGCAGCACGTCGGGCAATATCCAGGTGACCATAATGGATAGGGTCGAAAGTACCAGGAAAGAGGGCTTTAACTGACATCTGGTTAATACATTCTCCTTGTATATGATTTATGCAATTATATTAACTAATATCTCCCTGACCAAGACTCCAAAAACGTTTTAAAGATTGTTCGAGAAGGTGATGGTCAGGAGATTTCAAGTCTGGGTCGGTTTCAAATATTGATTGAGCATGGTGTCGGGCTTTTTCAATCAGGTGAATATCGGTAAGATTAGCCAGGCGTAGCTCTGAGTATCCTGACTGACGCGTGCCGAGGAATTCGCCGGGACCGCGTTGTTCGAGGTCGCGTTGTGCCAGAACAAATCCATTATTGGTTTCCACCATGGCAGACAGGCGCTCATTCTCGGCCGCATCAGGAGTATCAGGGATGAGAATACAGTAGGATTGGTATAAACTTCGTCCAACACGACCACGGAATTGGTGCAATTGGGATAAACCAAATCGGTTGGCACCTTCAATAAGCATTACTGTGGCATTCGGAACATCCACACCGACTTCAACCACGGAGGTTGAAACCAGGATATGTAACTCTCCACTGCAGAAACTGGACATGGTGGCATCTTTTTCGTCGGGTTTCATGCGCCCGTGGAGCAAGCCCACTTTGTAATTAGGGAAGACTTCTTTTTGTAAGCGTGATTGCTCTTCAACTGCAGCCAATGCCTCGCTGGTTTCACTTTCTTCTACCAAAGGATATATAATGAAGCACTGATGACCCTGATCAATCTGGCTGCGAATAAATACATAGGCGCGCTCCCGCTCACGTGGATAAAATACCTGGGTTTGGATGGGCTGGCGCCCTGGGGGCATTTCATCCATGACAGAAAGGTCGAGATCACCATACACGGTGAGAGCTAAAGATCGCGGGATGGGTGTGGCGGTCATCACGAGCAGGTGGGGGTTTTCACCTTTGGAACGTAAGATAGCGCGTTGATCAACCCCGAATCGGTGCTGTTCATCAATAACTGCAAGCTGAAGGTTGGAGAAGACTACCGGATCTTCCAATAGGGCATGTGTGCCTACCACCAGCTTGGTTGCGCCATTGGCCAAAGATTCACGGATTTCTTGTTTTTCAGATTCAGGAGTTGATCCTAGCAGCAAGCGAATTTGCTCTGGTTTAAGCGGGCATGCGGATTCACCACCCGTGTCAATGGATTTATCACCATTTCCTCCTAGCAAACCAAGCATACTTCTATAATGCTGTTCTGCCAGGATGCTCGTTGGAGCAAGCAGGGCTGATTGGGCTTCATGGCGCGCAAGCATGGCAATGCCAAGGGCAGCGATCACTGTTTTCCCTGAGCCTACATCTCCTTGAAGTAATCGATTCATTGGACGCCCAGAGGCAAGATCGGACCTGACATCGTGCAACGCGTTTTGCTGGGCAGTGGTTAGCTGGAAGGGCAACCTGGCGACCTGGGTTTCCAACCAATCATCGGGTGTTTCATACACACAGGCGGAGCGATTCTGCCAATTACGTTTTTGGCTCATTACACCCAATTGGAGCAACAGGATCTCATCAAATGCCAAGCGATGCCGCGCAGCTCTTAGCTGGTCAACCGAAGACGGGAAATGGGTCTGAAGTAGGGCGGTGGAAAGATCCATCAGCTCTGCGGATTGCCGTAAGGTATCAGGGAGTGGATCAGCAACTCTGGGAGCCCAATAATTGACCACTTCATACATAGTGCGACGCAACCAGCGTTGGGTGATTTTAGACGTAAGTGGATAGACCGGAACGATGCGATTGGTATGCAGATTTTGCTGTTCCAACGGCTCCCATTCTGGACTGTTCATCACGGGTCGACCGAGATATTGGTCGATTTTCCCAGATAGAACGATTTGGGTATCCTCGAGCAAACGTTTGCCAATCCAAGGTTGGTTAAACCAAGTGACGCGCAAGGAGCCTGTCCCATCGGTGATGATAGCTTCCGTGATCTGATAGCGTCCACCCCGGATAGGACGCGTACTGATCGAATCGACAGTGCCAATCACTGTGACGTCTTCGCCATACGCTAACCGCTGGATTGGTTTTAGCTGGGTGTAATCGTCATAACGGCGAGGGAAGTTATAAAGCATGTCACCAAGAGTATGTATACCCAAGCGAGCCAAAGTCTGAGCGTGCTTTGCTCCTACACCAGGGAGAACTGTGGTAGGGGCTGTTAAGGCTGCAGGCTGAGAGACCGGTTTCGTTGGACTTACCTGACGATCAGCGGGTTGACTTGTTTGACGCGGGAAGGTTTTCTGTGATGGAGAAGATTGCAGCAATGCCGGTTCAGTTTCGATTGGCTTTGGAGGAGCTTCAACAACGTGGGGTAGGGAAGGGAATGTCTCTTCCGTCTCATGCTGGAGGCGGTTCCAAAGACCATTTAGAGTTTCGTAACGAGATTTTGGGGATAAGGCAGCATAATCGTGTATTCGATTACGGACAGCCGAGATCAAGTCAGCAGATAAGGAATCAGCTTGGGCTTCAGCGAGCCAGGGCTCGACCATACGCTCAAAGCCGCCAATAACTGAACGGTTGTCGTAGTTGTGTTGAGCTTCCAACAGGATAAATTTTTTAAGTTTCTGCAGGGATGGTCTCATTGATGGTTATTTTACCATCAGCATGAGGGGATAGACAACCAGTGAGTTAGTAAAATAAAGGAATATATCTTGAGCAGCCAAATTACTCGGTAACAGCGACAAAGCCCAGACCGTTTGGTCCGACATGAACACCGATGATCGAAGTCACATTGATGATGAGCGGGTGATGCCTTACTATCAACTTGAAGTGTTCAACAACCCGAATTGCATCAGCCTCTGCATTGGTATGCAGAACGGCTAAGCGTTCGAGAGGACCAAAATCAGCGAGCATCTGATATAACCGTTCAATCCCCCTTTGACGGGTGCGTGTTTCGCCCATACGGATCACTTTCCCGTCCGCGACTCCTAGGAATGGTTTGATCTGGAGGAGTGCAGTGAGGTTGGAGCGCGCCCATGAGATGCGACCACTACGATGAGCATACTCAAGCGTATCGAGCATCGCTATCAAATGGATACGTTTACGAATATCATCGATAGCCTTTTGAATTTCAACCAGGGTTTGATTAGCCCTGGCAGCCTGTGCAGCCGCGATTACCTGAAAACCTAACCCTAAGGACACATGGCAAGAGTCGATGACATGGACCTGTTTCCCGATTGCCTTGGCAGCTACCAATGCAGAGTTATACATACCACTTAACAGGCTGGAGACGTGAATCGAAATAATCTGATCGGCTCCCCTTTGTAATAACTCCTCATATTGGCGTTCAAAAGTTCCACTTGATGGGGCAGCTGTGGTGGGAGATACTTTCATGGTAGGTAACTGATGATATAGCTCCTCCCTGGAGATACCACGCCCATCCTCAAGACTTTGACCGTTCACCACTAGGATTGCTGGAACAACATGGATATCGTTCTCATGGGCAAGCTCGGAGGAAATATCAGATGTACTATCAGTTACTATAGCAATATTCATCTCAGCCCTCCTTAGGTAAATTTTCCATGACGACCAATCCAATACTATGTGGGCCAAGGATGGTTGCTAAAGCCAGGCTTAGACTATGTTCACATAAAGGAGTGGTGCGTACATTTTGGCTGATGCGGTCACGCAAATTCCGACTTTCCTGTTCATAGGTGGTTATCCCTTGCAGAAGGGCAAGATATTTAAGATTTTCAAATTCTGCTACGAATTCATACATGATATCCACAAGGTGACGTGGGCTGCGGATTTTTTGAGTGTGCACCAATCTGCCGTTTTCGAGGGTAAAAAAGGGTATCACACCGAGCATTTCCCCGACAATTGCTTGGGCAGGATCAATCTGACCCGACCGATATAGGTGGGATAGATCGGGTAAACAGAAAACCGAATAGATATGATTGATCAAACCTCTAACGAGGCGATTAATTTCTACCCCAGTGTACCCACGATGAGCTAATTCTGCTGCTGCTTGGACCAATAAACCCAACCCAATAGCCGTATTTAGGGAATCGATGATAAAAATATTGGCAGGGCTATTACTAGACTGACTTGCCAATTGGGCATTTGCTAAGGCTTGACTAAGATGGGATGAGAGCAGAATGACAACAATTTCCTTGTATTTCACCCCCAGAGAAGCATACGCATTACGAAATGTATCGACTGAGGGTGGGATGGTGACTGGCGATTGTGTAAATCGAGAGGAGGAAGAATAGATGGTTAAATCTTTTCTATCCTGCAGGCGCTGATCATTCACCTGGATAAAATGGGGAAGAATGGTGACATGCTCTTGCCCGGCGAAATTTGCTTTAGTGAAAAGGGCAGTGCTGTCGGTTAATATGCAAGTTCTCGACATAAAATGATGTTGGTCGGATCTCACTCAATTGAGATAATAAAATGATAATGAGGTTGCCCGCCATCTTGAACTTCAATTTCTTGTTTTGGAAATTTTTTTCTAATGGAATCTACAATTGCATCCACTTCCATACGGGATACATCTGAGCCATAAAATAGGGTGATCAGCTCGAAGTGATCAGCGTGAGCTTTTTTCAGCAATCCCAAGGTAGCATCCTTGAGGTTATCGGATGCAATGACTAATTTCCCATTGAGCAGGCTGATGATCTGACCTTCCGTGACATTGACGCCATCAATTTCCACACTGCGCGTAGCGGTGGTAACCTCTCCGGTTTCCACGTCACTCATAGCGGCATTCATATCGGTGACGACTTCCTCAACTTCGCCAGAGGCAATCAGACGCATCATGGCAGCCATACCCTGGGGGACGGATCGGGAAGGAATCACGGTAACATGTTTAACAGTCAATTGCGCAGCGGCTTTGGCGGTCAGGATGATATTCTTATTATTGGGTAAGATGACTACTTGATCGGTGGGTAAATGATCGAAAGCATTCAGGATTTCCTGGGTACTGGGATTCATGGTTTGCCCACCCTCGACAATGGCTGAGACACCCAAACTGGCAAACACCCTAGCGATACCCGGACCTGGAGCAACAGCAATGGTGGCTATCTGACCTGGCTCGACGGGGGTGAATTGGATTGAGCTTCCATGTTCGTGCTCTATGTTTTCCACCTGTACCCTCAGGTTCTCAATGGCTGCTTTAGTGACAATACCCAACGATTTTGTGTATTGAATCGGGTCATACACCCGATCAGCTGGGACGTGAATATGCATTCGGTAGATGCCATCACCCTCGCCGAGTTGAATGGAGGTGCCTATGTGTTGGAGGTCTTCATAGAATTGGGGAATATTGAGCTCTTTATTGGGGTGGAAATCCACAACCACTTCAAAATCTTGACCAGGCTCGATGCTATCCAAAGTGTTCTCCAGTTTCATGGCAGATATTGGCAGGACAGCATCTGAAGCAACATCCAGTGGGAGACCTTTGATATAGCGGAACATTCCTTCTAAAATATAAAACAAACCTTTTCCGCCCGCATCGACGACCCCAGCTTCCTTCAATACAGCCAACAGCTCGGGCGTTTTCTGAACGGATGCGTCTGCAGCGACTACGATACGTTCAAGGATATCGTAAGGGTCTTGGGTGTCCGCCAGCGAAATTTCCGCCTCGGCGGTGATATCTTTGGCAACAGTGAGGATCGTACCTTCAACCGGTCGGACGACACCCTTGTAAGCAGTGTTTCGCCCCTGGTGAAGGGCATCCACCAATAATTGACCATTCATAACTTCAAAATTATCCAATGCACGAGCAAAGCCACGCCATAACTGCGATAGGATAACACCGGAATTGCCACGGGCACCCATCAAAGCCCCATGTGCCACCATGCGGGTGAGCTTGCCGATATTTCGTTCTGAAGAATTAGCAATTTCATCACAGGCGGCTTGCATGGTTAACACCATATTCGTACCCGTATCACCATCTGGTACGGGGAAGACGTTCAAAATGTTGACTGCTTGCTGATTGGTTCTCAGCCAGGTCAGGCTGGATTCGATGAGAGTTTTAAATACCTGACCATCTACGGGATATTTCTGATTGGGATAAAGTTGTTTCGGGACCGTGTTGTCTTGTTCTTCTATATCCATAAAATAAGCTCCTGGGAATGCTACCAATAAATTGAGTAATTACCTTAGTCCGTGTTGCTGACGCGCAAACCACGGACATGGACGTTCACTTCTTCAACCGGCATTCCCAAGGCTTTTTCGACGTTAAATTTGACGGTGTTACTAACACTCGATGCGACGGATTTGATGCGTGTACCATACTCGATGATCACATAGATATCAATTGAGATTTTTTGATCATCATATTTAACTTCAATCCCGTGGGTCGGATCTTTCACAATGACCTGGGTAATCCCTTCCATAAGGTTTTTCGAGGTCAAACCGACAACGCCATAGGATTGCCGGGCAGCTTGATAAGCAATCGTGGCTATGGCGCGGGGTGAAATCGTGACGCGACCAAGGGGGGTATTTTCATTACTCATGACTTACCTCACAACAAAGGTTTAGGAAATCGTAAGTATTTTACAGCTTGTAATCAAATCCAATATGTGGTAACATTGGCGGGCTTAACGAAACGGTCACCCGGTGTAATTGAGACGTAATTATAGCTTGAATTTTGATAAATTTTAAATAGATTTTTCTGGTCAGTGCTCTGCCCATTGATGGTGACAGAAGCAGTAGAAAAGGATGTAAATTATGGCAAAGTGTGCACATTGTGGAAAGACAACAAGTTACGGACGGAACCGTCCATGGTCTAATAAAAGCACACGGCGGACTTTTCGCCCAAACTTACAGGCTGTTACAGTCTATGAGGATGGAAGGAAGTTCCGCAGAGTTTTGTGTGCAAAGTGCCTGCGCACGATGGTAAAGACATCCTAGATACAATTCATCTGAGAATAAAAATAAGTCACGGCATACACCGTGACTTTTTATTTAACCAGGAAAATGAGAGCGTAATTGTTGGACGCCAGCATTGATCCCCCCAGGGTAATCGAATATTGCATGGGCAGCAACGAAAACATTGGCACCAGCATTCAATTCCATGGGTAAAGTGCTCGAATTGATCCCCCCATCAATTTCGAGGTAAGCGGTTGGGTTGATCTTTTCAAACTCGCGGCGGAGAAAGGTTAATTTTGGCAGCACTTCAGGCAAGAATGACTGTCCAGAATACCCTGGATTGACGCTCATCACCAGCACCAGGTCGACCATGTGCAGAACAGGTACCACCAGATCCACAGGAGTGGCTGGGTTGAGAACGACGCCAGCCTTGCACCTCAACTCATGGATGGTTTGCAAAGTACGATGCAAATTGGGGCAGGTCTCGACATGCACAGTGAGTATGCTCGAGCCTGCCTGGGCAAATGCTTCCAGCAGGTCCTCCGGTGATTCAATCATTAAATGCACGTCTAAAGGTAATTGCGTCACACGCCGGCACGCTTTGACGATGAAAGGTCCCATGGTCAGATTGGGGACGAAATGACCATCCATCACATCCACATGAATCCAATCAACGCCGGCCTTCTCAGCCTCCTGAATTTGCTCACCCAAATTAGTAAAATCAGCTGACAGGATGGATGCAGAAAGCATGTAAGGAGCAGACATAGAGATTACCTTCCTGGAGGATTGTAAAGCAGGTAAACCCACACCCAGAACGGAACCAATCCGCCCAAGGTGATGACTGCTAATAAAACTAATGCCCAGGTACCCCAATCGATATCCATAGCATTTTGAGAGCGCGGGATAACTTCTGGGTGATTCGTCGATGGTTTGGAGAGGCTTGGGGAGGGAGGCTCTATCCTGGCAGGTTGCGTGGAGGTTTGAGGGCTTGGTCGCGATTGGGAAGGTGCGACAATAGATGGAGTATGAGGGTGGGAGAGTTCGTCTGTCGTGGATTTTATGGTTGAGCTTGTCCCACTCGGGGATGCCTTGATTGAGCGACTCAGAGAAATAAGTACCCGACCAAATTGATCAGCAGTGCGATATCGGGCAGAAGGTTCTTTGGATAACACTTTCAGGCATGCCTGCTCCAAGGCAGGTGGAATAAGCGGGTTGAGCTGGGATGGGGGAGTGGGCGCTACAGTCCGATGCATATATGAAAGCCCGGAAGAAGTTTCAGCGATAAACGGAAGACGACCGGTGAGCATTTCATATAAAACCACGCCCAAACCATAAACATCGGACGCCGGTGAAGGTGGACGCCCGGCTGCTTGTTCGGGAGAGAAATATTGAGGTGACCCCCAGACGACATTATTAACCTCTTGGGGGCGGATAGATGCCAAAGCACGTGCAATACCAAAATCAGTGACTTTTAAACGCTGGTCGGGAGTCACGATCATGTTGTGTGGCTTGACATCACAATGGACCAGACCAGCCCGATGTGCATACCCAACACCCGCACAAGCTTGAATTATGAGCGGGAGGGTTTCGTCTACACTTAAGCTTCCCCGACTTGCCAAGATAGTTTTTAGATCCGTGCCAGGGATATATTCCATGACGATAAAGATTTGGGTCTCATCAAAACCAAAATCGTGGATCGTAACGATATTTGGATGGGAGAGATTGGCGGCGGCTTTGGCTTCCTGCCTGAAGCGCTCGCGAAAGGCTGGATCTTTAGAGAAATCTTCACGCAGCAGCTTGACTGCCACTGTACGTTCGAGCATCAGGTCGTGGGCACGATAGACTTCTGCCATCCCACCTGAACCAATGCGTCCTTCGATCTGATAGCGATTATTTAACAAGCTTGGGCTGCTCATAATGATAACTATTCTAGCACGAATATGGATCGCGAGAAAATTTCGAGTAAAATGATTGAGTGCATATTGCAGATCTGATTTACAACCCAAATGCAGGTAGGTTTCCATCAGGAATCCTGGCTGAAAGGGCAGCCGATGTGTTACGAGCGAATGGCTGGGCTATCCGCTTGATCAGAACCCATGATGGAGAGCACGTCACTCAATTGGCGCGCAGGGCAGCTGAGGAGGGTAAAGAGGCCTTGTTCGTAGTGGGAGGGGATGGGACCATCAACCTGGCAGTTCGTGGGTTAGCTGGCAGTACCACCGCATTAGGCGTATTACCTGGAGGGACTGCAAACGTCCTGGCACAAGAGCTTGGTCTGCCAGGCTTAACCTGGACGCGATGGATGGCTTTGGAAGAAAGTGCGCGTAGATTGGCCGAGGCTACCGTTCGCGAAGTGGATATTGGGCACTGTGCAGGTACCCCGTTTCTGATGTGGGCTGGCGTGGGGTTGGATGCTTTTGCAGTACACCATATCGAACCCCGCCCCAGGGGGGAAAAGCTGTTTGCAAATGTGGCGTATGCCGCCTCGACAGCTTACGCTGCAAGTCTATGGCATGGGATCAACTTAAAGATCACTGCGGATGAATTACAGGTCAGCGGTCATTATCTTTTAGCCCTGATAAGTAATATTCATCTTTATGCAGGAGGACTAGCACAGATTTCACCTTATGCTTTGATGGATGATGGAGCGATGGATTTGTGGTTGTTTGAAGGGGATACGCTGGGCGATACTATCCAAATGGCATGGGACTTGTACGCAGGTAGGCATGTCGATTCGGAAAAAGTTCGACACATTTCGTTCAAAAACTTGAGATTAGAATCAGATTCGCCATTATATGTGCAGGTGGATGCAGAGCCTTTGCCTTACCATGCCCATTCGATTCAAATCAAGGTGATTTCTCAAGGGCTACGATTATTAGTACCTAAGGAGACACCCAGGGAACTATTTGGTAAAAAAGAATCTCTATAAAGAGATGGAATCCATGAAGAAACTTGCTGGCTTAGTTCGCGAAAATCCAATCGGGGTCCTATTGGTGGCACTCCCATTTGCCATCCTGGCAGAGATATTCCGTTGGTCTCCAATTGCCATATTCCTGGTTTCTGCGATTGCCATCATTCCTTTGGCGGGATACATTGGTGCCGCAACTGAGGTATTAGCGTTTCATACCAATCCCCGGATTGGTGGCTTGCTCAATGCGACTTTGGGGAATGCAGCTGAACTGATCATCACCATTACCGCCATCCGAGCGGGTTACCTTGAGCTGGTGAAAGCCTCCATCACAGGATCGATTTTAGGCAATCTGCTTTTGGTGTTGGGGATGTCCATCCTGCTGGGAGGGTTACGACATGGGGTGCAGACATTTAATCGTAAACAAGCCAGTAATAATTCCATTATGCTTGTATTGACCGTGGTGATCCTATTGATCCCATCTCTATTGAGCCATTATATTGGAAACACCGAGACCCCTGGGCCAAGGGTCGAAGCACTCAGCCTGGGTGTAGCGATGGTGATGATTGTTTTATACATACTTGGTCTCATCTATAGTTACAAGGTCATTGAAGGACCGGTAGTCGTGGAAGAAGCGGGCCATGAAACCGCACCAAAGGGATGGTCATTGCGTACGGGAATCATTGTCCTGGTGCTTTCGACGGTAGGAGTTGCTTACTTGTCCGAAGTTTTGGTTGGTTCGGTCGAGTCTGTCGTGACTACCCTAGGTCTATCTGAGTTCTTCATTGGCCTGATATTTATTCCCATCATAGGCAATGTGGCTGAGCATATCGTGGCTGTCCAGGTGGCTTTAAAGAATAAGATGACATTAAGTGTTGAAATTGCCATAGCTTCCAGCTTGCAGATCGCTTTATTTGTGGCTCCCTTATTGGTCTTCATCAGCCTTATGATTGGTCACCCACTGACCCTGGTGTTTAATCCGCTTGAGCTGATTGCATTAATCGCCGGGGTACTGATAGCAGCATTGGTATCAGCAGATGGAGAATCCAACTGGCTGGAAGGGGCCGAATTACTGGCGATTTATATCATCCTTGGCTTAACATTCTTTCTAATGCCGGTATAGGTAAATCATGTTCAAAATATTACGAACTTTGCTGAATATCAAGGTCATTCTCGGGGCGATCGTCTTTGGTGTGGGCGTGTTTGCAGTTTTGGTGGGGATTTTATGGACCTCAAAAGCGAAAAGTATTACTCAAGTACCAGCCACAGCCATCCTGAACATCATTGAGGCACCTACAGAAACGCCTCTGTCACCCATTACAACCCAAACACCAACTCCGTCACCAACGACCTCACAACAGGTACCGCCGCCGAGTGGCGATATAGCAATAGGGAATTACGTGCAAGTGAGTGGAACTGGAGGGGATGGCTTACGGTTGCATAATACAGCAGGAGTTTCGAGTAAGGTAAATCATATTGCGATAGAAGCCGAGTTATTTTTAGTGAAAGATGGACCCGTTGATGCGGACGGATATACCTGGTGGGAATTACAGGACCCTTATACCGATAGCGTTGTCGGTTGGGGGGTAGGGAATTACTTGATAGTTGTACAAAACCCATAACTTTATTTATTCTTAGCAATTTGCACGTTTACGAATTTCGGGATATAGTATTAATGCCTTAAAGCCAGAGATGAATAATATATTTCCGAATGGAATAGCTGCCAATAAGAAGACTAAGGAGCTCTCCGTCTCGTGGAGTGATGGGCATACGAGCGTTTATCCGTTTGCATTACTGCGCAATGCCTGCCCTTGTGAAGAATGCCGAGGTGGACACGACCAGATGAGCAATGAGCCTCCGGCTGAGGTATTCTATATGCCGATCGAAGATAGCCCGGCAACTCGCTTGACTGGAGTTGAAGAGATTGGATCCTATGGAATCACGATCCAATGGGAAGATGGGCACCAGTTTGGAATATATATCTGGCATTATCTGAGGGCACTTTGCCCCTGCCCGATATGTCGGGAGATGATGATCTATGGTCAATAGACCAACTTCATCCATTTACTCCATTGTAGAGAAGGCATATTTTCGCCTGCAAGCCGGAGATGTGTTGACCCACTGTATTGAAGATGGCTCGACTGATCCCATTCATGAGATGATACAGGAGATGGTGCTTGCCGGACCTCAAAGCCTGGAGGCTTTACGTGAGATCCTCGGTGAGGCGATCAAAAGAAAAACGCAAGTTTATGATGATTTGAACCAGGTGACCAACCAGCTTTCAATTATCCTAAAGGGATATGGGATAAATTTGGAACAATATGGAGGCAATCAGGTTCTGCAAACGATAACTGAAGCTCAATTGCAAGACTTGATGGATAAGCAGGATATCGTTGAAACAGAAACTCGCTCTAGCACTTTGCAGGTTATGAAGGATAGTCGGGAACTCATTACTACTCTAAATAGCAAAATTCGACTTCTTGAAAATATTGAGAAGTATCTTCAGGATTGGTTATGGGGGTTAACTTACCAGTTTATCCGGCATGGTGAAGACGAAACCGATAGCGATTCAATGGAGAATGGACTACTATAAGTTTCATCTATATTAATCGATTTTATTTTCGATGCTGGATAATCTTTAGAAGCAAGAATACCATTTTCATTTATGGTTCCGGATGAACTGAACAATAAAGACAGTTCATCTCAGTCTGGATGCGTTGGCGGACTGAGCGAGCAATCGCATTGGCAGCATCAATACTGATCCCTGAGGAGACTTTGATCTGGAGATCAACGTGGATAGAATCAGGACCAATATACTCCGCCCATGGTCCCACCACCCCCAAGACGCCCTCGGTGGACTCTGCAATTTGCCGAACCTTTTGGATATAGGCGGGATCTGGAGATTTACCTAACACAAGCCCAAGATTATCACGGAACACACCAATCGCATTGATTGCAATAATGGTAGCGACGATAATGGTTGCAATGGGGTCAGCTAATGGATAACCCACAGCGATGAAAATCGTGCCGACCAAGGCTGCCAAGACACCCAGCTCATCATTAATAAGCTCAATCATCTGAGCTTTCGCGGCTGCTCCCAAGGTTCTTTGACGGACCAAACTGACCAATGGAGCAGCAGCAATTATCATTGAGAGCACCAATACCCCAATTGCAATGGGGAGATTTTCATGGGTGGATGAAGCCGGATGAAACAACTTGGGGATGGCTTCCTCATAGAGTTTATAACTGGTAAAAGATAAGAACAAGGTAGCTGCCAACAATGCAGCGACATTTTGAGCCCGTCCATGACCAAACATATGGTCTTTATCTGCAGCCTTGCGAGACCATAGTATAGCGACCAATAGAAAACCTGAAATAAATAAATCGCTCAGGGTGTGAAAAGATTCCGCTAAAATTGCCATGACATGGGTGGAAAAATAAGCGATTAATTTTATGATTACGATGATGGCATAAATACCTACCGTCATATATAAGCTGCGGATTTCCTTGTCGGGGGATATATGTGGTCTGGTCATTGATCAAAATCCTATTAGTTTTAATTTGGAATGGATATACACTTGGTTTCACCAAACCTACCGGGTTAATGAAAATATTCCGATGATGGCTGCGATACCGAATCCGAGGATGATCGATCCAGAAATACGATTTATCCAAAGCAGCCCGGAAAGGCTAATCCGGTTCCTGAGCAGGCTGGTGACAACACTCAAGATAACCCACCAACAGGAAGACCCGAGGAAAACTCCTAAAACGGTAATTGCAGCAGAAGAATAACTTCCCCTGATGCTTACCAAGCCAAACCCGGCGAATATAGCAGCAAAAGATAGGATCGTCAGTGGATTGGTGAGGGTGAGGAAAAAAGTTGAACCATATGCACTCAACAAGCTATTTTGGTCTGCCTGGGTTGGGGAAGTCAAGGGGCGAGAGAGTATGGTTCTGATGCCAAGGTAACACAGAAATGCTCCTCCAATCAGGCGCAACCATATCTGTTGTTGAAGAAGGAAATTTGAGATAAATGTCAGCCCAAATGCCGCGATGCAGCCGTAAAGAGCATCCGCTGTAGCGGCTCCCATCCCGGAGAGCAAGCCATATCCTCTCCCTGAGGATAATGTCCGCTTTATACATAGAATGCCAATCGGACCGACAGGTGCGGCAATGGAGAACCCAATGATCAGACCTTTATAAAAATAGAGAATATCCATTGATGAACAGAGATTTTAACATCGGGGATTGAATATGTATATATCATATTTTCGATTAACTTATCATCTCAAGGCTTATTATTTTATTAAAACTTTCACACCATCTCGTGGTAAACTTTTTACATGACTACGATGACGAACCAACAGCTTGCAAATATCTTCCGTACGATTGCAGATTTAATGGAGATCAAGGGAGAAATAATCTATAAAATCCTGGCGTATCGTAAAGCTGCAGACAGCTTGAGTAATTTAGGCCAGGATGTAAATGAGATATGGAAACAAGGAAAATTGACCGAGGTGGATGGGGTGGGTAAGGCAATTGCGGAGAAAATCGATGAGCTGCTCACAACCGGACACCTGGGCTTTTTGGAAAAGCTTGAGGCAGAGGTACCACCCAGCCTGGCGGAGATGTTAAAAGTCCCTGACCTTGGTCCCAAGAAAGTAGCAATGTTTTGGAAGCAGATGGGAATCACCAACCTGAGCGACCTGGAAAGTGCAGCCAGGGAGGGGAAATTACGCGGTTTACCTGGAATGGGCGAAAAATCGGAAGCGAAAATCATTGCCGGGATCGAAGCGCTTGGGAGACGTTCCACACGAATTCCTTTAGGAAGAGCCTGGCCTTTTGCTCAAGAGCTTATGGCCTTTTTGAAGAAAGCCGCTGGAGTAGAAGCTGTAGAAATGGGTGGAAGCTTACGCCGGATGCGAGCCACCGTGGGTGACCTGGACATTCTGGCAGCAGCGAAGGATTCACGTGCAGTGATGGATGCATTTGTGAACCGTAAGGATGTGGCAAGGGTACTGGGGAAAGGTGAGACGAAGTCAAGCGTCGAATTCACACATGGCTTACAAGCTCAATTATGGGTGCATCCGCCTGAGCATTGGGGTACAGCATTGGTATATGCAACCGGTTCGAAGGACCATAATGTGCGCTTACGGGAATATGCGTTAAAGAAAGGCTACTCACTATCAGAGCATTCACTAGCACGGAAGGACGGGAGTGAGGTCACCTGTGCCCACGAGGAAGAGGTCTATAAAACCCTGGGATTACCCTGGATTCCGCCAGAACTACGTGAGGATCGGGGTGAGGTACAAGCAGCGATCAAGGGTGAACTACCCAAATTAATTGAGCTCAAGGATATTAAATCTGAGCTGCACTCACATTCCACCTGGAGTGACGGAAAATTGTCCATCAGGGAGATGGCGGAGGCCGCCAAGCGACATGGGTATAAATTGCTGGCTATCACAGACCATACCAACAGTCTTGGGATAACTCAGGGAATGAGCTCGGAGGAGGTCAAAAAGCAGCGCAAGGAAATCGATGAGATTGCTAACGAATTGGGAGATAGCATTCATATCATTCAAGGGGCAGAGGTGGAAATCAAATCAGATGGGAGCCTGGATTATACAGATGAAGTGTTGGCTGAACTGGATATCGTCATTGCCTCCCTGCATTCCAGCTTGCGGCAGCCGCGCGAAAAGGTTACTGAGCGGTTAATCAAAGCGATGCATAACCCACACGTGGATATTATCGGTCATCCAACCGGCAGGCTGCTCCCCGACCGGGAAGGGGCGGACCTGGATATGGATGCAGTGTTGGCAGCAGCAGCTGAAACTGGAGTAGCTTTGGAAATAAACGCTCACCCAGCCCGGTTAGATCTGGATGATGTGCATACAAGACGGGCGATTGAAATGGGAATCATGTTGAGCATTAATACCGATGCCCATAGCGATACAGATATGGATTTAATGCATTTTGGCGTATCCACAGCCCGCCGAGGTTGGGTGGAAGCAAATGAAGTCATCAATACCTGGAGTGTCACCCATTTATTGAAATGGCTGAAAAGCAGGGGATAATATCGCGAAGAGTAATGTTTGGGGGTGTGTACAAAACATGACCAGATTTAAGGCAGACCTGGTGTTGCTCCTCGTGGCACTCATTTGGGGGAGCGCATTTGCGGTTCAGCGCATTGCCACCCAATATTTTGATCCATTAACATTTAATGGTTTAAGGTTCCTGCTAGGTGGGTTGATCTTATTCCCTTTCAGCAGGATGAATCCTTTAAGTCGAAGCCATCAGTCCAGTGCTAGGATGAATTTAGCTACTGAAAAGACAATGCTGCCACCGACTTTGGATCGAAAATCGTGGATGTTTATCCTTCTGGGCGGAGCCTTTTTATTTGGGGGATCTGGGTTTCAACAAGCAGGACTGGAGACCACCACGGCGGGAAATGCCGGGTTCATTACCACACTGTACGTTGTGCTGGTGCCAGTCATTCTCGTGCTGTTTTGGAGAGAAAAAATCCATTGGATCTCCTGGCTGGGTGCCGGGATCGCAATCATTGGCAGTTTGCTTCTGAGCACAGGTGGAAGCCTTCACCTTGCCTCGGGGGATGCACTGGTGATGGCAGGAGCTTTGTTGTGGGCGTTTCATGTGATTATAGTGAGCCGAGCAGTAAAACATATGGATGTATTGACCTTTTCTGCAGGACAATATATTGTGGCGGGTGTGTTGAATATTTTAGTCAGCACTGGGATGAAGATGCCTTATAGTGGTTTGGCATTTGGCTGGTGGACCATCGTTTATATCGGCCTACTCTCGACCGCGGTGGGTTACACTCTGCAAGTGTTGGGGCAAAAATATGCCCCTCCCACAGACGCGGCCATCCTACTTAGCATGGAAGCAGTCTTTGCAGCAGTTACAGGTTTTATATTCCTGGGAGAAACCATGCAGGTTGTGCAGCTGGTTGGATGTGGTATGATTTTTGTGGCTGTACTGGTGACCCAATTGAATGCAACCCGATCAATCATGCCTTCAACATAGGTTGGGGATTGGATAAACAAGCAGCTCATTGATTCAAGAGGGATCTCATGATTGAACCCATGAATTGGAAAATGGCAACTGAAGAAACAGTAAAACACTTGGTGAGGTTAATCCAGGTAGAGACCATCAATCCACCCGGAAATGAGCTCCCCGCGATCTTGATCGTGAAAGATATTCTGGAAGGGGCAGGCTTTCCTCGGGAAGCATTCAAAATTGTGGAATCAGCTCCCAATCGGGTTAATCTAATTGCTCGAATCAAAGGGGATGGGTCTGAACGGCCGCTTTTGATGAGCGGGCATGTGGATGTAGTGCCAGTTGAGCGGGAACGGTGGAGTCATGACCCATTTGGCGGAGAAGTTATTGATAATGAAGTCTGGGGACGAGGCGCATTAGACATGAAAGGCTTTCTGGCGATGTACCTACAAACATTCCTGGGTCTATTCCGCCAGAAAACTCCGCTAAAGAGAGATGTGATCCTGGCAGCTATTGCAGATGAAGAGGCCGGTTTTGCGCATGGCTCGAAATTCTTGGTGGATCAACACCGTGAGTTGATTGAGGCTGAGTACGGGTTAACAGAGAGTGGTGCATTGACAATTTATATGGGGAAGATCAAAGTGTACCCAATCCAGGTGGCAGAGAAAGGGGTATGCTGGTTGAGGGCACGAGCGCATGGGAAACCTGGTCATGGATCTATCCCCCATTCGGATAACCCGGTCCTTTTCCTGGCTCAGGCAATCGAAAGATTACGGCGAGCTAGACATTTGCCTGTGCATCTCACTCCGACATTCATTAAGATGCTGGATGCTGCTGGATCGCAGGTACAGTTTCCACTTAGCTCACTCACCAAGCTGCTTCATTCGCCCATGTTGATGAGCTTTGTATTGAACAGGTTGAAAGGGGATAGTGGTAATATGCTCAGCGCGCTTGTCACGAATACCCTTACACCCACCATGCTGCTTGCAGGAAATAAAGTGAATGTCATCCCCTCGGTGGCGGAAGTCGCTATCGATTGCCGTCTGGTGCCTGGACAGACCCCAGAAAGTGTGATGAATGAAATCCACCAAATCGTTGGAGGAGGGATTGAGCTCGAGATCGTTTATACGACCAGTGGAGCTGAATTTTCCACTGAAACCCCATTGTTCAGGCTGATGGAAAAAAGGACGCGACAAATGGATCCTGGTGGATTAGTCATCCCGATGCTGATGCCTGGAGTAACAGATGCCTGCCAGTACAAGGAAGCCGGGATTAAAGTATATGGATTTACACCAGGGATCTTGCCTCCAGAAATGCCTCTGATGAAAATGGCACATGGGCATGATGAGCGGATTCCGCTCTCTTTTATCGAGTCGGGACTACCCGTCTTATGGGATGTAGTCACTGAATTTTGCGGGAAAGGGGACTGACCTCGGTAGGTGGATACTTCATCCCCCGCCGATGACTGCTAAAAGCTTAACAATATCCCCATCCTGCAATATATAATCCTTGGATTGCTGCTCATTATTAACAAAAACACCTGCCACCAGGTCCGGATTTATACCCAGGGTGGTCAAGGTCTCAAGAACCGAATGACCTGCTTCCACGGTAGCCTCTTTTAACTCACCGAGGTAAGATTTTAGCATTCCAAGGGGTCGTATTGTAGCGCTCATATACTGTAAAAAATGAGGTTCGAGATCCGACATGAATCTCGAACCTCTTTAGTTAATAGTGGACTAAGCGACCAAAGTGGTCAGATTGAGGGTTTCCAATGTTGCCTGGGTGGGTAGGCCATTGTTATCCCAACCCCGTTGCTCGTAATACATATCCAATAGGCGTTGGACATCCTCGAACTTGGTAATCTGACCAGCAGTCACGCCCGTTTTGGGTGGTTCGGTATAGAAGCGAGTAGCGGGAAGGTCCCAATCTCGACCAAAACCCTCATTCTCGCGTACCCAATACATGCGGGTGAGGTTCCAGATGCGATTCCCGACTGCTTCCAAGTCTTGCCAGGAGCGTTTAACGCCGGTTATGGCATCCAATAATGGACAATATAAATCACGGTCGATGCCCAGCTCCACCCACTGGAGACGGCAAGATCCGAAGACATCGAACATCGGGCGGAAGTTTTGCAGCCAGATGATGTGGGCAACTTTTTCTGGTACGACTTTTTCACGCCCGACCTGCAGGTCATAAGTAATCGCCCACGAGCGGTTGTGGTGTGCGCCAACGTCGCAGGTCATGTATGCCAGCAGCATAGCCGTAGCATTGTGGGTGGCATAGGCGGATTGCTCCATACCCTTGACCTGGATGGCGAATTTCTCGCTCCCTTTGCCAACTTCTTGGGATGCTTGTTTAACTCCCAATGCAAGGAGATCGCCAATTTTGCCTTCTCGATAAGCGATCTTTTTGATCAATGTAAAGACAGCCTCGGTATTCCCAAATTTTAGCTCGAGACCATCGGTATCCGCCTTGGTCAGGATGCCTTTTTCGTAGCATTCCATAGCCCAGGCGATGCAGCTACCAGCACTGATCGTATCAATCCCGAGATCATCTGCAAGGCGATTAGCTTCTGCTATGACCTGGATATCCCCAATACCTAGGTTGGAACCCATTAAACCAATCGTCTCATATTCAGGCCCTTCTACCTGGGTGTTGTAACGCTTCATATTGGAATATTTGCCACAAGGTGAAGGACAGCCAAAGCAGCCTTTATCGGTGATTACGATTTCCTTGCGCATGGCTTGCCCATTGATATTATCGATTCCTTCAAATGAGCCAGCACTGAAGTTGCGGGTGGGCAAAGCACCGACTTCATTGCACCAGCTGGTTACGATGGTGGTGCCATAACGAGACCATTCTGCCAAACCTTCAGCATCCTTACAGGCTTTATACAGTGCCATACCTGCCTTGCGGTAGGCTTCCAGATCAGCCACTGGCACAGACTTGGTGCCATGCAGGACTATGGCTTTTACTTTCTTACTTCCCATGACAGCTCCGACGCCACCACGCCCAGCCTGGCGACCAAAATCATGGTTGATACAAGCATACAAGACCTGATTTTCTCCGCCAGGTCCGATAGCTGCAATTTGATACTCCTCACCATACTTGTGCTTAAGCTCCACTTCCACATCGATGGCACCCTTCCCCCATAGGGAGGATGCGTCCAGGAGCTGAATTTTTTCGTTGTCAATAAATAAATAGACTGGCTTAGCGCTAGCACCTTCAAGGATGATCGTATCTAACCCAGCATACTTCATCTCAGCGGTAAAGTGACCTCCCATGGAAGCATCTGCATAACCACCGGTAAGGGGAGATTTGGTGGTCCAATCACATTTGCCTCCCCCAGGAGCCATCATCCCGGATAAAGGACCTGTGGAGATGATGAGCTTGTTCTCAGGACCAAGTGGATCGGTGCCTTTCGGGACTTCTTTGAACAGGAAGTAAATACCAAAACCTCGCCCGCCAATAAAATCACGCGCCAGCTGCGCAGGTGTGAGCTCTTTAGAAATTTTTCCATCAGTAAGATTTACCCTTAATATTGTTCCACCGTAACCATTCATGGCTGCCTCCTAATTCGCTATCCACAGCGCGCTGGTGCCGCATACACTGACGCAGTCGCCGCACAAGTCACATTTCCAGGCGGCATTAGCCAACTCGGTGCGCACGAACATCACATCTTCGGGGCACTCAGGTACACAGGCTTCACATAGATTGCACTCTGCGAAATCGACATAATAAGCGCCACGGTCATTCAATTTGATAGCCTCAGTCGGACATACAGCAGCACAGTCTCCACATTGGGTGCAAACTTTCATTTCAAAAACACCCGGGTTAGGAAAATGAGGAATTAGATTGAGTGAGGCTTTTTTTGGATTACTTTCTTGAAATAGATTGAGTGAACAAGCCACCAGACAGGCTCGACACCCAGAGCATTTGGCACTATCGGCGTATAGCCGCATAGTGGACCTCCTTTCATGACTGACCTAGATTTAGATAGGGAAACCAAAACCAATAAAATCCTTTGGATAGATTATTTGTTAGAAATGGTGTATATAGATTATATCAAGATATAGATTGCTGGTAGAGACAGATGTCCTATGTGTCACAGGAAAAGCTTCCTAATTTCAATAAAAATACTTGAAGGTTGCCGCAGACATCTCCAGGTAGATTCTGACAAATATCACTTGTCCATATTGCTACTATCCGGTATAACAGGTGTGTTATTTTTATACTATCAAAGGAGCGCCTATGACTATCACCATCGATGGAACGGGGTTAACCGTAGAAAAATTGATGCATATTGCCCGTCGTGGGGAGACAGTTCAATTACACCCGGATGCCTTGGAACGGATCAAAGCGTGCCGGGCAATGGTGGAAGAAAAGATAAAAGCACATGAGATCATGTATGGAGTAAACACTGGGATCGGCGAATTCTCGGAACGAGTATTAAATGATGAACAAGTGCAGCAATTTCAGAAGTACCTTATCTATAATCATGCTGCAGGGATAGGGGAACCCTGTCCAATAGAGCATGTGCGGGGTGCGATGGCTGGTAGGATTAATGTGCACGCCCATGGCAACTCTGGTTGTCGCCCTGAGATCACCTTGACCCTCGTGGAAATGCTCAATAAAGGGGTGACTCCCGTAGTGTGTCAGAAAGGTTCGGTAGGGGCGTGTGGAGACCTGGCACCCATGTCACAGATTGCCTTGTTGTTAATGGGTGAAGGCGAGGCTTTTTATCAGGGAGAGCGACTGCCTGGACACCTCGCCATGGAACGGGCAGGCATAACAATTCCTGGTTTGCAAGCACGTGATGGGTTGGCAACCATCAATGGCTCGAACCTGTTGACTGCCATGAGCGCACTGCATCTATGTGATATGAATCGATGGCTGAAACAGGCAGAGATAGCGTGTGCGATGAGCCTGGAAGCACTTCTAGCGAACTTAAAACCTTATGATGAGCGCTTACATCAGGTGAGGGGTTTCAAGGGTGCCATCCGGTCAGCCAGGGCAATTATGAAATGCATTGCAGGGAGTGATCTAGCGACAGGCAAGATGAAAACCAAGGTGCAAGATGCTTATTCGATGCGCTCGTCACCCCAAGTGATTGGGGCAGCGCATGATGCGATCGATTATGCTCAGAGTCAGGTGGAGATTGAATTGAATGGGGTCGGGGACAATCCGATTTTCCTGCCAGATTTCCGATTAACATTAACCGGGGCAAACTTCCAGGGCTCGCCCGTCAGCCTTCCGATGGATCTTGCTGGAGCAGCCATCACCATGGTATGTGTGCTTTCCGAGCGGAGATTGAACCGGCTAACAAACCCTGCACTCAGTGTGGGATTGCCGGAATTCCTGACCAAGGGAGCTGGGATGTTCTCCGGAATGATGCTAAGTCAATATACTGCAGATACTTTAATCGTCGAACAGCGCATCCTTTCCATGCCGGCAAGCACGCAATCGATCCCAGCAGCAGCTGACCAGGAGGACTTCGTTTCCATGGGTATGAATACTGCCATCAAGAATGGGCAAATCCTAGATAATGCCTATGGCATATTGGGTATCGAATTCATGGCAGCCGCGCAAGCTTTGGATTTTCGCGAATTTACCCCAGGGAAAGGTGTGAAGGTTGCGCATGATGTAATCAGGAAATATGTCACCCATCTGGATGAGGATCGGCCGCTGCATACGGATCATAATAAGATCAAAGAATTAGTCAAGTCGGGTGAAATCCTTCAGGAAGTAGAAAAAGCTATCGGCAAATTGGATTAATTTGGTATCGCGACGCATACATCAAATGACACAAAATATACATTCAAGAGGGTATTTTGTGTCTTTTTGGTTTAAAATAAGGTTCTTCGATATAGGGGTAGCTGGAAGGATTAAATATGGGAGATTCAATAAAAATACATGAACTCGATAACTGGCATCTTTATTCACAGATGCTTCGTTGCCGCTTATTTGAGAAGGAAGTGATGCGTCTCTGGCAGGAGGGAGCCATTCCTGGGGAGATGCATTTAAGTATGGGGGAGGAAGCCATTGTAGTAGGTATAGTTGACCAGCTTGAAGATGGGGATGCGATGGCGCTTGATCATCGAGGCACCGCGCCTATGCTAGTAAGAGGAGTAGATCCCGTCTTATTGTTGAGGGAATTCATGGGCAAGACTGATGGATTGAATGGAGGGATGGGCGGCCATATGCATCTATTTTCACTCGAACATCACGTCGCTTCTTCGGGGATCGTAGGTGCGTCTGGTCCTGCAGCAGTAGGCTTTGCGATCGCCAATCGCAGGCTGAGACCTGGAAAGATATCAGTGGCCTTCTTTGGCGAAGGGGCGACTAACGAGGGGATGATGTTGGAATCCTTCAACCTTGCAGCAGTATGGAAACTTCCGGTAATGTTCGTGTGCAAAGATAATGGTCTAGCGATAGTGACACAATCTACGAATGTTACTGGCGGAAATTTGATGGATCGGGCAAGAGGGTTTGGTTTACGAGCCATTGAAGTAAATGGAGCGGATGTTGAGGAAGTATGGAGAGTTATTTATGAACAGATTGTGCGCTTACGCAATGGAGAAGGACCGGTTTTTGTGCATGCAAGCTGCCAACATCTTGAAGGACATTTCCTCGGTGACCAACTGCTCCGTTATGCGCATCCATCGATTAGCGAGACGCTGAAATTAACCGCTCCTTTGGTGAAAGCCCACACACAATCGAAAGGCGCGCCTTTGCGTGAACGGACAGCGGGTCTAAGAGAGATGCTTGGGATTATATCGGAAACTGTCCGCAAGCATCGCTCAAAAGAAGGTGACCCATTCCACCTTTACGGAAAAAGCTATCAAGCCTGGATGCCGGGAGATTGTATGAGGTAGAGAAGCTTGTGCAAGACGAAATCGAGACAATCATCCGGCAATCATCGATGCTTATGGAGCAGGGGGGAGGCTTGAACCCATGAGAACATTGAGTTTTGCGGGTGCAATCGAAGATGCTTTAATGCAAGCGATGGCAAATGATGATAACATCATCATCATGGGGGAAGATGTGCATGGAATACGCCTTAATTTGAGAGTACGTTTTGGCAGGGACAGGGTTCTACCAACACCTATAAGTGAAGCAGCCTTTGTAGGGGCGGCTGTATCGGCTGCCATGGGTGGCTTGCACCCTGTAGTGGAGGTGATGCTGGTTGATTTCATTGGAGTTAGCCATGGATGCCATCCTTAATCACGCGGCGAAAATTGAACGATTCTTGGGTGGCAAATGGAAGGTACCATTGGTAGTCAGGTTAGCATGCGGAGGCGGCTATGGAGACGGGGGGCAGCACGAGCAAAGCTTGTGGGGCTGGTTAGCACACATCCCAGGATTGACGGTGCTGGTACCATCCACCCCATTTGATGCTGGAGGGTTAATGATGGCAGCTCTGACTCATGAGGGACCAGTAATTTACCTGGAACATAAATTGCTCTCAGAATACTGGCTGGATTCATTAGGAGGGGGAAGTCGTAAAAATATGAGCTTCGATGTTCCCCCAGAAGGAGCACGAGGAGAGGTTCCCAAAGTATGGGAGCCAATCCCCATCGGGCAGGGGGTAATCAGACGGGATGGCGAGGATCTCACCATCGTATCTGTGGGTGTTTCAGTACATAGGGCACTGAAAGCTGCTAAAGCTCTTGAGAACAATGGAATATCGACACAGGTGATTGACTTGCGCACCGTCGCGCCACTCGACAAGAAATTGGGCATTGGGAGTGTATCGAAAACCGGGCGAATGCTGGTGGTGGATGAGGATTACCAGGGATTCGGGTTGTCAGGGGAATTGGCAGCCATTGCCCTGGAAGCTGGTATTTCCTTAAAATATTCGCGGGTGTGTACCGAAGAGACAATCCCATTTTCGCGACAGATGGAGTACCAAGCCCTGCCCAATGTTGAGCGGATTGTTGAGGCTGCAATATACCTGGTGAATAGCTAAATGCATAACTAGAGAGGTGCTACGATGAAGGTAATCGTCGATTTTTGTCTGGTGCCTATTGGGGTAGGAGTATCGGTTTCTAAATATATTGCCGAGTGTGAAAATATATTGAATGAAGCTGGGCTTAAGACCCAGCTTCATGCTTATGGGACGAATATTGAGGGTGAATGGGAGGATGTGTTTGCAGCGATCAAGCGCTGCCATGAACGAGTGCATGAGCTGGGGGTGCCGCGCATCTCTTCAACCATCAGACTCGGGACACGTACTGACCGTGAGCAAACCATGGAAGACAAAATAAAGAGTGTCCAGGAAAAGCTTCGAAGTATTTAAAGTGAGCTCCCCCATATATAAATGCATAGGGGAGCTTTTTAATTATTCAGAGATGGGTAAACACAGGTCCAGGACGAAGCCACTCTCAATTGCGTCAGGGCGAGAGAGATGTTCTTCTAGCCACTGGTGGTTCCCATGTTTATAGTGACTGGACTCTAGCCATTTGACCAACTTACCCCATGAGGCGGGAATAATTTCCCAAGGGTTGGTGGTGACATTGCAGCGCAGAACTGCAAACATGCCCCCTGAGAATTCTTTGATTTTCGTGTCGCTATCGTATTGCACCTCATCGTTGATGGTCAGCCAAAACTCATATCCATAATTCGGGCTGCCTGCGGATGGATCAGGGTTGTTAAACCCGAATATCCGCACGGAGGGTGCCTCCTGCCAACAACCATGTGACTTTGCCCAATTAACGGTTATGTCCCAGGCTACAGTTTCTGGGCTGGAGCTGAAGGCATAAAACGATGCCATCCTCATTGCAGGTAAGGTCACAATCCTTATATCCTGATCTTCCATCTTACTTATTATCTCCTTTCTTGTGGGCTATCATGAATTTTTTCCTCCTGCAGGGATAAATCTATATTAGCATTAATATATGACATCTTATGTCATGAATTATTGGTAAAATGGATAAATCAGTGAGAGAAATCAACAAGGAGAACTACGATGCGTGCTGACCGCCTGATTTCAATCGTTATGCTTTTGCAAACCCGAGAGAGAATAACCGCAGATGAGTTATCCAGGGAATTGGAAGTGTCTCCAAGGACCATTTATCGAGATATCACCGCTTTAATTGTGGCGGGCGTTCCCATTTATACCGACCGTGGACCAGGAGGTGGAATTGCATTGCTCGAAAGTTATCGGACGAGCCTGAATGGGATTAGTGAAGATGAAGCCAAGGCTCTTTTTATGGTGAGTATTCCAGAAGCTTTAGTCGAGCTTGGGTTCGGTCAAAAGTTGAAAAGTGCACTCTTAAAATTGGCAGTTGCATTACCACCAAAACAGCAAATGGTACAGATGCACACACAACAACGCATCTACCTCGATTCGACACCCTGGACACAAAAAGATGAACAAACGCCTCACATAGGAATTATCCACCAGGCAGTATGGCAGGATAATCTGGTCAGGCTAGTGTATCAAGGAAGCTTTGATACCCAAATAGAGGTTGAGATCGAACCATTGGGATTGGTTGCAAAAATGAATACCTGGTACCTGTTTGGAAGGGATAGAGGTTATCTGCGGGTGATCAAGATTGCGGATATTTTACAGGTACAAACTTTGGCTCAGAGTTTTACCCGCGATGAAGACTTCGATTTAGCTACTTTTTGGAAAGAATGGTGTAAAGCTTCTCAAGATCGTCGTTCAGTTTATGTTGTCCAGATAAGGGCAGCACCAGAATTATACTCAAAGCTGCATTTATACTTAGGTGAAGCGGTTAAATACACAATCTCGAATACTGAACCAGAGGATAGCAGGGGTTGGCACTTGGTGACTATCCTATTCGAAAATTTCTTCAGAGCCAGAGAAAGTATATTGAACTTTGGAAATGCAGCGGAAGTGCTGGAACCGGAAGCATTAAAGCTCAGTGTGATTGATTTCGCCAGGCAGATTGTCGATTTTTATCACACTTATTGATCTACAGGATAAAAAAAAGAACCTGATAAACAGGTTCTTTATTACATTCAGATTATCCAGATGCTTCAAGTGATACTGTGATATTATTTTGCTCCCTTTCGGGTTTGAACATCAAATATGACTGCACCAGTAAGCACAAGAGCTCTGACGATATACTGGATCGATATATCCCAGCCCAGAAGGTTCATTCCGTTGGTCAGAGAGGCCATAACCAGAGCACCGAGGATTGACCCCGCAACCTTACCGACACCACCACCCACAGCCACGCCGCCGACAAATGCGGCAGCAATAGCATCGAATTCCATCCCTTGTCCTGCGATGGTCGTGGCGGAGCGCAACCAGGAGGCATACAGGATACCGGATAAGGCGGTGAGCAAACCCATTGAGCCAAAAACGACATAGGTGATCCTTTTTACACTGATGCCGTTCAGCTCAGCTGCTTCTGGATTTCCGCCAACCGCAAAGATATGCCTACCGATGATAGTTCTGGTCGTGATGTAAGAATAAATAATTACTACAAGAATCAAGATAACAGCGGCCCAGGAGAGACCCTGGTAGCCTGCAAGCACCCAGGTGATGACAGCGATTATTGCCGACACGAATACCAGTTTCAGAATAAACATGTTCATCGACAGGACTTCAAACTTGTAGGCTTGCGTCTTTTTGCGGTTGTTAATTTCGCCGATGATGAACAGAATAATAGCCAGTAAACCCAGGAGCAGAGTTATTTTGTGTACTCCCGGCAATATGCTTATGCCGGTAATATCGGGAATAAAACCATTGCCTAGAGCATTGAAAGTTTCATTCTCGATGACTATCGTGCCCGTGCTTCGGGTTGCTAGCTGCAAAGCTCCCCTGAAACCCAGCCATCCAGCAAGCGTAGCAACAAAGGCAGGAATTTTCATTTGCGCTACCAGAAAGGCGGTTAATAACCCCGCACAAAGCCCGAGGATTAACACAATTGGTACGGTCACACCTAAAGGCAGATGCCAGTACTTCATAGAGATAGCAGCGATAGCGCCGAGAAAGCCAGCGAGATATCCGACCGACAGATCGATATGGCGAATGACGATGACCAGGGTCATGCCAACCGCTAATACGGCGATATAGCTCATGGCATTCACCAGATTGCCGATGTTCCTGGATGAGACAAAAAGGCCTTTGGTCGTGATGGCGAAGAAGACCACAATCGCGACAAATGCGATATACATGCCGTATTCACGGATATTGTTTTGTTGTTTTTTCATTACATCTTTAAAAGTCATGTCAATCCTCCCGGCAGAGGTTAACTAGCTACTGTGTCGGCTTCGCGTGCGAAATCATCACGGGCGCCAATCATATATGCGACCACGCGCTCGCGAAAGTCATCGATGTTTTCCGCGATGGGACAATCACGGACTTTGCGACCGTTGCGCATCACCATCAAACGGTCACTCACGCTGAAGATGTCTTCCAAGCGGTGGCTAATGATGATGATTGAAGCGCCCTGCGCCTTAAGCTCGCGTACCAGGTCAAGCACCTTACTGATGGCTGCTACGCTCAGCGCGGCGGTGGGCTCATCCATGATGATAACCTTGGAATTGAATGCCATGGCGCGGGCAATGGCGACA
>Ga0153916_10000139_pt1 | contig 42489 bp, 31 predicted proteins | sample Opewatmetagenome_FD_109642 | JGI IMG/M metagenome (GOLD analysis project Ga0153916, IMG submission 109642) | Freshwater wetland microbial communities from Ohio, USA - Open water 3 Core 3 Depth 4 metaG | ecosystem: Environmental > Aquatic > Freshwater > Wetlands | place: USA: Ohio, Lake Erie...
CCCTTCGATGCTGTGCAGCGCGAAGACCGGTGACAACGTCGAGGAGGTGTTCGCCGCTCTGGGGGAGATGCTCGTCGCGGATGTCCGTGCCCAGAGCGCGGCGAAGGAGAAGGCGAAGCGCCCACAGACGCTCGCGGAGGTCGTGGACTTCATTGTGCATGACTTCTGCGTGCAGTACGGGGACCTGGAGAAGGCTATGCTAATAGTCCAGCATCAGTTCGAGGATGCCGGGGTGGACATCAGGAAGCCCCAGAAGGAATCCGTCCTGCAGGCGTTGGATGGGCTTGCCAAGGCCGAAGAGCTCTCCCTCACCAAGACCGTTGCCAGAGTCAATCTCGAGGAGAGGCAACGGATGGTAATCCTCGCCCGAGTATAGGCGATTCAGGGGCGGCCAGTAGGGGGCAGAGTGTTACAAAGTGCGAAGGCACAGGTTTTATAAGGAGCGTGCTATCCCCTTTTTGCGATGAAGGTCCACTACATCCCGGGCGTGGGATACGACTCGAATATCTATCTGCTCGAGGACGAGGACCCGATTGTGGTGGATACGGGCACTGGGGCCTACGCCGAAACCGTCCTGGACGAACTCGCGAAGATAGTCGCGTTGAAGCGGATCGGAAGGATCGTGCTAACGCACTCCCATTACGACCACATCGGCGGTGCGGCGGAGTTCCAGAAGGCGACAGGGAGCACGATATACTTGCACGAGGAAGAGGCGATGAGGATAGCGAGCGGAGATTACTCCCTCACCCTCTCCAGCATGTTCGGTGCGAAGCTCAGGAAGCTCGAGATCGAGCCGCTCAGAGACGGCCAGAGGATCAGTTCTGGCTCCTCGGAACTCGAGGTGATTCACACCCCCGGCCATTCTCCCGGTAGCATCGTCCTGCTCGATAGGAAAGGCGGTAGCGCCGCAGTGGGCGACACGGTGTTCTGCGACGGAGGAGTCGGACGATGGGACCTGCCAGGCGGAGACCTCGCAAAGCTCCAATCATCACTGAAGGTCATTGGAAGTCTCGGACTGAAGAACATGTACCCAGGCCACGGGTCGTATGCGGAGGGCGACGCCCCTGCGCATCTCAGGCTGGCTTCGGGGTACCTAGAAGGGATCTACAGATGAAGCTGATAAGGTGCCCGGACAAGCGGAACGGATGCAAGAAGTGCGAGCTGCGAGAGAAGGAGATGGACGAGGTGCTCGCAGTGCTCAAGAGCGGCGAACTGGTGATCTTCCCGACAGACACCCTGTACGGCATCGGCGCAGACCCGTTCAATGAGAGCTCCGTCAAGAGGGTCTTCATCGCCAAGGACAGGCCGTTCGATATGGCCTTATCGATCGCCGTCAGCAACGAGAAGATGATGGAGAGCGTTGCGGTCCTGAACGATAACGCCAGAAGGCTGATTAGAAAGTTCCTTCCAGGGCCGCTGACGATCATGCTCACGAAGAAGCCGAGCATTCCAGACATACTCACTTCAGGAACGAACCAGGTGGGCATCCGCATCCCGGACCACCCATTCGCCATACGGCTCATCGACAGGTTCGGACCGATTACCGCCACGAGCGCGAACCTCCATTCTCATCCGGACCCGATTGACGCCACGGTCCCCCAGAAGGACCTGAAGGGCCGGGTCCAGATATGCGTGGACTGCGGCAAGTCGAAGTATGCAGCTCCGTCAACTATCGTGGATGTCTCAGACGGAACGGTCGAGGTCATAAGGAAGGGTGTGATTTCTCAGGAGCAGATTGAGAATGCCCTCCGTTGACCCGGCAGTACGGGAGAAGTATCTCAGGGCCGGGGCCATCGCAAAGGAGGCGCGGGAGTACGGCGCTTCCAGGGTGAAGGCGGGCGGGAGTTCTCTCGAACTTGCGGACGAGATCGAGGCGGTCATTCGGAAACGGGGCGCCGAGTGCGCGTTCCCGGTCAACATTGGCGTGAACGACGTCGCGGCGCACTATACTCCTTCGCGCGAGAACGATCTCCGCTTCAGGCAGGGCGATGTCGTCAAGCTAGATGTGGGCGCCCACGTGGGAGGATACCCTGCGGACACCGCGGTGACGGTCGAGGTGGGCACGAAGAACCACACGAAGCTCATCGAGGCCGCGAGGGACGCGCTCCAGATGTGCGTCGAGATGGTCGCTCCCGGGACTACCGTGTCGGCGATCGGATCGATGGTCTCCAAGACCGTCAGTTCCGCCGGCTTTCGGCCGGTGGAGAACCTCACCGGGCACAGCATGGAACGGTTCAACCTGCACGCGGGGCTCAGCATACCCAACATTGAGACCAGGGACAGGACCACGCTCCAGGAAGGCATGATCCTTGCGATCGAGCCCTTTGCCAGCACGGGCGCGGGGCGGGTGTCCGGAAAGGGCAGGGGGTCCATCTATAGGATCATAAGAGAGAGGAAGGCTCCGCCGGAGGTCACGGCGCTGTACTCCAAGATATCGAAGGCCTACGGGCCGTTCCCGTTCGCAGGCAGATGGTGTGACCAGCTGGATCCCAACGCCCAGACTCTCCTTCATAAGATGTTCCGACTGGGCATCGTCATGAACTACCCGGTGCTCACGGACACGGGAGCCGGGGTAGTTGCCCAGGCGGAGCACAGCGTCTTGGTCACGTCGGACGGCTGCGAGCTGCTGACCTAGTCGAAACGCAGTTCGGCGGTGACATATTCTTACGGCCACGCTTCACGGCGACCGGGATGATGGTCCCCCCTGATCCTAGCCGCATTCCGAAAAAAGCTGAGTGGAGAGGCACGACGAACACCTCTTTTGTGAAAAAGTTGTGGGTGGTTCGAAATTCTGGAGGAAATGGCGAGGTGTGTTGGTAATGCCTCTCCATGTTGGAGAGGTAGAACGCGCGCACGTTCTACCGGGTGAAACATTATGCATCCATAACATTAATGCCTTTCGGTTTCACCCATCAAACAACGTTCCTGCCAGGCGACGGTTCTCATGGCCTGGAAGGCAATTCCTTGGCCGGGGTACGTTTCGCGTGGAGATTGTTTTCAAATGTTAAGCAACTCCGCTGGATGAACGTCCAATGGATGGGGGTATGCAATACTTTATTACGAAATCCGGCCTAACAAGGCAACAGAGCGAGGGTAGCCAAGCTCGGTCAAAGGCGACAGACTCAAGATCTGTTCTCGCAGGAGTCCCCCGGTTCAAATCCGGGCCCTCGCACATTTTAATTCATAGATTTGGATTAATGCGCAAGCTTCTTGGGAAAAGGATCATAGTTGAGAATAGATGGGACACTCTTGCATGATGTTCAGCGTTCCAACGCATCGGTTCTTCGCTCAGTTCTATTTGCCGACAAGAGCTCGGTCAAGCCCGCACAAGCAAACAATACTGGACCGACGAGCCAACCAGCTCCGACCATCAGTGCAGCGAACCCGATCAAAACTAGAAGAGCGATGCTGAGAACCTTCCTTGCAGTGGATCTCGGTTGCATCAAGCCGAAGACCATACGAAATGCAAGGATGCCGAGGACGAGTCCAATGACTTGTAGCATAAGCTCTATGTAGTCTGCCGTCTCCAGCGAGAACCTGGTGTAGTAGAAGAGCAGCGCCATTTGGTTGACGGTGCTGCCCACCATCAACATCGCGCCAACTGCTCCGAGATAGAACCCGGTTCTGGTGACGCTCGGCTTGGACTCGAGCATCTCTGGTCGGCGATTCTTGAGATAGTACCAAGTTCCCGTGACTCCAATGACGACGACCAAGAAGGTGGGAACCATAAGCAACAGAACGGATTGTCCCCAGAATGCGTGCCACTTCACCCAGTCTATTGGAATAGACATATAGTCAAGCAGAGTGAACCTCTCTACTGTGCCTGGAGCCAGAATGTACTTGCCGAATCCCGAGGTGGCATCGTGCGGCCACCCCTGAGGAACAGCAACAGCAAGGTAGTAGATCCCCGTAGAGGGGAGTGTAACCTCCCCGCTCTGGCGAACCCACAGGTTTGTCTGGGTGAAAGGTTCGAACACTCTGACGTTCTCAGTGCCATTGTAGAGATAGATAGTCGCCCCGTCTCCAGATGATAGTGTGATGCTGAATTCATCGATTATTCTTGATGTATTGCTGTCGGGAGAATGGAGGCCCGGGCCAATGAGGAGGATCACTGGCGCGAAATCCTGAAGGCTTGATGTCGCTGGGACGTCCAGTTCGAAGGAAAGGTCTTGCCCCGCGTACACTGAGAATGCGTAGAACTGGATTCGATTGGTGGAAGATGGAAACTCCGCGGTTATGCCATACGATGTGTTTGCATCTGGAATCTTCAGAGCAGTGCTCATCGTGGATCCGCCCGGAGAGTACATAGGCAGATGAGCAGAGCTCGTACCAGAAATAGCGGTCATTCCCAGAACGGCGATTGCTAGCATTGCCCAACAGGTCGCTATGCGTCTGCCCTTCATTCTGTTTCAACTCCCAGGCTCCTTGAGGATCAATCACCTATCCTCAGATATTCATTGCGTCGTTCCAAGGACGGGGTCACTAGAGTTGCGAATTCTCTGCAATCATCAGGCTATCCTGCAAAGGACCAGAGGGTAAGAAAGGCGGAAGAAACGGGATTCTTGCCAGCAAAGAATGATCCAGCTCTCCGAGCAGACTCACACTCTTACCGCCTTCTCTTTGGATTTGCCCTGTGATGTCCAAAACAAGACACGAACTGTCCTTAACCATCAATCGCAGGGATAATCTCCTGACTTCGTGAATCTTCGAGAAACTGATGGAAAGACCTAAGGAGATGGAATGGAATTGGCCCAAGCGGGTGGTCAACATTCTGCCGTCGTACCTGGACGTGCTCAAGATTCCAGTGATATCTCCGTTCTACGAGGTCTTCGACGTTACTCGAGATGGGAAGACCTTGCTCTATTCCTCGAACCGGACGGGGAATCTCGAAATCTATTGCCAGCATACGAAGCCTTGCTCGAAGCCAGTTCAACTGACCAAAGGCGAAGATCCCGTAGATCTCGGACTTTTCTCTCCGAACGGACGCGAGTTCGTCTTCCCTAAAGACCGTGATGGAAACGAGACATTTGACATGTATCTGCTGCCAACAGAGGGTGGAAGGCCAAGGAGGATCACCAAGACCCCATACAGGATGTGGGGGCTCTTCGATTGGAGTCCGAACGCAAAGGAAGTCACTCGTGCGATCACCAAGAAGGAATCCTGCGGTCTGGAGACTATCGACACGGCAACCGGCGAGTGTTTCATGCTGAAGGAGGCGACGCCTCCGATCGGAACTGTGACCTATTCTCATGACGGCAAATACATTGCGTGCGATGCGACGGCCAGTCCCAAGAGTGAAGAGATCATGGTCTTCAGGAGGGGCAATCCATCGGATATGACCACCTACAGTGTAAAGAAAGACTCTAGAGACAACTTTCCGTCCTTCTCCCCTGACGACAAGAGGCTCGCCTTTGAGAGCGATGCAAAGGGAGTACGCCAGGTTGTCATCCAGGATCTTCGGAGCCAGTCACGGCAGTTCTTGGATTTGGAGGTTGGTGAAGAGGTTCTTGGATGGCCGGTGTGGGGACCTAAAGCGGATAGAGTGTTCTACATCGTCAGCAAGCACAGCCGCAGCGTCGTCCGTGAGCATAGACTGACCCAGAAGAAGGGCAAGAATCTCCCGTTTCCCGAGGGCACAATCACATGCATGAAGGTGACTTCAGACGGATCAGTAGCCGCGCTCCACTCGTCGCTGACTTCCCCACCGGCAATCTATTGGCTAAGAAGTGGCGCAAAGTCTGCAGTAGCTTTGACCTCGCAGAAGTATGGTATCGACCTGACCAAGCTAGCCACTCCAAGGTCCGTTTGGTACAAATCCTTTGATGGACGCGATATTCACGCATGGTACGTGCCTTCGGCGTCAAAGGCAGGGCCGAGTCCCGCAATAGTCTGGGTGCACGGGGGTCCGAACTGGCAGGTTTTTGATGATTGGATATCTGCGGATTCCTTGCACGCTTTTTCGTTGAGCGGGTTCGCAGTCATCGCCCCGAATGTCAGAGGCTCGACCGGCTACGGAGCCGAGTTCAGGAGGCTGAATGTTGGAGACCTTGGTGGAGGTGACCTGGAGGATGAAGTGTATGCCGCCGAATGGCTTCGCAGACAGAAAGACATTCAAGCTACGAAGATAGCGATTGGCGGCTTCTCCTACGGCGGATACATGACCCTGATGGCTCTGACGACGAAGCCGAAAGTCTTTGCCGCTGGCGTCGCAGGTGTTCCAATAACGGACTGGTTGGAGATGAACGAATTGGCAGATGCCACATTCAAGTCGTTTATCGAAGAGCAGTTTGGAGGGTCGGTCTCCAAGAAAAGAGAGTTGCTTCGAAGCAGGTCCCCGATTACTCACATATCGAAGATCACGGCTCCGGTCTTAATCAAGGGTGGAAAGACAGATGCAAGATGTCCAATACAGCCTGTACTGAGGTTCGTCAAGAAACTGGAAGATATGAATCACCCTCACGAGTTCATCCTTGAGGACAAGGCAGGGCACATCTCCTCCAGATGCGATTGGAGAGAGAATGCTCGTCAAATCAAGAGTATTGTCGGCTTCCTCAAGAAGAACATGACATGACCTAATCCTGAGCCTCAGAAAAGACCGGGAGGAAAGGCGACGGTACGAGCGGAATACTTCGCACATTTCATGCCGGCAGTTATTGCTGGGACCTTTAATTGCCAGTAGATTCGATGTCAATAATCGATCGTCGATTTCTCCCTCGCACTTATGAATTCTATAGGTGGAGGGTTTAAATGCCGGCAAATTCCGGGCAAATATCCGGGCCCTCGCACATTTTAATCTAAGAATTCAGATTAATATCCGGGTTGGCTATGTGGCATGCGTGGTCTGCTTCAGGTTCGTGGCAAACGCTTCCGCATGCATGAGGTCATCCGCATTCGGCCTGCCCTTGTTCATGCCCCCAAAATGCCCAAGGAAACTATTCGTATTGAAACCCTTGCAGCTGAATTCGTCAACGATCACGTAACCTTTCGACTTCAGCTTCTCCCTGAGTGTGGAGTGGTCTTTGGCGACTTGGTCATCACCTATGTGACTACTAGTTGAGAAAATGAATGCCAGCTTGTTGGTGACTTGCGGTAGTCTATCGGCAAGGTCGAGAATATCAGTATGGTGCTTTGCATCGTAGATGCCTGAGCCAAAGCCGATGAGATCATACTCTTGAAGCTCTTCAGGATGTATCTGGTTGGGCGTCCTTGTCTGCGCCTCAAGGACCCGGGCAAACACGCTCGCAATCTTCTCGGTGTTTCCGTGATGATACGAAGCAACAATCAAGAGCGATCTCATCGCCGCTTTCTCCTCCTACTGTCCTCTTTGCGTTATCCACTTCTTTGTTGTGATAGAATCGATGGCTATTCCTTGTGATAAGCCTTCAGCTCCGACAATGTGGGAATTCCAGCTAAAGAAAAGACCACAAGGGCGGAAATGCACCGAAAGATTCTTAACCCATTCATAGCGATTGCAAAACGGCAACCGCAGTTGTGATTCCGCGGGCGCTATTCGGAATTTGGGGGGATTTGCAGTGCAAGGAAGACTGGAGGAGGCAGCTGAGGAGCCAAACGCTGATCGCTCGCTCGCTGCATCGAATTCTGCAGGCGTTGATAGACTCGAGAATTCCATCAGGATCCGCAGATCAGGGTCACGACGTTCCGGATCCCCCGCTCAAAAGCACGTTGCCGTCGTGTTGGCCGTCGTCATGATCATCTCCGCCCTGGGTGTGTTTGTCGTCCAGCGCGCGCCCAACGAGCCCATGAAAGTAAGGACATCCGGCACGCCACACGCCAACATCCTCATAGATGGGAACAGCAACTTCACGAGCTCCAACGGAGTTGTATCGGGAAGCGGGACTGCCACAGACCCTTACATAATCGAAGGGTTGGACATCGATTCCTCTCTTGGGATAGGAATAGACGTCCGGAACACGGACGCCTATTTCGTCATACGCGACGTGAACATCAACTCAACGACCGCCGGCTATTCGGGCATCCACTTCGACTGTGTGGCAAACGGCCGGATTGAGCAGGCAAGGTTTGCAGGTAATCGCCAGAGCGTCCTCATAGAGCACAGTGAGAACAGCGTCGTTAATGGATGCAACGTGTCCTCGAGCGGTGACGCCGGAATCCGTACAAGCTTCTGCGGGAACACGTCCCTGACGAACAATCGTGTCTCGCCCTTCGGATACTCCAACGGGATGAGCATCGAGAATTGTGTGAATTCCACAATCATCGGGAATGATCTCGGGGGCGTGTATGGCGGCATCTGGCTGTATTCCTCGGCGAATACAACGGTCGCGGGGAACGATCTATCGCATGCCTACATTGGCGTATCTTGCGGGAGCTGCAGGAACGCCACTGTTCTGGACAACAACTTTTCTTGGTGCTGGGGTTCTGCAATCTCTCTCTCATCTTGTGGTGGATTCAACATCACCGGAAACAATGCCTCGAATTGTGCGGGCGGCATTAGCTGTTCGTACTCGAGCGACCTCATTGTTGCCTCCAACGATGTCTCAAGTTCGGGCAGCGGCATCTACCTCAGCTATTCAGACGGTGCGCTTGTCGTCGACAATGACATGAGGGAGGATGCGGCTGGTGTTGGCCTGTCCTACTCCAAGGACGTCAAAGTGAACAGGAATGTCTTCACCTCTGGTGGTATCTACCTGGAAGGAGACTCGGTCGACTACTATGCCACTCACACTATAACGACGGACAACCTGATTGGCGGAAAGCCAATCTATTACTACAAGGACGGGACAGACCTGGCTTTCCATCAAGATGTCGTCGGTGAACTGATCGTAGCGAACTACACGAATGTGCAGGTCGCGAACCTGGCAATTGACGGCACGCAGATCGGCATCGAAATGGCCTTCGTCAGCGACTGTATCATGAAGAATGTCACGATTGCACATGAGCATAATCACGCTCTGCTCCTCTGCTACTGCGAGGACGTGAATATCACTGACAGCGACATCTCATACAACACGAACTACTACGACAACCCGATATTTCTCGACCACTGCTCACGAATCGATGTCACTGAGTGTTCAGCCAGAGGAAACGTTGGAAACACTCTGGTGTCCGCCCATTCCGCGAACGTCAGGGTCCTGAGCAGCAACTTCTCCGACAATACAAACGGGGCAATCTCGATGGACTCTGCCACTAACATCACTATAGTGGGCAACCACATCAACAATGGAGGCGGTGGCATCGCCCTGGCAAACAGCGCGAACATACTCATCGCGGACAACACCGCCAGGAATGCAGGGAGCTTCAGTCTCTCCTGGTGCACGAACGCCACCATCGCACGCAATGATCTCGCCCAGATGTCGATTTCAATCAGCATCTATGGCTGCTCGGTGGTAGACATCCTGCAGAATAGTGTGTCCTCAGCTTGGCAAGTGGGAATCTCAGTAGCCTATTTCTGTTCAAAGGTGAACGTCGTAGGCAATAATGCCTCCGATGAACCGACGGGCATCAACTTCTATTGGGCCTCCAGCTGCACAATCGCGAACAACGTCCTCTTGAACGACCAACATGGTCTCACGCTCGAGGGCACCGTGGGGATGACGATTGTCAACAACACCTTCGAGTCGGATGGCATCTCGATCTCAGGATTGGCATACATGGGCTACGGATCCGTGGAAGAATTCAATACGCACACGATCGCTACCAGCAACCTGGTCAACGGAAAGCCGGTCTACTACTTCAGGAACGAGAGCCATGTCGATGTCACGGGAATTCCTGTTGGGCAGCTCATAGTCGCGAACTGCACACATGTTCTTGCTGCGGACCTGTCAGTCGGTGATACAGATGTCGCTGTCGAGATGGCGTATGCGAGCGACGTGAGCATTGAGAATGTAACCGGGACGCGCGTGCGCCAGGGAATGATGTTCTATGACTGTGCGGATGTCGCAATCCGTGGGGCCAATGTTTCCTGGACGGACATGTATGGCGTCCTAGCCAATTACTGCGAGAACTTCACCCTCGACAACAGTAGCCTGGCGCATGGCTCGAACTACAACATAATCGTTTCCGGAGGCTCGAATCTAACGATTTCGCGAAACACCATCACGAACAACGGCGGCTCGTCCCGCTCAGCAGTCCAGATCTCCACGGTTGCTGGATGGACAAACATCATTGGCAACACGATTTCCGACTGCTCCAACATCCTTATTGAAGCGGTCTCCTGTGCCAACGTAACAGTCTCCATGAACAATGCGTCTGGAAGCTCCAACGGCGACGGGATCTGCACTAATGGCTGCACGAATGTCCTCATATCGGGCAACATCGCGGTCCGGAACAGGGCCGCGAACATCCATGTGTCAAATTGCCAGCACGCGGTGGTTTCCGGGAACAACGCCTCCGGCACATCCATCAGCAACTACGGGATAGTCGTCGATTGGACCGGCTTCGACGTGAAGGTCACGAAGAATGTGGCCATGGACCTTCAGATAACGGGCGTCGTGTTCAGCGGAATCACGATCTCGAACATCACCAACAACGTGGTCTCGAGCAAAGGCGATGCTATTCAGGTCATCTCGTGCACGGGGTTCAACGTGAGGGCGAACATCGTCACCGCCCCTAACGGAAACGGCATATTCGCTAGCTCGTGCAACGGATTCAACATCGTCAGGAATAACGTCTCATCATGCTGCTACAGGGGGATATATGTCACGAGCTCGGTGAACGGCGCCATCAAGGCGAACGATCTGTGGAACAACACATGCGCCATATACATCGCGAGCTCGACGTCGATCAGGGTCTTCCACAACAATCTCCTGGGCAACGTTCTTCGGGGCTACGACGATTCAGGCTCGCAGAACCAGTGGGATGATGACTACCCCAATGGCGGGAACTACTGGAGCAACTACTCTGGCTCGGATGCGTTCAGCGGCCCCGGCCAGGACATCTCCGGGAGCGATGGCATAGGCGACACGACTATGGTGATCGACTCCGACAGCGTCGACAGATATCCGCTTATGGCCCCATGGCCAGTGGCGACCGGGCCCGTGACGACCCACGACTACACCGACTACTGGCACACCTCGAACTTTACGATCATCCTGACGGCAGCAGCTCCGGAAAGCCAGGTTCTGGACACGTACTACATCATCAACGGCGGGCCGATGAAGACGGTGAAGCTCGACGGCCTGCCGGTGATCACGACCGAGGGCTCGAACAACACGCTGGAATTCTGGAGCGAAGACATCGACGGCATCGTCGAGGATCACAGCCTCCTCACAGGCATCAAGCTCGACAGAACGCCCCCGACCGGCTCAATCGTTGTCAACAGCGCGGCGGAGTACACCAACTCCTCGTCTGTCACGCTGGACCTGAAGGCCAGCGACGCGGTCTCGGGTATGGGGCAGATGCGGCTCAACGACGGTTCCTCGGGCTGGAGCACGTGGGAGAACTTCTCGGCAACAAAGGCGTGGACGCTCACGGGCGGCGGCCTGAAGGTGGTTCAGGTTCAGTTCAGCGACGTCGCGGGCAATACAGCCATCTATTCTGATTCCATAATGCTCGACCGGGTCGCGCCCACAGCGTCGATTGTGATCAACTCGGGGGCGGCCTATACGAACACGACTTCGGTTGCGCTCTCGCTCACCGCTAGCGATGCGACATCCGATGTGGACAAGGTGCGGTATAGCAACGACGGCGTGTCCTGGTCCTCATGGGAGCCCGCCGTGAGCTCGAAGCCCTGGATCCTGTTGTCAGGGAATGGGATGAAGACAGTCTATTATCAGGTCGTGGACAGAGCTGGCAACTCAGTGATTGTCACGGACACGATCCTGCTTGACACCGCCTCGGCCACATTCTACCTCAATCTATCCGAAGGCTGGAACTTGGTGGCCGTACCTGTGGTTGCGTCAGGGCATAGAGCGAGCACGCTCGGCCTTGATACTGGCGACGTGGTGTGTGGTTGGAACTCAGCTACGGGAGCCTACAGAATGTACATAGTCGGAATCTCACCGTCGGTGATGGACTTCTCGATTGTCCCCAGCACGGGGTATTGGATCTATGTGCAAAGCGGGACAGAAACACTCACGCTCGAAGGAGTCCTGCCGAGCACTCCGCAGACTAGGACCGTAGCCGTCCCAGCCGGCGGGGGTTGGGCGCTAATAGGCTTTAACTCGCTCGACACGGCCAAGCACGCGAGCGACATCCCCGCGATGTATAGTGTCGCAGGGGGCGTCAAGATGGTGGTATCCTGGGATTCAGCAACAAAGGCCTACAGAAGCTGGATCAGCACAATTCCGACGATGAACAATTTCTTGCTGGTTCCGGGACAGGGATACTGGATCTATTGCAGCGCGAGCGGAGTGCTGACCTACAACCCGTGAAGTGGAGGTCGTTTTCGAACCCCTTTCGGTCCTTCGTAGGTCCCACTATGTCTCCGAGAAGACCTTGGGGGAGGAAGGGCGTCTAGAATCATGGTCTATTTTTCGGATCGCAACAAGAGAATTGCCTACAGGCGCTCGTGAACAGTTCCTGAATTGACCCTCGATGGTAAACAACAGGGTTATTGTATTCGTAATTCGATTTGCCTTCGTCCTGCAATTCGCAGGACGCGAAGGGGGGAAGACTCATGATTGGTAGAAGAATCTTAGCAGCACTCATAGTCTTCGTCTTTGTAGTCGTGGCTTTTAGCGGGTCCTTCGTGGTTGCGAAGCCTGCTCCACAACTCAACATCGACCAGAACTATGAGAAGTATGTTGAAGAGAAGCTGGTAGGTCTAGGAACATGGCCGGGCTACGGATTCCGCGCGGCTGGAAGCTCCTCAGAAAACGCGGGCGCGGCCTTCATCAAGCAGGAGATGGTCAAGATCGGGCTATCGAATGTCCGGATGGAAAGGGTGCCTGTTGATGCCTGGGAGTTCAAGGGCGCGAGCTTGACTGTCAGCGGTGCAAGTGGCACCTACAAGTTCTTGGCATCCTCGATGGGTGGCGTACCAGGGACTCCTCCGGCAGGCCTGACCGGGGAGATCGTGTATGTGGGCCAGGGAACGCCTGGGGAATACCCTGCAACCGGCGTGCAGGGGAAGCTCTTGCTGTGTGACTGGAATGCCGACAACTTCTGGGTCAACCTGATTGGGAAACAGGCTACCATTGATGGTGCCAAAGGCGTCATCATCAGCACGATGAACTATCCGGTGTATTACGAGTGGCCGAGCTCTCTCGGGAGTTTCGATGCTACTTATGATGACTCTCTAGTTCCTTTGATCGTCATATCGAGGAATGACGGCTTCAGCCTCATGGGCATGATGGCTAATGGCCCCGTCATCGGCACGATGGTTTCGAATGTCAAGTTGACCCTTGCGGAGGACGGAGGCTCTGGGTACAACGTCGTGGGCGTATATCCGGGAAGGAATCATCAGAATCCTATCCTGATCCTGGGACACCATGATGCGTGGTTCTTCGGGGCCTCAGACGACACTTCTGCAATACCTGGCTTGCTGGCCTGGGCCAAGGCCTTGAAGAAGATGGGCTTCGTGCCTGAGCACGACCTCTACTTCATAGCGACGACGGGCGAGGAATACGGCAACACCGATGCCTACTATGAATGGCTGGTCGGATCATGGTACATGATTACGCAGGCGCATCCCGACTGGGCGATGGAGGCTGTAGCCTTCCTGAACATCGAAGGCATCGGAGGTCGTTGGTTCGACGGCTCGACCGGTCCGTTCACAGCCAGGGCGAACTATCAGCTGGCACCTCTGGCAAGGGCGGTCTTTGGCGCGAACCCAGCACTGCTTCCGAACGGATGGGAAGTGACTACCGAGCTCAGCTCATGGCAGGACGGATGGCCCCTGACAGCCGCTGGCATCCCCGGGATAACATTCTCGGACACGATTCCAGGATATGACGCCATCTACCACACCAACATGGACAACCTTGGCCTGATACACTACGATGACATGGCCATGCAGGTGAAGGTCATGCACAAGTTCTTGGAGGCAATTGACAGCGCGAAGATACTTCCGTTCATGTTCATGGAGCGCGCCGTCGATCTCACCAAGAGCTACAACGCAAATGACTTCGCCTACGTTGGCGTAGATGCAAGCGGGCTGGGTCCAGCGATATCCGAGTTCAAGTCGCTCGCACGGAAGTATGATGCGGCAGCGTCAAAGTTGACTGCGGGGGATGCAGATGCTGCAAACGCCTTGCTGACCGAGGCCAGTCAGCTGATCAACAGGGAGTGGACTGCCCTGAGCTGTTGGGACAGCGTCATATATCCGACTCAGCAGGTCGAGTGGGATGCGATATGGTTGACGAACGCACTCGGATATCTGAAGGACGGCAATCTGCATGATGCTTGTGACGAGCTCTGGAATGTGGGGCTAACGTGGAATGCCTTCTTTGACAAGGAAGTCTTCGAGTGGGAGAACGACAGGCATGCTCCAGATGCTCCGCATCTGAACTGGGGCGCTCAGGGCCATCTCGCTCCGTACGTTGACATCTACGACGCCTACGTGTCTCTCAGGCAGAAGGAGGAAGTGCAGTCGCCCGATATCTCCTGGGAGAAGGCGGCGCTGGAGACTGTACTCGCGTCTGAGAAGACTGTGTTGCAGGATCGGATCGACGTCGAGACGCTGCAGATCATGCAAGTCAATTCCGTGCTAGCACAGCTGATTCAGCTCGCGACGACCTAGGAAATCCTTTTCACAACCCTTTTTCTTTTTCTCTTTGTCATCTAGCAATGGCAATTCCACTCGTTATGGGAGTGTCGAGAACCTCAATTCCATTCAATGGACGATGTCCAAACAACATGCAGCAGTCCGGGATTCGGGTTCCTTCAGAGAGCGGGGTCTATTGCTCAAGGCGTCTCTTCATGTCCTTCTCGGAAACCAACGAGCCAGTTATCGACAGTGCTCCGTGGCGACACACTGGACGCTGAGGGACATGTCTCCAGAACAGGACATGGCACACATCCTCGGAGGAAAGCGATAGAACGGCAACCGTGTACGAGTGCTGGACTTTTGGTTTCCCCTTCGCTCGGTTCTCTCTTGTGTGGAGTGTCAGCGAGCGTCAGCTCGAAGGATTCTTCTATCCAGAATGTCGATTTGAGAACGTTCAATGTTCGATCCAGTCGAATTGGCCAAATCCACAGCAAGAGTCGTGTGCAGGGGCGACATGCGCTCTTACTATCGGTTCAGGCCAGCCAGGTTCTACGGAGGCATCGCGACGGCAGACTGCGTTGGCTGCTGTCTTCAGTGCGTCTTCTGCTGGTCCTGGAAGGAGGTCGCCAACCCCGAGAGATACGGCAGGATGTGCTCTCCCGACGAAGTAGCCTCAAATCTTGTTGCTATGGCGAGGCGTAAAGGCTTCCGCCAAATCAGGATAAGCGGGAACGAACCCACTATTGCCAAGGATCATCTGTTGAGAGTACTGGAGCTCATCCCAAGAGAGTACGTATTCATCCTGGAAACCAACGGTATACTCATAGGCTGCGACGAGACATATGCAGGGGACTTGTCGAAGTTCCCAAACTTGCGAGTGAGAGTGAGCTTGAAGGGAGCCTGCGAGGAGGAGTTCTCGAAGCTCACGGGGGCGAGGTCTGAGGGTTTCGGGCTGCAGCTACGGGCACTGGAGAACCTTGTGAATCACGGCGTCAGGGCACATCCGGCATGCATGGTGAGCTTCAGCTCTGATGAGGCCATCGGCAAGCTGAGGCAGAGGCTCAGAGGAATAGGGTTCGAGGATTTCGAGATCGAGGAGCTGGTACTATATCCAGCAGTCGAGGAGAGACTGAAGAGGCTCGGCATCGAGTATGGAGTGTCACACGAGCCGAGCTGCATACCGAGAGAGCAGATCTAAGGCAGGGTTGGAGACGAGTGTTCCCTCCCTCGGAAAAGACCCAGGGGAGGAAAGCTGACGACACGAGCGAGCTGCCCTCGCACATTTTAATCTTGAATGTGAATTAATATCCAAACTCTTTCCTGAAGAAAGGCACCTGCGGGGGAAAGGCGATGCGGACTCTAGAAGAGGTGGGTGTGGTAGAACTCTCTTGATCCGCTAGGGTGAACAATGTGGACAGAAAGGAGTCCTGACGCATCCTCCCAATTCACAAGAAACGAAGGAGAGACGAAGAAGAGGTTTGGAATCCGCATCTACGAACCGTAGTATGTCATCAGACAGTCGACCCACGAGGTCTCAGCGACGAGGTCCAGCCCTATGTCATGGTACACGAACTGCTGGCAATAGTAGTAGCCCATCGAGTTGTACTGCGCCAAAGACGGCGGGAACCAGAAGCTTAGACCGGTCACAGTGTCATGATACCTCTTGCTGTGGTCCTCGGCAATTACCGCAACGTCGTACGCAATCTCGAACTCGTCAATAGCTGCGGCTAGCTCCGGGTGCCCAGAAATCTCTCTCAGGCCCTTCACGAATGTGCCAATATCGGGGGTCCACTCCCAGCCTGCCATGTTTGCCCACTGGCCAATGAGCGAGTATCCCCTCGCGTCCTCGATTGTCTTCATGTGATCCTGGATTATCGGCTGGAGCACTGTGCAGAGCCGCCCGAAGGCGTCTCCCAAGGCATCCAACCTCGAGGTGTCCACTGCGCATGCCGGCGCGAAGTCCTGGTTATACCTGAACATGTGCGAGTAGTCCCACTTCGAGCTGTAGTATTCGGCATAGTCGTATACGATGTCAACAGCGAGTTCCGCCGGGGACATGTCTGGGTTCGCGACGAGATCCGGGATGAACAGCTCATACGGGAGCCCGTCGTACGAAACCGTCGTCTGCGAGCCGACGATGTATGGCACCACGTCCCTGAGCTCATAAACGACCTCAAGGAGCATCATGTTGCACGCGTCGAACGCGAGCACATCAACACCGTTGCCCATATCAGCCTTGGCAGACTCCAGTGCAGAGCGAACACCATCTATTGGCATGAGCAGATCGCCATTGGTCTCATCCTGACAGATGCCTCTCCAGCTGTACCCGTGATCCTGAAGCACGAGCAGGGTCTTCTCCGCCGGGAACTCGGTCATGCCATACTCCACGAACATCTCAAGGACTGCCGGATCCGATGTGTTCAGTTCGTCCCACGTATCGACCAGGTGCCTCTGGCCGTCAACAATTTCCCAAATCCATGTGCCATCCGCAGATAGCAGGTCCACGAGCGCGACGATGTTCACATCAGCGTTGCTTGGAAGCGATTCCTCCCAGGTGCTCAAAGCGAACTCCGTGCAAATCTCAAGGCTGTTGTCCGTATCCCAATACATCAGCAGCGTCCAGTCCTTTTGGACATCCCCATGGTTGTTCTGTCCGCCCACGACGCTCACCGGGAGCGCCATGAGGGCGGCTACGAAGAGACACAATGCCAGGCCAGCTTTGCCAATCCTCACTTCATCCTCCCCCAAGGTTTCTCTGACCGGTATCTGAGGAGACAACCATAAGCGTTTGCTGCCCTTCTCGAATCGATGGGGTCTCTTCTTCGGGAAAGGGGCCAGGCATGTGTATTCCTGATGTGGATCAGGGCAATCCGTGCAGGGAGAGATGGACTTGTGAGTCAATCCTTGCCAGCAAGGACACTCAATGTACAAATCAAGCCAGTGGTATCACTGCCGATAACCGCTGCACAGCTGGCTTATAGTGTCTTGCTCTCTGCAATACGTATGGAAGGTGCTTGGTGGCGGGTCGGTTGCCACAAGCGAATCGGTATTCGACTACTCTCTCCCCTTCCGCGGGTGGCCTGAATCCGTTCCTTCTCGCTTCCGGCACCTTCTCCTCGGTCTGTCGAGTCCCAATGGAAACACAACAGAGGAAGGCCGAGCCCATGAAAGCTAGAAGATTGAAAGTCTTGAAGATCAAGAGGAAGTTCAAGAGACTCTGTGCCCCAATGAAGATGCCCTTTGAGGAGATGATGGACATAGCGTCCAAGCGGCACAGTAGATGAAGTGGCAGCATCATCGGAGTTGGATGGATTCTCTTCTGGACAAGTCGGCGCCCTTGGAAAGGACCATAGAGGGTGCTGCGCCCCTCAACGGTTCCCGAAGGTGCTGATCAATGCGCTTTGTACCTTCTCTACCGTACCCCGGACATCGGCGGTGACGTTAGTGGCCAGCACCGGCCTGCCTTCGAGATCCACTCGGCAACCCAGTTCTGTCGGGGTCACCCTGCAGTCCACTATTTCGCCATAGCTGAAAAACCCGACCTTGCTCTTGAGGGAGACCGACATCGTAGTCGGATCCATCGATTTCACTTTCATGCTCATACGCGCGCCTGTCGCCAAGAAATCGTAGACCTCCTTCGCGGACGCCTTGCACTGAACCACCGTCTGGAATTTTGCGGCCATCACACCACTGCCTTGCAGGAATAGTTTGAGACGTATATCAGGCCGGCGGTTCTAATGCTCCATGCTTCACGCTGGAGAGATCTGCTCACGAATCGCAACAGCCTTCTCTTTGAGCCTTCTCAAGAAGCTCTCGACATTCAGCTCTTCAGGAATGACGATGCCCTTCTTCGTCACCTCGCCATCTATCAACATGTCCGTCGCAACCGCCCCTCCGGTCCCCACGAGATACGCTCCCGCGTTGGTTCCGCAGAGCGCGAAAGCGTCTTTGTGTGACATCATCGTCCACAGCTTGACCTTCGTCTTCTGGCCGTTCTTCTCTCCCAGGATTTCGACCACGAAGCAGGTGTCTCCCTTGATCTTCGCAGAGAAGCTCTCCGGCCTCGGAAGGAGCGCTGCAACGACGTGCAGAGGAACGATCTTGGTTCCCCTGACATCGACAGGCTCCTTGCTCAATAATCCCCATTTTCTGAATGTCGTGGCAGCCCCTGCGAAGCCGTCGTCGATGGAGATGTTGAAAGAGGCGTGCTTCAAGGTCTTGATCCCGAGGGGCATGAAGTAGGTCTCATCGTGATTCGTCTTGTACACGGGCAGGCGGCCGACAGGGTCTGGGAACTCATATACTGCCCTGCCACTCAGGGGCGGAATGAACTCGATCTTGCCGTTCCTGAATACCGCAGCAGGAACGCTGGTCTCGTCCAGCAGATCCACGGGGGACCAGGACGAGAAGAACTCGAGTCCATCGACCGTCGCGGTGTCCCCGTCATAGATGTGCGCCTCGTCCGCGCGGTCAAGCTTGCCCGCGCCGTGCATTGCCAGTATGTCGGAGATTCCAGGTTCCTCGCCCATTCCCACTAGAGCGGATATCCCGGCCGACCTGCAGATCTCGGAATATCGGTCGAAATCCGGTCCCGTGCTGTCGAAGGGCATTCCGAAATCCACGTAGTCGACTCCAGTCCTCGCTGCGACCTCCATGGCCAGCCTATTGAGCCGCCAGGGCATAGTCGCCACGACAATGTCCTTCCCTCTCAGCAGCTTCGTGAGTTCGTTCTCTTTCGTCCCGTCGATCTTTCTCACGCTGACCTTGTCGTTCTTCAGGCGGTCCGCGAGGGCCTGTGCCCCCTCCAGTCGGGCGTCGGCCAGCTCTAGAGTATCGATCTTCCGGTTCCCCGCCAGGTGTTCAGCGCAGACAAGTCCGCAGATGCCGCACCCTAGCTGTACGACTTTCATGTTTTCGGGCCATCCAGAGGCGCCCAAATCGGATTAGCTTTGCTGTTGTCCGCCCTCGATGTACCCAGTTGTACAATGGGGAACGTCGGGAGTATCTGGCTCCCTCCTGAAAGCCTTATATCGGGACTCCCCGTATCTACGCCGACCAGATGTTTTTGTCTGGATTTGAAGAAGATAGGTGTTAGGGAATCATGACCAAGGAGATACGTGCAGCCATTTTGGGATGCGGTGGGGTGGGCCAGTGTGTCGCGCAGGATCTGGTGAAGAGCAAGCTGGTTTCGCATCTCGTCCTCGCGGACGTGAATCTGAAGGGGCCTGAGGCGGTCAGGAAGAGGACCAAGAGCGACAAGATCGAGGTCGCGAAGGCGGACGGGTCCAATCCTGACGAGGTCGCGGGCTTGGCCAAGAATGTCGACATCATGGTGAACGGCACGATCCCCGCTCTCAATCTCAAGATAATGGAAGGCTGCCTCAAGGCGGGCGTGAACTACATCGACATGGCGACGGGCGACCGAGAGTTCGGCCACCCGATGTTCGAGGACCAAGAGGCATATGACAAGAAGTTCAAGGATGCCGGCACATTCGCCCTGTGCTCCATGGGCATTGATCCGGGAACCTCGGACCTGTTCGCCAAACGAGCGGCGGACAGGATGGAGTCCGTGGACTATGTTCGTGTGCGCGACGCGGACAACAGCAAGCTCGAGGGGTACGAGTTCGCCACATACTTCTCACCCGACGCGATGATCGAGGAGTGCATCAGGGATCCGCTGTACTATGAGAACGGGCGGTACAAGAGAGTCCCTCCCCTCAGTACCAGCGAGGTGTACTCGTTCCCCGACCCCATCGGACCCATGAAGGTCTACATGACTGACCACGAGGAGAGCGAGCTCGTGCCGAGATTCATCGGCAAGAAGATCAAGCGCTGCGATTTCATGATCACGCTGGACGAGACCTTCGTCGAGTACGTCGAGTTCCTCAAGAAGCTCGGGTTGCTCTCGTTCAAGCCCGTCAAGATCCGCGGCATGGAGATGGCGCCAATCGAGGTCGTGATTGCCACCATGCCAAGACCGGACGATCTCGCGGGGAAGTTGAAGGGCACATGCTGCGTGCTGACTGAGGTCGCGGGGAAGATGAAAGGCGAGGAGACCGTCATCAAAACCTGGACCTACATGTCCCACGAGAAGGCCTACGAGCTCTCAGGAATACACGCCACTGCCTATCAGACTGCGATGCCCGTGGCCGTCGCGGTCGAGATGTTCGCCAGGGAGGAGATCGCGCTCAAAGGGGTCAAGCCGCCGGAGGCGGTGGATCCGGTCAAGTTCTGTTCGTATCTCCCCGAGAAGAACATCCCCGTGTTCGAAGAGATAACGAAGAGGATTGAGGAGTGAGTCGGGGTCAGAACGACCTCGCGGCGCCTGAGGGCTTTCGGCGAGCCTACTCGTTCGGCCCGGAGTGGAGGTCGAATTCTCGGTTGACCAGTTTGCACCCGCGGAAATCCGGGCTTCCGCTCACACACATCCTCGAGAAGTCGCCCTTGGAGAATCGGACGCACCCCCAGCATTGGGAGAAGAGTGCCTTGGCCTTCTTCTCTCTGATTCCGGTGCAGATATCGTACGCGACATCGCGTGGTATCGCTATCTCCAGCTTCTCACCTACTTGTGTCCGGAGGCCCGAGCCGGGTCCTCCTCTGCAAGCCTGTTCAGCGTCAGGGCGCAGGATGAGTGAGCTTCCCTCGCCTCTTGCAGGTCTTTCCTGGTGCGCACGAAGAGATCGTTGAGTGGGGAACGTCGGCCGTCGGATCTCCGCCCGGCTTTGCCGTCGTTCGACGCGCAGTTGAACCAGTAACATTCGTTGTCCCTGAACTCGGCTTTGACGTATCTGTCGAGTTCGCAGTTGGTCTTTTTCCTCAGGGTTGGAATCGCGTATGCCGGCCCTAACATCAGTCCTTCCTTTCCTCTGGCATTCGCGGCGGCGCCATCTCAGGGGTAGCTGCCGCAGCGCCCACCGAAGAGTGTAATGTGCGTATTACTTAATAAAACTATTGTTTTAATGAGGAAAGCATTTATATTCCTAGAAAACCATGTGTTTTCTTGGTGATAGGACGAAAGGACTGAAAGTACTGACGGACCCTGAATCATTCCAGTTGCTGGGCGATGAGACTCGGAGGCGGATAATCTACTTGCTGAGGGCCAAGGAGATGACGGTCAGCCAGATCGCGTCTGAACTCAACCTGACCCCTCAGGCGATCTACCATCACATCAGGAAGATGAAGGGGGCAGACATGGTGGAGGTGGCTCGTGAGGAGCGCATCGATCATTTCATCGAAACGTACTATCGGGCGACCGCAGAGGTCTTCCATTTCTCGCACGGCGAACAGAATAAGGCGGTGATGGCGGAAGAGCAGACCAAGCAGGCCCTCGACGCGCTTCCTAGGCTAGGATTCGACGTCCGTGCCAGCGACGAGATCGCCAAGAAGCTCGTCGCCCTCGAACAGAGAATGATGAACCTAACTCACAAGCAGGCGTACATGGACAAGGCAGGCGGGCTAGATGATGTCGACTTCTTTGCCAAGCAGGGGGCGGCCGAGTACGCGACGATGCTGGCAATGTCGGACAAGGAATTCGACGAATACTGTGCATCACATAAGGAGATGCGCAGCATTCTGAAATCCGGCATGTCCTCTGCGAAGGGTCGCGCCAAGAAACCCTAGCGGCAGCTCAAATGATTCACGCACACTCTCACCCTGTCGGGACAATCGTTATCTAACTTGAGCTATCTTGCGAACCAGGTGAGGGAAATGCCTTACATTAGGGTGGCCGGGGTATCGGATATCCCCGAAGGCAAGATGAGACAGGTCGATCTCAATGGGACGCCGGTCCTCATCGCCAAAGTGAACGGAACCTTCCACGCCATCGGCGGGCTGTGCACTCACCGCCAAGGGATCCTCGCCAACGGCACACTGAACGGCACCGTCGTGACCTGCCCTAGGCACGGGTCGCAGTTCGATGTCTCCACGGGGAAGAACCTGATGGGACCAAAGGTCATAGGCATGAGGCTGAAGACGGGTGACGAACCGGTCTTCGAAGTCAAGGTCGAAGGCGCGGATGTCATGGTGAGGTCGGACTGAGTTCAGGGAGAGTCGGAAGCTTGGCGGTAGACAGGATCATCACGCAAGAGGAGCTCCGGAAGCACGATGGGATCAGGGGGTCGGCTTGGGTGGCGCACGAAGGAGTCGTGTACGATGTCTCGAAGAGTTTCCAGTGGATTCGAGGCAAGCATCAGGACGCGCATCTTGCAGGTCTAGACCTCACCTCGGAACTCAAGGACGCTCCGCATGGCCCTGAGATGGTCACGAAGTTACCGAGAGTGGGAAGGCTCGGCTGAGACAATCCTGAGCCTCGGGGACGGAGTACATTCGAGGGATTAATGTACGGAAATGTACGTCATGTCAAGCGATGTTCCCGTCAAGAGTGGCCTCCCTCAAGGTCTCCGGCATCAGGAAGCTGTTCGAGGCCGCTCCTCCGGGGGCGATCAATCTCGGGCTGGGGGAGCCGGACATCCAGCCCCCAGTCGAGATGATCGACGCTCTGAAGAGCGCGCTTGACAAGGGGTTCAACAAGTACGGTCCGAGCGCAGGCATCATGGAGCTGAGGCTAGCCATAGCCGACAACCTTCGCAGGTACCGGAAAGACGTGTCATTCGAGAACGTGATTGTGACTGCGGGCGCGACGGAAGGCATGCGGATCGCCTGCGAGACGATCATCGGCGAGGGAGACGAGGCGCTCGTCCCCAATCCCGGATTCATCATCTATGGCCCTGATGTCAGGCTCGCGGGGGGTAGGCCGGTCGAATACTCCTTGAGGTTAGAGAACGGGTATCTTCCGGATCCTGAACAGATCCGCTCGCTGGTGACTCCTCGGACGAAAGCCATCGTCATGAATTCGCCTTCGAATCCGACGGGTTCGGTGTTCCCCCGGGATACGATGAAGGCCATCTGTGAGATCGCGGACGACAAGAGCCTCTACATTCTCTCCGACGAAGTCTACAATGACTATGTCTACGAGGGAGAACACTGGTCCCCAGCGAGGTTCCACGATGACACAATCGTCGTCAACTCGTTCTCCAAATCCCTCGCGGCCACAGGGTGGAGAATTGGCTATGTCGCCACTTCCAAGGAGATCGTGAAGCAGCTCGCCAAGGTTCAGTATTACACGCTCGCCTGCCCGCCGACCGCGACCCAGTACGCGGTCCTCGAAGGCATGAAGGTGCAGGAGCGCTTCATGCGCGATGTGTTGACCGAATTCAGGATGCGACGCGAGATAGCGATGAAGAGGCTGTCGGAAATCTCGAGCTTCCGCACTGCCCCGGTCTCCGGCGCGTTCTACTTGTTCCCGGAATATGATCATAGGATGCCGTCCGAGGACTTCGCGCAGCGCATCCTTGAGCGTGGAGTGATATGTGCGCCCGGCTCCGCATTCGGCAGCCTCGGTGAAGGGCATCTCAGATTCTCTTATGCCAATTCGCGAGAGAATATATCTCGGGGACTGGACATCGTGAAAGACGTCGCCGCCGAACTCTGACCACGTACCAGCAGATTTATATGGCGTGCCATATCTTAAGGAACGATGCCCGAAAAGGGCGTTGAGGGGACAGGGCCCGAACGATTGATGAGCCCGAAGGCCGCCGTGTCGATCATGAACGGCGTGTTCGGGGCGATCCTGAGCACGATGGCCCTTGTTTTCATCGCCCAAGAAATGGGACCGGACGTGATGGGCGTCCTCGGTTTCTCGATCGCTGGCATCGGCCTTCTCAGTTTCCTTTCCGACTTCGGAGTCGGCTCCGTCCACTCTATGCACATCCGCAGCGGGGAGGAGCCGGGGAAGTGCGTCGGGGCCTACGCGGCCATCAAGATAGTTCTCCTCCTGGTGTTCGCAGGAATCACGCTGACCCTTATCGAGCTGTGGAGGTTGGGATACATTGACGGCTCGATGGACCAGAGCGCAACGACTGTGAACTCGCTCCGGATCTTCTTGGTCTACTTCGTCCTTCTCGGCATCAGCCAGATAGCCACCCACACATTCGATGCCCTCGGCTCGGTATCGAAGGCTCAGGTTCCCGCATTGCTCGAGCAGGTCGTCAGGGCGTCCTTCATAGTGTATGTCGCGACCAACTACAGGTCGAGTCCGGATGGATCGGCCTTTCTCGCATTATCCTACGCTGCGGGGATCGTCGCCGCGACCATCCTTGCGGCCATATTCTTCGCGAGGGTGAAGATATCATGGCCCGACGGGGAAATTCTAAGAAAATACATCCATTCGCTCACGCCAGTCTTCTTCGTGTCGATGATCATCATCCTCGATCTCTACCTGGACAAGGCCGTGGTCGGGTACTTCTGGGGACAGACGGAGGTGGGATTGTACTTCGGAGTCCAGAAGATGGCCATCTTCGTGAGCGTCTTCTCCCTATCGATGGCGACCATGATCCTTCCATCTGTCACGACATATTACACGAGGAAGGACCTCGCGGCCAGCTGGGATGTTGTCAACCAGGCCGAAAGGTACGTGTCCCTCATCGCTATCCCGACGGCCGCGTTCTACCTCCTGTGGGGAACCGACATATTGAATGTCTTCCTCTCCCCTGCATTTGCACCCGCTGTCAACACGATGGATCTGCTGGTCATCAGCAGCACCCTTGTCGCACTCGTTCTCCCGCTGAGGTCGGCAATCGCTGGCGTTGGGAAGCCCGGAACGCTCTTCATGGTGGGACTCGGCGGAGTGGTCATACAGCTCGCGCTGCTGCTCTTGTTTGTTCCCGATAGCCTTCTCGGGTTCCCCACGTTCGGGCTGAAGGGTTCCGGGGCGGCCCTTGCGCTCCTTGTCACTTCTCTATACTACTTCTTCGTCCTGAGATACGTGGTCTGGCGCACGGCAAAGATTACCCCCAACTCCAGATCCTTCAAACATCTCCTCAGTGCCCTAGTCATGATAGGCGCGATGTACGTCGTGAAGTGGGCTCTCATCCCCACCGTGGATGGGCTCGCTCTCATACTGCTCGCGGTTGTGGGTCTCGTGGTCTATGCGGTGACCTCATATGTCATCGGCGAGCTCGAGCCCTCGGACTACAAATACTTCAGAGCGCTGATTGGCACACGGGACGCGATCCAGTACGTTGCCAACGAGCTCCTCGGCAGAAGATCCCATTGATGGGCGCGATTCGTTTATACGCTGAGCGTGGATACCATCCGCTGGAGTAATCGGATGGCCGAGTACACCATCATATCCCATGCCGCGGAACTCATCACACTCAAGGGTCCGAAGAGGTCCAGAACGAAGTCCGAGATGTCCGATCTGGCCATCGTGAAGGACGGTGCGGTCGTCGTCTCGGACGGCGTAATTGTGGACGTGGGGAGATCCGATTCGATCCTTCGGGAACATCGCAGCACTGGTACAGAACGGATCGACGCCCAGCACAGGACCGTCATGCCCGGATTCGTCGATTGCCATACGCATCTCGTCTATGCGGGCTCTCGGGAATTCGAGCTCGAGCAGAAGGCGAAGGGCAAGGGCTACTTGGACATCCTGAAGGAGGGAGGTGGGATACTCAGGACGGTTCGGGACACCAGACAGGCGTCTCCCGAGTCACTCTTCCATCAATCCGCCGCGCGCTTGAGATCTATGATCTCTCTCGGGACGACAACGATCGAGGCGAAGTCCGGCTACGGACTGGACATGGACACGGAACTCAGGATCCTAGATACAGTCAAGAGCCTCCGCGACAGATTCTTCTCGGTCCCGGTTCCGACATTCCTTGGCGCGCACGCGATCCCTCAGGAGTATGCGGGCAGGGCGGACGACTACATCGAGTTCGTCGCATCGAAAGTGCTGCCTCAGGTCGCGAAACGGAAGCTGGCGGACTTCTGCGATGTGTTCTGCGAAAAGGGGGTGCTGACAGTGGGTCAATCGAGAAAGGTCCTCCTCGCGGCCAAGAAGCTCGGCATGGGACTCAAGGTCCACGCTGACGAGTTCCGGGCGTCCGGAGGGGCGGAGCTCGCGGCCGAGGTCGGAGCGGTCTCCGCGGACCATCTGGTGAAGACTTCCGATGACGGAATAATGGCGATGGCGAGGAAGGACATCGTCGGTGTCCTCCTACCCGGCACTCCATACTCTTCGATGTCCCGTGAGTACGCGGACGGGAGGCGCCTCATCGACCTCGGCGTGCCGATTGCCCTCGGCACGGACCTGAGTCCGAATTGCTGGAACGAATCCATGCAGTTCACGATTAGCCTCGCGTGCCACAAGATGCGAATGACGCCTGCGGAAGCCATAACCGCTGCCACGATCAACGCCGCGGCTGCGCTCGGGATGGAGAAGCGAATAGGTTCCATCGAGCGCGGCAAGAGGGCGGATCTAATAGTTCTCGACGTGCCCTCCCACACTCATGTGCCGTATCGCTTTGGCACGAACCTCTGCTCGCTCGTCCTCAAGGATGGGAAGCGGGTTTGGGAGAAGCAGGCCTCCTGAGCCTAAACGCCCGACTGGCCAAGAGCAATTTGCGGATCTCGCGGACCATCTTGACCCTCTCAGAGATTACTTATATATTCGATAGGCCTCATGCTCGAAGCCGACTGGATTTGCGAACGTCCGTCGGGGAGGACCGGGGTGTTCTGATGGTCTCCGTGTGCATGCTGACCGAGCTCGAGAGGTACCGGAGCATCATCCCCTTCAAGAACCCTGGAGGGATGGGCACGAACGTCCCTTTTGTGGCCGCGGAACTCAGGAAGATCGGATGCGAGGTCGTCATGAACAGGCCGAGGGCGCAATACGATGTCCTCCATGTGCACAGCCCACTTCCGGGCTCCTTCCTGTGGGCGTTGCGCCGAAGGAAATCAGGGAAGCCACTGGTCGTTCACGGAAGGCATTTGCCCGAGCTCGTCAAGGGCGGGTTCATCGGAGGGCACTTCGCATATCCCTTTGTCAGGGCGTACTCGGTCAAGTTCTACAACATGGGCAACGTGGTCGTCGGCGCGACCCCGTATGTTGCGGAGTCTTTAGCGAGGGATGGTGTGAGGGGGCCGTTCAAGGTGATACCGAATGGAATAAACCGGGAGGTCTTCTCGAGGAACGCGGTCCTGGGCGAGAAGTTCAGAAGACGATGGGGGATAGCCGACTCGGACAAGGTGGTCCTTAGCGTCGGTCTCCGGATCCCACGCAAGGGCGTGGATACCTTCGTCCAGCTTGCCGAGAAGTTCTCCGAGCGAAAGGACGTCAAGTTCGTCTGGGTCGGGGAGTCAGAAGCGCTCCTCGAGGACGCACTTGACAACACTCCGAAGGGAAATGTCCTGTTCACCGGGCACGTGCCTTTCGAAGACATCGTTGGCGTGTACTCCGCCGCCGACGTGTTCGTATTCCCGACGAGGGCGGAGAGCTACGGTAATGTGATGCTCGAAGCTGCCAGCTGCGGGTGCCCACTGCTCATTCGGGACATACCGGTGTTCGAGGACTGGGTCCAGGATGGAACTCATTGCCTGAAGGCGAAATCCGACGGAGACTTCGCGACCCTCCTTGGTCGCATGCTGGACAATGAGTCTGTGCGGAGGAGGCTCATCGGCGGCGCGGGAGCGCTCGCCTCAGAGAATGACATCAGGAAGACCGCGTTGATGCTCAAAGAGCTTTACGAGCGACTGTCCCGGGGTGAGTCCGTCTCGTGATCGGCGAAGACATCCTCGACTTGTTCGCGGACCTCGGAGACATCGGGATGCTCCTCGCGATCACTCTGATTATATGGCTGGACGGCACAGCGTTCCCCACCGTGCCCGAGATGTGGATGGTCCTGATATTCGGTGCGCATTCGGATTCGTTCGGCTGGGGGTTCGTCCTGGTCGTCGTGGCGACCTTGGCAGGCCTGGCAGGGAATCTCACACTGTATTCCCTTGTCAAGATCGCAAAGCTCCCGAACTGGATCCAGAGGAAGATGAAACGCTACACCGAGTTCCTCATCGTGAAGGACGAGCGGCTTCTTGTCTTGAACAGGTTCGCTCCCATAGTCCCATATACGGGGGCGTTTGTTGCGGCCTGCGGGTGGGACCTGAAGAAGTCGGTGGCCTATCTTCTCATCAGCGGCATCGCGAAATCCGCGGTCATCGTGACGATCTCCTGGCTGAGCTTCGACAACCTGAGGGAGGAGGTCGCGCTATGGGTCTCGCTTGGCGTTGTGGCGGTCATCGTCATTGCCAGCGTGATCTCGTCGCTTGTCTACAGGAGACGCGCACGGGCAAGGGGGGAGACGGCACGATCTCAGTGATCGTCCCCACATACAACGAGAAGGACAATCTCGACGAGCTGGTGCGCAGGGTCACCGGTTCGTGCGCGGCACAGGGCCTCGAGGTCGAGTTGATCATCGTCGACGACAATAGCCCTGACGGAACCGGCAGTCACGCAGAAGAACTGGCCAAGAACAACCCGGTCAAGGTCGTGCACAGGCCGGGCAAACTCGGCCTTTCATCAGCGGTCCTGGAAGGCGTCAAGCTCGCGCGCGGCACCGTCTTGGTGATAATGGACGCCGACCTCAGCCACCCACCGGAGAAGATCCCCGAGCTTGTGGGGAAGGTCAATTCCGGGGAGGCGGAGGTCGTCATAGGCAGCCGCTTTGTCGAGGGCGGAAGCATCGAGAACTGGCCTTTCTACCGGAAGATCGTCTCCAAGGGCGCTGCCATTCTTGCGAGGGGACTGACGAAGGTGAAGGACCCAATGTCAGGTTTCATTGCGCTCAAGCGCTCCGTGATCGATGGGGTCGCGCTGGATCCTGTCGGATACAAGATCGGCCTCGAGATACTCGTCAAGGGCAAATACTCCAAGGTCGCAGAGGTGCCCATACAGTTCGCCAACAGGAAGGCCGGGAAGAGCAAGCTTGGCGGCTCAGAGATGCTGAGGTACATCGATCACGTATCGATGCTCTACGAGCACCGAAGGTACTGGCTCGGCAAGTACCTGAAGTTCGCCCTCATCGGAGGAGTCGGCGCGCTGATCAACTTGGCAGTGTTCTGGATCGCCCGCGAGGCATTCCTCGCGACGCCCTTCTGGGCGATCGCGATAGCGTTCGTCGTGGCGGACACCAATAACTACATCTGGAACAGGCTTTGGACCTTCAAATCGAAAGGACAGATCAAGTTCCAGTACCCTCAGTTCCTGATCATCAGCGTAATCGGTCTCGTGCTGAACGAACTGCTGTTTGAGGTGATCGTCTATGACCTGTTTCCCGCGCTTGACGTCGTCACTGACCGGGCTAGCATCCTCCTGGTCTTCGTGCAGGCGCTGTGCATCCTGATCGTCAGCGTGTTCAACTTCCTTGCGAACTCGGCATGGACGTTCAGGCACGATATCAGGCGAAGAGAGAAGCAGTAGTTTCAGGCCGTCCCGCCCTCAGTGGGAAGATCGAAGGCTTCGATGATGTCATCCCTCACGAAGACCATCCCCACACGAGTGTCCTCGAAAACTCCGAAAGCAGAATTCGACCACTCGCCCATGAAGTCAGACGCTACCTCTCCATACCCGTGGTTCTCAAGAAAGGACGCAAGGCCAGCCATGTCATCTTCGAAGAAGCGGTAGGTCAGCACGAAGACCGCCACATCATACTCCACGACGGCCTGCTCGACCTCGTCAATGGTCAGCTCAGGATAGATGCGCGTGCCGACGTTGACCACGGTCGGAGGGGTGAGCCTCTCAGCGTAGGAGGTGATGAGCGGGTCCCCACTGATGATCCAATCGTCCGGAGTGGTCCACGCTGCTATCTTGTCTGCATAGACAAGTTGTCCCGGTTCCTGCTGAGCCACGAGTCCATATGATGCGAGCCCCGCGGATACGAGTATCCCGACCAACGATACGGCCATCAGGGCCCTTGCTTCCGATGTGTTCTTTTTCCTGCTGACAACCTCGACCTTCTCAACGAAGAGACCTTTTTTGTTCTCATACTCGCGGGCGATGAGCATTCCCGAGAGAATGGCCAAGCCGGGGCTCATCAACACCATGTGATGGAGGAACACGAGCGGCTGGAGGACGAAGTCGGCAAGGAGCACGACCGTCAGGATCAGGAGGAATCTCGCCTCTCGAGAGTGCGACCAAGTCCTTCGCAAAAACACCAGCGGGAGCGCATATGCGAGGTTGAGTCCGAAGAAGATTGGAATAGAGAGCTTCATCACAAGGTCGAATTGCCGATGTCCCTGGTCGAAGAGCATTCCGTTCAGCATGTTTGAGGGTCCAAGGGTGACAAGCAACAGCGCCATTGGCACCGCGGCGGCGATTGACAGCAGCAAGAGGTCGACAATGGTCCGAGCCGGTTTCCTGCTGTCCCTGTTGCTGGTCAGGTGGTCCACTAGCATGAACAGGAGCATGCCAGCGAGTGCGATGCCTCCGAAGAGCTTCGATGCTGCGGAGATGCCGACCAGCAGCCCAGCGACTACGAGCGCCGCTCTCGAACCGTGCCTGAGATAGTGTAGGTAGGGCGGGAGCGCGAACGCCAGGAAGAAAGCGGAGATGCCATCGAGCGAGAAGAGCCTTGACTCCCGGAGGAGCGCGAAATCCACGGCCAGCAGAAGGCCCGTGACAATCATTGCCATATTCCCCTGCTGCTTCTTCGACGCGATCATGCATGCCACGATGGCGGCCATGCTCAGCGTAGCAGTCAGCGCTCTCAGCACGACGACATCGCCTTCAAAAACCGACCCGATCAGGAAGGCTAGAGGTGCCTGGTCGCACGGGAGCTCCGTGTAGAGGTCGTACCCCGCGCTCACCATTCTCGCCCTCTCCAGCATGATGCCCTCATCGACGCCGTTGTTGGAGAAGCTCCAGCCGATGTTGTAGAAGCGGAACAAGGCAGCTGCAGCCACGATTAGAACGGCGACGGCCAGAACCTTCCTCTTGTCCGTTGTCAAGTTCTCCAGCAGCTTCATGCGGCCGCTCCCGGGTGAGAAACGACTAAAGGGTTTATTGATTCTGCTCCGAGCTCATAGCAGGTTCTGGAATTCCTTGACCAGATCGGGGTACTTCGTCTCGATCGCCTTCAGTATGGCGAAGGTGGACATCTTCTCGACCCCGACCTCGTTCAGTGCTGATATGATCTTGTTGAAGGTCTCGTCGCTGAGCGTCACGAGCTTCTCCTTGGCCATCCAGTTCCTGTAGAGATGGTTCTCCATCAGATCACGCCAGCCGTTCTCGTAGCGTCGGAGAGACGTCTCGGAGAAATTCTTCTCCTTGGCCGCCTTCCCGAGCACCTCGCCCGCGACCTTCCCGGCTTTGCAGCTGTTCGAGATTCCTCCTCCCGTGATTGGGTCTATCTGACGCGCTGCGTCGCCCACCAGAAGGACGCCGTCTCCCACGGTCTTGTCGATCGGCGCGCAGATGGAGACAGCTCCGCTGACGAGCTCCAGCGGCCTGCCCTTTCGGAGTCTGGAATCCTTCTGGATGAACTTGTCCAGGTGCTTCTTGACGTCCCCCGGATCCTTCAGTTTCGACAGCTGCATTCCGATGCCCACGTTCGCGGTATCCTCGCTCTTCGGGAAGATCCAGATGTAGCCTCCGGGGGCGGCACTCCCGAGGATGAACTCACAGTAGTCCGGTTCGTGATTTATGTTGGTCAGCCTGTACTGGAAACAGCTCGTGATGTCCCTCGGAGTGAGGTTGGTGTTGATCCCCGCCCATCTGCCCACCTGGGATTCGAAACCGTCCGCGCCCACCACGCACCCAGCTTTGTAGTCCTTCGTCTCCCCGAAGGATTTCGCCCTCACGCCCGTGACCTTGTTGCCGCTCTTCAGCAACTTCACCGCCGACGTCTTGAGCATGAGATCGGCTCCGGCCTTGACCGCGTCCCTCGCCAGAAGCTTGTCGAAGAACACCCTGTCGATGACGATGCCCACTTCGTTCCCGGCCATCTTCTCGGACAGGTAGAAGGACGACCCGTTTGGCGACACTATCTTGGCGCCTTTGACCTGCCTTGCGATGCTCTTCGCGTCCAGCTTGATGCCGACTCCGTCCAGCCAGCTCCTGGATATGCCCTCCCCGCATCTGACGGGGGAGCCGACCTCCTGGCGCTTCTCGATCATCAGCACCCTGGCGCCGTTCCTCGCGGCGAACTTGGCGGTCATCGAGCCCGCGGGGCCAGCGCCGACGACGACCACATCGTATTCCGGCATCTCATCTACCTCCGGTCAGCTTGATCGCGCCGACGGGGCAGACCTTGATGCATCTCTTGCACAAGGTGCAGTCATCATTGAACTCAAGCACGACCTCGTTGAGATAGATCGCGTTGACCGGGCACGAGCCGACGCATGCCCCGCAGTGCATGCACCGCGTCACGTCCGCCTCGAGCTCATCCAGTTCCTTGGGCATGGTATCACCTCACGTGAATTCGTTTCCGTGCTTCTTCCGCCATTCCTCAAGCGGTATCGAGAAGCGCTTCTCCACCTGGTTCCTGAACACGGGTCCAGAGTTGTAGGCGCAGAACGGTATGATCTTCCCGTCCGGGGTCGTGTAGTGTATCATGCACCTCTTGACCCTCTCGACATCGTAGTTGTATGAGTCCATGAAGTGCATCGCGCCGATGTACATCATCCTCCAGCTGAACTTCGCGAGCTCGCTCTTGGTCTCCTCGGACAGGACCCCCTTGAGCGAGCTCAAGAAATCGGTCGCGCTGACGCCCTCTGGGAGCGCGTCCTTCTTCACGTACTTCCTCAGAAGGCCGAACGCCTTGAGCTTCGAGGGCAGCTTGACCTTCTTGGGGTCGGCCTTTTCGGCGAGTTCGTGTAGCTCATCGAACAGGTTCTCGATATCTACGAACCTCGTGATCGGTATCACATTGTCCGGGTCCTTCACGTACATGTAGGTCGCGATGCCGCAATGCGCGTGTGTCGTCAGAGTTATCTTGGGGTCCCCGAAGAGGGCGACCCAGAGCTCGGATATTGCCGATACGGCGGGCACCGGGTACCAATCCGACACCTTGATCTTCCCGCCAGACTGCTTCTCCATGTCCTTCGCGAGGTCCGGGAGCGTGTACCGCCCCTTCGCCAGTTCCTCGTTGCTGATTCTCCCCGTGAACGAAACCGGCTGGTAGTTGACCCCTCTGATTATGTCCATGTTTTCGAGCGCATAGCGGAGGATAGGCCATATCTGATCGTCATTGACCCCCTTCACAATCGTTGGCACAAGGACGATCGATGAGTGGTGCTTGACCTTCCTGAAGTTCTCAACCGTCTTCTGCTTCACATCGAGCAGGTCTCTGCCCCTCGCGCGCTTGTAGATCTCCGGCCTGAGTCCGTCGAACTGCAGATAGACAGTGTTGAGGCCCGCGTCGCTCGCCTTCTGGCACAACTCGAGGCTGTCCGCGAACTTGATGCCGTTCGTCGCGACTTGTATCTGCGCGAAGCCGAGCGCCTTCGCCGCCGCGATGATGTCCAGAAACCGTGGATGGATCGTGGGTTCGCCGCCGGAGAACTGGACGGCGGGCGTCGGCACGGGCTTCTGGTCTCGCAGGACCTTCAGCATCTTGACGACGGTGTCGTAGTCGGGCTCGAACACATATCCGGCCGAGTTAGCGTTGGCGAAGCAGATTGGACACTTGAGGTTGCACCTGTTCGTGAGGTCCACGTTGGCCAGTCCTGTGTGGCTCAGGTGCAGGTCGCAGAGCCCGCAGTCGAATGGGCATTGCTTCGCCTTCTCGATGGCGGGGTTGAGGACTCCCACACCGTCCTTCGCCCACCTCTCCGCCTTCATGTACATCTCCGTATCCGACCAAACGACGTCCTTGTAGGAGCCGTGCTTCGCGCAGGTCTTCTCCATGACGACCTTTCCGCCTTCGTCACGAATCGTAGCCTGGATAATCGACAGGCATTCCGGGCAGAGGCTCTCCGTCTTCTTCGGGAGGCCCTTTGGTACAGCGCTCTGCTTCGTCAGCATGGGATTGCGTCCCCCGAGAGCATCCATGGGCAATCATTTAAATCTTATGTAGTAGCTTAAGCTACATATGGACATCAAGAATGCGATGTCAAAGCTCGGGGCTAACTATGATGAGCTCGAGAAGGAGTATCGGCAAGTATCTGGAACACTGACCCGATTCGGACTCTCCGATTACGAATCAAGAGCCTACGTCGCCCTCGTTGCCCTTGGTTCTTCTTCCGCGACATTTGTAGCCGAAGTCGCACAGATACCTAGGACATCTGCCTACAAGGTGATGAAGGGTCTTCAGGACAAAGGGTTCGTGAGGCTGAAGGAGGGCCGACCGAGATTGTTCGCAGCCGAAGATCCGTCAGAGGTCTCGAAGCGCATCGTATCGGACATGGAGCAGACCTTCTCGAAGCTGAACAGAGTCAAGGATCTGCTATCGCAGCGGGGCGTCCCTCAGCTGGTCTACACGATTATGGGCAAGGATAGAGTGCTGGAGAAGATAGGCGAGATGCTCGAGAAGTCGGAGAGGAGCTTCGTCATGTCGACCCCGATCATCTCGCAGATTCACAGGCCGCTCGCGAAGAAGTTCTCCAACGCGCTCTCGAGAGGGATCGGCATCACAGTGATCACGAGCCCATTCGTCAAGGCCCCCAGAGGGGTCGTCGTGATCAGGCGCAAGTCGTTGATCGCGACGGATGTGATCAGCGACGGAAAGACCGCCCTGATCGCGGCTCCCGATCTCTCCGCGTGCGGGTACACCGACAATGAGGCGCTGTCGAGGCACCTCGAGGACTTCCTGAGGATCATGGGCGAGAGCCGGGAGTGAAATGTGCGTAGTCCGTTGGCTGCTTCGACTCTGCCTTTATGACCGTCTTGATCAGGAACGGAGCGTATAGGGTTGTGACTATAGAGACAAGGATGATTACTGAATAGATATCAGGCTCTATCACACCCATCCCGAGGCCGATCATGGCGACCACGATCCCCACTTCGCCTCTTGGCACCATCCCTGCACCAACGATGAGCGCGGTCCTCTCCCCTCTGGATGCTGCTCCGACTGCGCAGCCGATGAGCTTTCCGAGGATGGCAACGACCGTGATCACGATCGCGAAGGGTATGACTCCCGCGAAGTTCACCAAGTCCACCTTCGCCCCCATGACCACGAAGAAGAAAGGAACGAGCAGTATATTGAGCGGCTCGAACTTCTGCTCGAGGTCGTAGGTGTCCTTCGTGTCCGAGAAGATCAGGCCTGCGAAGAAGGCGCCGATTATGGCCGCCAGTCCTATGAAGGACGCGAGCGCAGACAGGCCAAATACCACGATCAGTATTATGACGAGCGGCGCTTGCTTCTGGACCAGCTTCTCGAACCAACTGTCACGCTTGAACGCTCTCGTCGAATAATGGACCGACCATGTGCCGTTCCTCAGGCGGTCCATCCGGACCTCCCGCTTGCCTGAAGCGTACTTCACGATCCTCGTTCCGATGATCGTCACGATCGCCACGAAGCACAGGGCCTCCGCGACGACGATTACCACGTTCAACATCGTGAGGTTGCCAAGCGCGACCCCGCTCACAAGCGTGAGGACTATCATCCCTAGTATGTCGTCCACGACCGCAGCGCCGAGGATGATCTTCGCCTCGATCGAGTTGATCATGCCGAGGTCCTCCAGGAGTCTCGCAGTTATACCGACACTCGTCGCGACAAGCGCCGTCGCGATGAACATCGCCTCCAGGGACGACGCGAACAGAAGGATCGAAACGTAGTAACCCAGAACGAAAGGCGTGATGACACCGAGTATCGCGACGGACACCGCCACCATCCCGACCTTCCTCATCTCGGACAACTTCGTCTCCATCCCAACCGTGAAGAGAAGGAAGGTCGCTCCGAGCTGCGCAAGGACGTCCAGGAACGTGTCGCTCTCGGTGATCAGATTCAAGATGGTTGGCCCGAGGATGATACCGGCTATCACCTCCCCGGTGACTGCGGGGAGTCTGAGCCTCTCCATCACCTCGCCCCCAAGCTTGGCGGCCAAGAAAGCCACGAATATCAGTAGGAGAGCCCTCTCAGTCTCCAATGCATCCCATCCTCTTGATTGAATGGTGTCCTCCATATATAATCCTGATTTCAGGGTTCTGTCCCGCAGATTCCGCCTTCAGTTACACTGCATGTAGCTAGAATCTACTACCCGACGGCCAGAGCTGTCATGATGGGATTTCCGTGATGGACTCGGGGAGTGATCGCGCTCATATCGGACGCAGATTGGGATGCCTTGGGAACGACAGGGGCGCGCAGGTCTCTTTCGCAGTGATCGCGGTCGTTGTACTCGTCGCATCCTCGATGGCCGGTACATACCTCGCCAAGAGGGAGATTGACAAGCACCAGGACAAGAAGGAACAGGAACTGCTCGATGCGATGGAGGCCGCCATACGGGACGTCGAGCAGGAGCTGGGCCTGTGCGCAGCCTCGAAAGCGTACTCCATCGTTTCGTCTTGGTCAGAGTTCCCAATCAACGAGAGCAGGATATCGGATGCCTTCGCCGAAGACATGCGCGGATACGTCTCCTCTTCGTTCCCGCGCATCGAGGGCAAGTTCACGATAGAACTTGAGAATTGGACCGGATGCCTCTTCTTCGTCGAAAAGCACACGATGGATCTCGTTCAGGCCGATTCGGCGGTCTCCTCTGAGGTCGATGTGAACGGAACCAAGCTGCCGTACCAGAAGCTGCCGCCTGCGTCAGTCGAGGTGGTGCAGGAACGGACTGCAAACCCATACTACGTTGCCGTGGGGAACTTCACCGTGGCTGTCTCCGCCAAGGGCGTCGCTTTCTCGAGAGGGGCCTCGTTCGAGAGGCCTGTCGTCTCGGCGCTGCCCTTCATCGAATCCAAACTCCGGGCCTTCGAATCTTCCTCCGAGGGCGAGTTCGCGGATATCGGAAAACTCGTGGAGTACATGCTCGCCACGCTCTGTCAGCTGCGCGTTCTCGAAGGCTACGGCCAACCGATGTACTCTGGCGGCATGGGCACTGCGGACATCCTGACAGAGGAAGACGTCTACAAGGCCGTTGCAGTGGCGCTTCTGATCGAGCAGGCGAAACTGTTTCGGTCCATCGACGACCAATTCGCTCGAACCGTGGCCGACATCTGCTCCCCAGGAGCACCAGGCCTAGCCGCATTGCTCGGGTCGGAGGGACGGTACCTTGACCCGGCGGAGCTGTTCCTCTGGTTCATCGGGCGCACCGATGCTAGGATCGATCCGGCGATGATTGTCGCCCAAGCGGTCTACGGCCTCGCGGACCAGATCGCGGTCAAGCTCATGGAGTACTTTGGATGGTTGGGGGCAATCGACCTGGCCGCTGATTCGACCGACTTCTTCGTTGATACCGTCGAATCGCTGATTTCGTTCTTCACCGGAGAGGACAAGGCGAAGTTGGCGGTGACCTCGTGGATCATGCGTTCCATATCTGCCTCGGGCGAGGATCCGGCGAAACGATGCGAGTTCTACTCGATGCCGGTCGATTTCTTTCTGCCCATCCAAGAGAGGCAATACTTCGCCGAGAACGCCTATGGTGATCTCTACCCTGTTTGGGTCGGAAACATCACAGCGACGGTCGATGTCCCGGCATACAATGTGTTGTCGGCAGATGCCTGGGCTGATCTCTATCCAGAGTTCAAGGAATGCCAGAGCGGCGTCAAGTCCGCGATGTCCGATCTAATCACCCGGCTTGCCTTCGATATCGCCGCATGCGCGCGGCTCGAGGGTGGCGGGCTCGTGGTGGATCCGGCCGACGGTGCCGACCTGTTCACGTCGATGTCGCTACAGTCGGGCGGCGTGACGATTCGGATTGATGAAACAGCCCTTTCGAACATCGGGAAGGACCTTCCGCTCTTCAGCTCACAGTACCGCCTCGCCCAGGAGTTCGGGAGATTCGTCCAGGACCACGGCCTGAGCCTCATCGACCAGACAACGATGTACGAGGCCGTATGCGCAGACATAGCGTCGACCCTGAAGTCCTCTGCAAGATACGCGTACATCCCCGATCTCGTCGTTCCCGTGGAACAGCAGCTCTCCAGCATCATCGCGGAAGATGTCGCCTCGGACGCTTCCTGGGGTGTCGGCGTCGCTGCCCGTAGCGCGCTCTTGTCGGGGTTCGAGCTCCGCCTCCAGTCGCTCGCGGACACATTGAACGCGTCCATAACGGCGTTGGACGACGGCTTCGCGGGGCCGCTCGTGGATTCCGTCGCGCGGTTCATCCTTGTTGGCTGTGGCAGCTTCCCAGGGATGCAAGCCGCCCTAGAGGATAGCATCGAGGAGTTCGCGCGAGCGATCATCGCCCAGAGAGACCTCTCAGGGCACGAGGTCTCGGTGTACCTGGACCTGGCGAACCCATTCGAGTTCTGGGATGGAGACCGGACAGCCGCCGAAGCGTCCGGGACTCTTCGAAGGGAATCCGTCCGCGTGGACCTTCCTTCGGGCATCCCGCCGATGCAGGTCGTGCCCTATGACCCTCAGGCAGGGTACACATCGCTGGACCAACTCGTCCCAGGAGACACAATGCTCGTCCAGGTCAAGGAGCCGTGGGACTTCGAGGGCAGCAGATCCGAGTATCCGAACATCCATCTCACTTCCATCAGGAACTGCTCCGCGACCCCCTATGCCACACAGTGGACCGTCAGCGTCTTGGGTCTGATCGAACTTGACGCGTGGGTCGCAGGGGCGGGTCCCCAGGCGGCGATGTCTGGGCTGGACGCCTGCGGCCACCGGACGGTGCGCCTGAACTTCTCCCTCCCAATCGTCGTTCATTCGGCCTGGCCGCTCCTGGAGGTTCATTACAACCCGACGAACACGCTTCTCAAGGATTCTATCTCGGCGGCCAAGGACTTTCTGCGAATCGTCTGGAACAAGATCGAGCCGTACGTCGGCTGGATAAAGGACGGGCTCGAAAGGATCTACAAGTTCCTCCGAGACGCCTTCGAGGTCGTGGCGAGCTTCGCCACACGGGTCATCAAGGCGCTCTCGCAGGCCCTCCAGACAATCGTCGAGACCCTGCAGGAATTCGTCCAGCGCATCGCGAACTCGGTGCTTGGAAAGGCCGTGAAGGCTTTCATTGACATGCACGGCCGCGTGGAAGTGAGGATTGCCCTCCACGGATTCCTCATCATAATCCAGACCAACCTCCCAGATCTCATCTACAGGCACGGGACGGACATGCTCCGGGTGATCTTCTGCACGGATCGATTAGGCCCGACTCTGTCGTTCGGCATACGCGTGGCGCGCTTCTCGGATGGCAGCTACGACATTCTGGCGAACGGGACGGTCGCGTTCAAGCACACCAAGGTGGACGTGCTCGTGGATCCCCTGATGAAGGTGCTGCGCCGCCTCGTCGAGGTGCATTGCACGGGCAAGTCCTGGGCAATGGACATGGTCATCCCGGAGGTGGAGCCATACTGTCAAGCGAAGGTCAGCACGGCGGACATACCAGGCATCGGCGCGCTGCTGTCCAACATCCCGCTACCGACTCTGGGGCTGAGCGCAGCCGTGGAAGCGGGACTGTCACTCAAGTTCTCTCCGCCTTTCCCGACGGATGTTGTGGTGAACGAATTCGAGTCGAATCCGGCCGGGGAAGACACAGGCAAGGAGTGGGTCGAGCTCTACAACCCTCTGGGGGAGCCGAAGTGCGTCGATGGGTGGATGATCGCTACCAGCCACGGCAGAAGCGAGGCGTTGCCCATTAGGGGGACGATCGCTCCCAACGGCATCGCGACATACTACTTCCCGGAGACGTCCATCGACAACGGTGACGACGAGGATCCCTTCAACGACGGGGACGCGGTCATCCTCCTGGACGCCGCCGGCGTGCCCGTCGACGTCTCCCCGATTCTGCGGGACACTGCGAACGACGGGAGGACGAACCAGCGGAACTGGGACGGCGGACCGCGCTGGATATTCAAGGCCGGAAGTCCCGGCGGGTCCAACGGAGTCCCGATCCTGCTCGCGAGCTCTGACTTCATCGCGAAATCGCTCTTCGAGGCGTTCAAGGAGGCGTTCACCGAGACCCAGTTGCAGGAGGTGAGCGCCTCCCTGGATTTCCTGATCATGTTCTCGAAGAGGGTTCTCCACCACTTCATAGACAACCTCCTCTCAATCATCTCAGAGGTGATCAAGGAGGTCGTGTTCTATCTCGAGGTCACGCTCAATGACGCGTCCGGGAGCGTCGGGGCCGGCCTTAGGTTCTCTTTCATCATCTCGGGGGAAGCGATCGAGGATATCGTCAGGTGGATCGTCCAGACGCTCGCGACCGTCATCGTGAACCTCGGGCGGGCCAGCCATCCTCTCGCGTGTCCCCCGTTTCCCAAGAGCTTCTTCTCGGGACTCTACCTGAGCTTCCAGGCGATCTTCTTCGTGGGCATGCCGAAGATGATCCGCGCGCTCGGCGCGATCGGGAACCTCAATCAGAGGTTCACATTCGCGATATCCATTTCCCCAAACATACCGGCGATCGGCAAACTGCTGGGCAAGACCTGGGGCACTTGGGAGGTCGCGTTCGGGGCGTGCCTCGAGGAGGTCCCGAGGACATTCGCGGTCGGGTTCATGACGAACGACAAGATGGGCGACTACATCGACTTCTGGATAGTCAAGGGGCGGCTCTATGGGAAGTAATGAAGTCGCCGTCTTGAATCGTCGCGAGACCCCACTTACTGCTCTTTCTCGGCAGCCTCGGGCTTCCCCCGGCCAGAAAGCCATTTGTCGTGGAACTTCGCCGCCACGGAGTCGTTGAGCCTTCCCCTAACCCGATCCAACACCCTGGGGGTCCAGTATCCGAGGAAGTAGGTCCCCGCGAACACCATCATGAGTCCGATGCTTGACGAGAACCAGGATTCCTGGGCAATCCCGAAGAAGAAAGCCGACCATCCAATGCCTATGGTCGAGGCCGTGGATGTGATGGCGATCGCCTGTCTCTTGCCAATCTCGTAGGCGACTTCCCCCTGATACTTCATGAATTCAACCGCCATCGCGATTGAGTCTCCAATCGGTTCTCTTTCGCCGATTCTGGGCAGGTCAAGATACGAGAACAGTCCCTTCCTTTCCTTGTTGCGAACCATGTGCTCACGTGTCCGCGCATCACATCTTTCCCCTAAGGATGTTATGATGAGGCTGACTCCCAGGGCGATGCTGCGCGTCATTCTGATTCTCAACGCCGGTCATTCCGGTACTTCTTCTAGAAACCAATAAATTCCCGCGATGCATCCGAAAGTCGAACGCGATGACCTTCGAAGTGTCTTCGATTCTCGATAACCTCCTTGAAGACGTCTGGTTCGAGATCACCTTCTTGCTCGTGGTCTCGCTCTTCGCGAGCTTCCTGTTCGCTCGGTTCGGTCAGCCTAGGATCATCGGCTATATCGTCGTCGGCGTGGTCATCGGCCCGAGCCTGCTGAAGATAATCGTGCCGCCTGAGGGCGACGTGACCGGTCTCCCCGAATCCATACAGATCCTCGCGCAGCTCGGCGCGATCGTCCTGCTTTTCATGATAGGGCTGGAGTGCGACCTCAGAGAGGTCTACACGAGGAAGTCGATTGTGATCGCGCTGGGTGGGGTGATCGTTCCGTGGATCGCAGGGTTCGCGCTGGCCGACGCATTTGGCTTCACGAACGATGATGCGATCTTCATCGGGGCAACTCTCGTGGCGACCAGCGTTGCCGTCACCGCGTCCGTGACCTCGCAGCTCGGCCTGATCGGAACACCTGTCGCGCACGCAATCATCGGCGCGGCTGTTGTGGATGACGTCTTGGGCATGGTGGTCCTGAGCGTCTCGAAGGGGCTGACGGTCGGGGGCATCGAACCGACAGGGCTCATGCTGCTGCTCCTTGGCGCGATGCTCTTCGTATTGGCTGGCGCGTGGATTGGGGCCAACTTCCTCTCCCGCTTGGTCTTCAGGGTTCAGGTCTCGGGCTTCCGGCGCAAGCTTCCGATGAGCGGATTCATCCTCGCCCTGGCGATAGCATTCCTCTACTCGTTCATTGCAGA